>Ga0075418_10008009_pt1 | contig 11868 bp, 9 predicted proteins | sample SoiMetdeltSBSDD2_FD_81776 | JGI IMG/M metagenome (GOLD analysis project Ga0075418, IMG submission 81776) | Bulk soil microbial communities from a Populus tree surrounding site in Tennessee, USA - Soil MetaG P. deltoides SBSDD2 | ecosystem: Environmental > Terrestrial > Soil > Tree plantation...
CGACGACGTCGCGCCCCGCGAAATCCGCGAGGGAGACCGGCTTCCCCTGCGCGTCCGGCAGCGTGAACGCGGGCGCCGCGCGCCCCTCTTCGACCGCCATGCCACGTCCCTCCTTCGGATGTGGTCCGCGGCCGCCAGCGTGCGGTGATCCGAGAGCCGCTGTCAAGGTGCTGTATGATCGCCCGTCTTTTTGGCGCCTTCAGCGAGGGGGACGCTTGAGCACAGAGACCCTGACCGGCACCGCCACGGCCCGGGACGACCGCATGCCCGCGGGGATCCCCTACATCATCAGCAACGAGTTCGCCGAGCGGTTCTGCTTCTACGGCATCAACTCGATCCTGACGATCTACCTCGTGCAGTTCATGCACTTCACGGATGCCAAGGGCGCGTCCTGGCAATCGCTGTTCAAGTCCGGCGCCTACTTCTTCCCGATGATCGGCGCGATCGTCTCCGACGTCCTCTGGGGGAAGTTCCGGACGATCATGACGTTCTCGCTCGTCTACTGCGCGGGGTGCGTCTCCCTCGCCCTCTTCTCCGGCACGCCCGCCGCCGTCGGACTGGGGCTGTTCATGGTGGCGTTCGGCACCGGCGGGATCAAGCCGTGCGTCTCGACGAACGTCGGCGACCAATTCACCTCGAAGAACCAACATCTGATCGAGCGGGCGTTCTCGTGGTTCTACCTCGCGATCAACGCGGGATCGTCGATCTCGATCTGGTTCTGCCCGGTCCTCCTCAACAACCCGCGCTTCGGACCGAGGTGGGCGTTCGGCATGCCCGCGGCGATGATGTTCGTCGCCACAATGGTGTTCTGGCTCGGACGGAAGAAGTTCGCCGTCGTCCCTCCCGCCGGAAAGGCGTGGCTCCGGGATGTGTTCTCGCCCGAGGGCGGCAAGCTCGTCCTCAACCTCGTCGTCATCTACTTCTTCGTCGCCGTCTTCTGGATGCTCTGGGATCAGTCGAACGGCAATACGTGGACGCTCCAGGCGCAATCCTCGCTCATGAACAAGAACCTGGGCTTCGGCTTGACGCTGCTCCCCGCCCAGCTCCAGGTCGTCAACGGACTGTTCATCCTGGCGCTCGTCCCCGTCTTCACCTACGGCATCTACCCGCTCTGCGCGAGGTTCTTCCAGGTCACGCCGCTCCGAAAGATCGGCGCGGGTCTTTTCGTGACCGCCGCGTCGTTCCTGATCGTCGCCTGGGTCGAGAAGCAGATCCAGAGCGGCCACGCCGTGAGCGCCTGGTGGCAGATCCTCGCCTACGTCGTCCTGACGGCCGGGGAGGTGCTCGTCTCGATCACCGCCCTCGAGTTCAGCTACAAGCAGGCACCGCTCCGGATGAAGAGCTTCATCATGGCGCTGTTCCTGCTCTCGACGAGCGTCGGCAACCTGATGATCGCGGGGGTCAACAACGCGATGATCAAGCCCCTCCACGCGAGCGGCATCGAGACCGGCGAGCAGACGTGGGTGAGCGTCGCCGAGGCGTCGTCCTTCATCACCGGTCAGAAGATCGACTTCACGGGGAAGAACGGGATCCAGGTCGTGTCCGGCGAGAAGCCCGCTCCGCTCGAGGGGACCTTCCTCGTCGCCGAGATCGACGGCGCCGCGAACCGCGTCCGGCTCATGGACGTGGTCAACCGCGCGCCGGTGAAATCGGAGGGGGGCTACCTGAGCAGCGCCGAGGTGTCGACCTACCGCCTCGTGGGCCCGAACTACTTTTACTTCTTCATCGTGGTGATGTCGGTGATGGGCGTGATCTTCATCTTCTTCGCCGCGATGTACAAGGAGAAGACCCACGTGCGGGCCGACGCCTAGGGACATAGAAACCGGTTGTCGTCTCGGATGAACGCCGGTATAAGAACTTGGCCTCCGAACCGGCGGCGGCCCATTGAGCCCTGGGTCCGGAGCGGCGCTCGGCCGCAGTGAGAGTCGGGGGGGTTCCAGCCATGTGTCGCAACGTCGCTCGCGTCGCCGTGGTGTGCATGTCGCTCGGTGCGTCGTTTCTCGGGCAGGCGCTCGCCGCGCCCGTGTTCGTGGACACCGCTCGAGTGATCGCAGTCGACTCCGCGCGGGGAGTGGATCGCCGGGTCGATTACGCGGGTCTCGCCCGGTTCGGCCCCTGGGACGATCGCAACTACGCGCTGACGGCGGCGGACGTCGCCCTGCTGGCGCCGAACGAGGCCGAGCAGATCGACCCGATCCCCGCCTTCTTCCGCGTCGAGATGCGCCGCGGCAATCCGGCCCTGCGGCGGACCGGCCCGGCCCAGTACCCGCGGAGCGCGTTCAACATCTTCAGCAACCGGTACCGCGGCTATCTGGTCGGCGGCGCGCTGCACGGCGGCGTCACGTGGCACGGCGGCCGCTACTACGTCGACACCGCCTCGAAGCCGTTCGCGACGGGAGAGGCCGGGCCGGACTTCGTCTCCGGTGAGGTCCGCATCACCACGCCGAACGGTGGGGCCGAATCCGCGATCAAGATCCACCCCTCGGACACGAACAAGATCGTCTCGTCCACGAACGGCCCGGGCGGCGGCCAGAGGATGCACTACTCGACGGACGGCGGGGCGACGTGGACCCCCGTGTCCCTGCCCCTCGGCGGCACCTGCTGCGATCCCTCGGTCGATTGGTCGTCGAGCGGCCAGTACGCCTACACCACCGCGCTCGGCCAGTGCGTCTTCTCCTGCGCGGTCTGGTTCTACCGGTCCGCGGACGGCGGGGCGACCTGGAACAGCCTCGAGACCCAGACTCCCGGCGACCCGCGCCGCGAGATCGTGACCTCGGGGGCCGACAAGGAATTCCTGCACGTCGACAAGTACGCGGGCTCGCCTTTCAAGGACAACCTCTACATCACCTGGCACAACGGCAACGTGATGCAGTTCTCCCGCTCGACGGATTTCGGGAACACCTGGGCGAACCAGTCGTTCTCGTCGCTGTCCCAGGACCTCGGGATCGGAAGCGACATCGCCACCGGTCCCGACGGGAAGGTCTACTACGTCTGGCCGGCGTTCAACAGCAAGACGATCCGCCTCCGGCGGTCCTCGGACGGCGGCGCCACGTGGGGCGCGATCACCACGGTCGCGAGCACGCAGGACGGCTACGACTTCGCGATTCCCGCGATGGAGTCCCGCCGGGCGTTCATCTACACATCGGCGGATGCCGACCTCTCCGGAGGCGCCTTCCACGGGAGCGTCTACGTCGCGTGGACCGACACGACCGCTCCCGAGCAGGGGAGCCCCGCGGCGAACCACGCGCGGATCCAGGTCGCCTGGTCGCGGGACGGCGGCAACACCTGGACCGTGCGCACGCCGCACGAGACGGCGGATCAGAATTCGGTGGACCGCTTCCACCCGTGGCTGGGCGTCGGTCCCGACGGCGCCGTCTACGTCGCCTACTACGACACCCGGCGGGACACCTCACGCACCTCCGTCGATTTCTTCTACTCGAAGTCGACCGACGGCGGGGACACGTGGACCACGCCCGAGCGCCTGACGACCGCGATCTCGCCGAACATCGCCGACGGCTTCGAGTGGGGGGACTACAACGGCCTCGACGTCGTGATGAACGACCTCATGGCGATCTTCACCGACAACCGCAAGGAAGGGACCGAGGTCGGCGACTCGGTGGATGTGTACGGCGCCGCGGTCCAGGCGGGAACGCCCGCCGTGTGCGGCGACGGCGTGATCCAGCCCGGCGAGGCGTGCGACGGACCGGCGCTCAACGGAAGGACCTGCGCCGACTTCGCCTGCACCGGCGGGACGCTCGCCTGCAAGACGGACTGCAGCGGGTTCGACACGACCGCGTGCACCGGCTGCACGACGTGCCACGGCAACGGCGTCTGCGAGCCGGGTGAGAACTGCACCAACTGCGCCGCAGACTGCGTCTCCGGAACCTCGGGCGGGGCCACGTGCGGGAACGGCGTGTGCGAGGCCGGCAACGGCGAGGATTGCCTCTCTTGCCCACCCGACTGCAACGGGACTCAGAACGGGAAGCCCACGGCGCGCTTCTGCTGCGGTGACGGCGCCGGAACGAACCCCGTGTCCTGCTCCGATTCTCGCTGCACGTCCGGAGGGAAGAGTTGCACGACGGTCCCCGTCACGCCCAGCTCGTTCTGCTGCGGGAACACGCTGTGCGAGTCGGGAGAGGGGTGCGTGAGCTGCGCGCTCGACTGCACGCTGAGCACGGTCGAGAACTGCGCGAACGGTATCGACGACGACTGCGCGAACGGAGCCGATTGCTCGGATCCCACATGCACCGCGTCGTGCCAGCCGCCGTGCCGACTGCCCGGGGCGGCCTGCACCGCCAACGTCCAGTGCTGCTCGGGGCGCTGCCGGTCCAAGGTCTGTCAGTAGGAGAGGAGAACCGGTTATCCTCCGCGCCCAGGAGGACACTTCATGGCGACAGTCACCAGGATCCGGGGGGTCGGCGTGCTCTCGGCCGCGAAGATGGGAGCCATCCTGTACGCGGGGATCGGTCTCGTGGTCGGGGCGCTCGTCGCGTGCGTCTCGCTCGTGGGCGGGTTCGCCGCGCTCGCGAACCAGCAGGGGGGCGCCGGGGCGTTCGGCGCGCTGTTCGGCGTCGGCGCGGTCGTGTTCTTCCCGATCCTCTATGGAGTGTTCGGCTGCATCGGGGCGATGATCGTGTCTCTCCTGTACAACCTCGCGGCCCGCGCGGTGGGGGGGCTCGAGATCGAGCTGGATTAGAGCGCGCCCGCCAGCCGCTGGACGGTCCAGTAGAGACCGACCGCCGCGATCGCGAGGGACGCGGGGACGACGACGCGCGCGCGGTACCACTCCCTCTTGCCGAGCCAGGCGCCGAACGCGACGAAGGCGAGCGCGAGCACGCTGAGCTGCCCCGCCTCGACGCCGACGTTGAAGGCGAGCAGTGCCGGGACGAACTGGCTCCGTGGGAGCCCGAGATCGCGGAGCACGCCCGCGAAGCCGAGGCCGTGCAGCAGACCGAAGCAGAACACGAGCACGACGCGGCCGCGGTGCAGCTCGTGCGCGAAGACGTTCTCGATCGCGACGTAGACGATCGAGAGCGCGATCGCGGGCTCGACGATCGACGACGGGAGCGAGACCACGCCGAACATGGCGAGCCCGAGCGTGATCGAGTGCGCGACCGTGAACGCGGTGACCTGGAGGAGCAGCGGCTTCCACCGCACGCTGAGCAGGAAGAGGCCGAGCACGAACAGGATGTGGTCGAGCCCGCGCGGGAGGATGTGCTCGTAGCCGAGCTTCAGGTACTGGACGAGCGTCGCGGCGAGGCTCGGGGCCGGCGCCGCGCGGGCGAGGACGAACGGCTTGCTCGGCTGCCCGACGTCCAGCCACTGGCGGACCGGCTCGGCGTCCGCCTCCCCCATCGTCTCGGCCAGGTACCAGCCGATCGGCGCGGACTGCGACCAGCTCACGGCGGTCGCGCCGGGGGGCACGCGCGCCTCGAAGTGGACCTCGAAGGGACCGGCGGGAGCGGTCGGCGACGGAAGCACGGTCAGCGGGACGTCTTGCCCATCGAACGCGATCCGGGCGCCGTCGATGAACGCCTTGCGGAATGCCTCGCGCGACGCGCGCAGCGGGCCCGGCATCAGGTGCTCCGGATCGAGCCGCGCGACCACGACGACGCGGCCGTCCGGGGCGAAGGCGATCCTGACGCGCGCCGCGCCGCTGTCGTGGGCGCGCGCGGCCAGGAAGCAGAGGGCGGTCGCGAGGGACGCGAGGAGACGCCGGCGCACGGCCGCGGTCAGCGGACCCGCTCGAGCATCGCGCGCAGGCGCGGGAACATCTGCGCGATCTCGTCCTGCGACACCGCGCCGACAGAGAGCCGGAACCAGCCGCTCTCCTCGTCGAGCGCAAAGGCCTGGAACGGGACGGCGGCGAGCCCCGCTTGCTCGAGGATGGCGCGGCGGATCTCCTCGTTCCCCTCGAGGACCTCGCCGTCGAGGGTGCGCCCCACGATGTCCAGCCGCAGGGAGAGGTAGATCGCCCCCTGCGGGTCGATGCAATCGACCGGGAGGCCGTCGGCCTTCAACGCCTGGAACCCCTCGTGGAGCGCGTCGAGCCGATCGCGCACCGCGGCGTTCATCCGCTTGCGGAACGACTCGACCGCCGCCTCGTTCTGGAGGAACTTGGCGGTCGCGACCTGCTCGGCGCGGGGCGCCCACGCGCCGATGTGGCCGATCAGGTCGCGCATGCGCGCGGTGAGGTCGGGCGCGGCGAGCAGCCAGCCGACGCGCAGCCCCGTCGCCGCGAGGGCCTTCGAGATCCCGTCCACCGTGATGATCCACGGGGCCGCCTCGGGGACGAGCGCGGCGGGATGGTCGTGCCGGCGCGTGCCGAAGACCAGCGAGCCGTAGACCTGATCGAAGAGCAGGAACAGGTGGCGGCGTCCGGCCTTGTCGCGCTTCACGTTCTCGTCCACGATCGCCTGCGCGATCTGCCGCAGGTTCTCGGTCCCCATCACCGTGCCCGACGGGTTGAGCGGCGTGTTGATCACGATCATGCGCGCGCCGTCGAGGTGCGGGGCGATCTGCGGGAGCGTCGGCTGGAAGCCGTCCTCGGCGTGCGTCGGGAGGTTGACGCCGAGGGCCTTCGTCAGACCGACGTAGTGGTTGTTGTTCCACGACGGGGCGGGATAGACGACGATGTCCCCGGGGTTGACCACGCAGCGGTAGGCCGCATAGAGGAGCGGCCGCGCGCCGCTCGCGACGAGCACCGATTCCAGCGGATACCTGACGCCGAGCTCGCGCGCGGCGAAGTCGGCGGCCGCCTGGCGGAGCGCGAGGACGCCGTCGGAGGGCGGGTAGTTGGTCTCCCCCGCGTCGAGCGCCTTGTGGATCTCGTCGAGGAGCGTCTCGGGGATCGGGAACTGCTTCGAGTTGAAGTCCCCGACGGTCAGGTTGCAGACCGGCTTCCCCGCGGCCACCATCGCGCGGATCTCCGCCGCGATCTTCAGGATCTCGGAGCCGATCAGGCCGTGCGCGCTGTCCGAGAGGGAGGCGTCCACGTAGCCGGGGGCCCCGAAGGTCAGCTGTGTCATTGTCTTGTCTGGCATGAGCGAATTCTAGCTCATGCCCCTCCGGTCGCTCCCCCGCCGCCCGAGAGCCCTCCGCCCCCTTCGAACGAGCGCGCCTGGGCCTCGCGCGCCGCCGGGGACATCGCCGCGATCGTCGCCGCCGCGGCCATGGCGTCCCCCAGGCGCCGGTGCTCGTAGAGCGGCTCCGCCGTGAAGCCGTGCCGCTCCTTCGCGGGCCCCCCGTCCAGCCATCGCCGGAGAGCGATCGCGAGCGCGCAGCAGGCGCCCCCGGAGAGCGTCAGGACGACCCAGACCGGCGCGAGCGAGACGTAGAACCGCAGGGTCGCGAACGATGTCGCCGCGAAGACCGCCCCGAGGACGAGCAGCGTCCGGTCCCGGAACCGGACGCCGAGGGCGAGGACGAGCGCGGGGATCAGCGTCGTCCCCACGATCGCCGCGGCCCGCCATGTAGGAGATGGCGCGAGCGTCTCCCGTGGCACGAAGTCGAGCCATCGGTGGTCGAGCGCGTAGAGGTTCGCCGCGAGGTAGGCGCCGATCGCGAGGACGGCGCCGGCCGCCTCGAAGCAGCGCCGCCGGGACGGCGGCCATTTCGGCGAGCGCGCGGGACGCAGGACCATCCAGGCTCCGGGGACTCCCGCCGCGAGCCAGACGATGCGCCAGGAGCCGTGATGCGTGACCGCGAGGAGCGCGAAGCCCGCCCCGATCGCCGCGAGCGTCGCGTACCCCCATCGCCAGGCGGCGAGCAGGTGCGCGACCGCGAGCGCCGCGAGCCCCAGCGTGAACGATCGGAACCGGTCCGCCGCGGCGACGGCCAGCCCGGCGAAGATCGCGGCGAGCAGCGCGGTCGCGAACTCGGCCCCCGCTTGCCTCCGCCGCAGCCGGCCGAGCTGGAGCTCCGTCGCGCCCGCGAACAGGACGGCGACGAGCCCCGCGACGATCGCCCACCTCCGTGGCGTGCTCGGCTCGATGATGGCGCCGACCATCCAGGTCAGCGCGAGCCCTCCGAAGAACGTCGCGATCCCGACGAGCGCCCGCAGCGCGAATCCGAGCCGCGCCCGGTCGTCGGGGTACGCGGCCTCGATGGCGCGAAGCGCCGGCTCGTCGATCGCGCCCGCCTTCCTCCACCCGCGCGCGGCGGAGCGCACGGCGTGCGCCCGGTCGGCGCCTGCGGCGTCGTGCGTCATGCCGTCCTCCGCAGCGCCCGCTGCGCGCGGAGCACCAGGAAGACGACGGCCGCGGCGAGGACGACCACGAGGAACGTGAACAGCACGTCCCCGCCGTGCGTGAGATCGACGAAGTGCACGATCAGCCCGCCCACGCCGTACGCCGCCGCACCGATCCCGAGCGCGTACCGGCCGATCGCCCGCTCGTACCAGGCGAGCCAGGCGAGCAGCAGGCCGCAGGCGATGAGCGACAGCGCGACGGCGACGCGGCCGTCGTCCACGCCGAGACGCACCGCGAGCGCGCCGAGGATCAGGAGCCAGCCGAGCCAGGCCGCGGTCGGCTCGAAGTGCGGCTTGCAGCGGGTCCGCTCGAGGAGCTTCCCGAGCGCGAGGAACAGGACGCCGCAGATCAGCGCCTCCACGAGCAGCCGGTCGTCGCGGCCGAGCGGCCCCCACGGGACCGCGACGGTCACGATCGCCACGCCCCGCCAGGCGGCGAACGACGTCAGCGCCAGCGAGAACAGGCTCTTCGAGTCGAACCGCAGGGCGAGGGCGGCGTAGAAGGCCGCGACGATCAGGAGGTGCCAGCGCCATTCCGCGCCGAGCGGCGTGAACTTCACCTCGATGAAGGCGAGGTCGGCCGCCGCGAGGAGCGCGCCGAGCAGGAGGGCCGCGTCGCGGACCAGGTCCCCCTCGCCGGTCTCCCCCCAACCGAAGGCCGGCGCGCGGCGCCGGACCCAGAGCAGGCACCCCGCCGCGCCGAGACCGAGCGCGACCGCGATCGCGACCGGGCCGATGCGATCGAGGTTCTCCTTGATCAGGAGCCCCGCGCCCGTGGAGATCAGCAGGACGCCGACCCAGAGCAGGACCCGGATCTCCTCGCGGACCGAGATCAGCGATCCGTCGGCCGCCCGCCGCAGAGGCGCGGCCGTCGCGGGAGCCAGCACGCCGCGGCGCGTCAGCTCATCGACCGCGGCGGCGACGTCAGGGTCCAGCCGGCGTCCTCTTCTTGAGCAGGGGGATCAGGAGCAGCGCGATCCCGCCGAAGGTGATCGCCATGTCCGCGACGTTGAACACGCCGGTGCGGACCGGTCCGATCCCGACGTTCATGAAGTCGCGCACGGCGCCGAGCCGAATCCGGTCGGCGAGGTTGCCGATCCCGCCTCCGACGATCGCGGCCACCGCGACGATCTCGGGGAGCCGGAACCGCGCGTCGGTGAGGGTCAGCACGAGCAGCGTGACCAGGACCGCCGAGACGCCCACGACGAACAGCCAGAACCGGACCGTAGGCGAGAGCGTGTGGCCGAGGCTGAGGAAGACCCCGGAGTTCAGAACGTAGCCCAGCCTCACGGTGTCCCCGAGGTAGTGGCGCGGCGGCTCGGTCGCCATCGTGCGCTCGACCCAGGCCTTCGTCGCCAGGTCGAGGACGACGATCGCGACGACGATCGCGACGATCAGCACGGCCTTGCGGCGGAGGGGCAGGCCGTCGTGAGTCGCCTCGGTCATCGGCGGCGGATTGTAACAGCCGCCCTACGCCGAGCCCTGCCCCGCCGCCTGCTTCTTCTTCTCCTCGTCCACGAGCACGCGCCGGAGGACCTTCCCGACCATCGTCTTCGGCAGCTCGGCGCGAAACTCCACCTGACGGGGGACCTTGAAGCCGGCGAGCTTTCCCTTGCAGTGCTCGATGATCTCCTCGGCGGTCGCGGTCTCTCCGGACTTGAGCACGATGTACGCCTTGACGGTCTCGCCGCGGTACGGATCGGGGACGCCGGCGACCACCGCCTCCTGCACCTTGGGGTGCTGGAACAGGACCTCCTCGACCTCGCGCGGCAGGACCTTCAGCCCCGACGCGACGATCATGTCCTTCTTCCGGTCCACGATCGTGACGAAGCCGTCGGCGTCCATCGTCGCGATGTCGCCGGTGTGCAGCCAGCCGTCCTTGATCGTGAGCGCCGTCTCGTCGTCGCGTCCCCAATAGCCCTTCATCACCTGAGGACCGCGGACCGCCAGCTCCCCTTCCCGTCCCGGACCGAGCGTCGCCCCGGTCTCGAGATCGACGATCTTGGCGTCGGTGTCGGGGAGCGGCACGCCGATCGTCCCCGGGCGCCGCGTGCCGAACAGCGGGTTCGCGATCGACACCGGCGAGGACTCCGTCATGCCGTAGCCTTCGACGAGACGCCCGCCGGTGATGCGCTCGAACGTCTCCGCGACCTCCATCGGCAGCGGCGCCGCCCCCGACAGGCACAGCTTCACGCTGCCGAGCGCGTACTTCTTGACGTCGGGATGGTGGTTGATCGCGGTGTAGAGCGTCGGCACGCCGGGGAAGATCGTCGCCTTCGTCTTCTGGAGGACCTTCATCACGATGTCGACCGGGCGCGGGCGCGGCACCATGACGATCTCGGCCCCCACGGAGACGCCGTAGAGCATGCACGTGGTCATCCCGTAGACGTGGAAGAACGGGATCGCCCCCATGCAGACTTCCTTGCCCCGCTGCGCGGCGTGGAACCACGCCTGGATCTGAAGGGTGTTCGCGATCAGGTTGGCGTGGGTGAGCATCGCGGCCTTGGGGGTGCCGGTCGTGCCGCCGGTGTACTGGAGCAGCGCCACGTCCGAGGTCGCGACGCGGACTTCGGGGGGCGTCGGCGGGTGCTTCTTCACGAGGCGGGGCCAGAAGAAGATGTCGGGGGCTGCCTTCACGTCGACGTACTCCCCGTGCTTCTTCTGCACCAACCGGACGATCTGACGGAACGGGAAGGAGAGCGTCTCGGCGACGTCGACCACGATGACCCGCTTGATCCGGGTGGCCTGCTGGATCTCCCGAAGGCGCGGGAAGAAGGCGTTGAGCAGGACGACCGTCTCGGCCCCGGCGTCGTGGAACTGCTCCTTCATCTCGCGGGAGACGTAGAGCGGGTTCGTGTTGACCGCGACCGCCCCGAGGCGGAGGAGCGCGTAGAAGGTGATCGGGAATTGGGGGCAGTTCGGGAGCATGATCGCGACCCGGTCCCCCTTGCGCACGCCGAGCTGGTACAGCGCCGTCGCCAGGCGCAGCGTGGCGTCGCGAAAGTCGCGGTAGCTCATGCGGGACGGGGGGAGCTTCGGGTCGGCGTAGAAGGTCAGGGCGGTCTTGTCGCCGAACTCCGCCGCGGCGGCGTCGAGCAGGTCCGGAAGGGTCCCGGACGGATAGACAATGGACTTCGGGACGCCGTCCTCGTAGAACTTGATCCATGGTGCGTCCATGGCGGCGATGCTACACCACGAATTGCACCGACGAGGGTCTCGATGAACCTGAAGGGATCGCCTCTGGCCTGGACACCGTTGATGCTCCTCCTCGCCGCCTGCGGCGGGGCCGGGACGCCGCCCGCCGTGAGTAAATCGGCGGGACTCGACGGCGTCGCCGAGGCGTACGTCCGGCTCGTGCTCGCCGTGGGGCGCCACGACCCGCTCTACGTCGACGCGTACTACGGTCCCCCGGCGTGGAAGACGATCGCCGACGGCGGCGCGCCGGTGCCCCTTCCCGAGCTGCTCGCGCGCGCCCGCGCGCTCCTCGACGCCACGCGCAAGGCCGACGGGCCCACGGACCGGAAGCGCTATCTCGAGAAGCAGCTCGTCGCGGTCGAGGGGCAGCTCCGGCGCTTGTCGGGCGAGCGCATGACGCTCGGCGAAGAATGCCGCGTCCTCTA
>Ga0075418_10008011_pt1 | contig 11866 bp, 10 predicted proteins | sample SoiMetdeltSBSDD2_FD_81776 | JGI IMG/M metagenome (GOLD analysis project Ga0075418, IMG submission 81776) | Bulk soil microbial communities from a Populus tree surrounding site in Tennessee, USA - Soil MetaG P. deltoides SBSDD2 | ecosystem: Environmental > Terrestrial > Soil > Tree plantation...
AACAATTGGGAACCTGCCCTCGGGACGCACCAGGCCGCCGGAGGCAGTTCCCCTTTTCAAAAAAGGTTCGGATGAGGAGCGTCCCGAGCGGCTGTTGCTGCGTCTGTCTGCGTGCGTAGCCTCTGCGTCTGTCTGCGTTCCTGCTTTTCCGCGCCGCCGGATGTCATACGCGTTAGTCTGACTTGGATTGAATGCTTCCGATGCCGATGAAGCCGGGCGGGATGCGTAGAGTCCACGTATGGCAACCGACCACGAGCCCGATCGCGGCGCGAGGGCAAAGGCAAGCGAGCCACCGGACCCCCTGCACGAACTAACCGGCAAGATCATCGGCTCGGCTTACGTCGTGTATCGAGGATTCGGCTACGGATTCCTCGAAGGCGTCTACTGCCGCGCGCTTGCGGTCGAGCTGGCATTTCGAGGCGTGACAGTCGGCGAGGAGGTGCCGTACGAGTTGTACCACCGCGGCGTGTCGGTCGGATTCTATCGGGCAGATCTGGTGGCCGAGCGGCAGGTGATCGTCGAGGTCAAAACGGGTTGGTTTTCGATCCGGTCGCAAAGCCTCAGCTGCTCAACTACCTCCGTGCAGCCGACCTGTCGTTGGGGCTCGTGATTCATTTCGCACCGACTGGTGCGGTGATCAAGCGCGTCGTAGCATCTCCTGAGTATCGTTCTCGGTGGAAGTCACCATCGGCCATCCCTCCCATGCTACGCGCCACCATCGCCGCTGGACTGATCGCTCCTTTCATACTCGCGCCGACGCTCGCCGCCATCGCACAAGTACCATCGGAGCGCGCGTTCACGGGCCTCACGTTGATCGATGGTACCAGCCGCGCCCCGGTACCTAACGCGACGATCCTGGTGCGCGACGGACGCGTAGTCGCGGCAGGGCCGGCTGGCATGGTGAGGATACCCGTGGGTGCTCGACTGGTGTCGCTGACTGGCAAGACCGTCATCCCCGGCATCATCAACGCCCACGGGCACGTCAACGACCCCAAGGACCTCGAGACGTACGCCGCCTACGGGGTCACCACCGTCTTCAGCCTCGGCGGCGAGCCTCCGTCCGTGTTCGCGGCGCGTGCTGCGCAGAACACCCCCGCGCTCAACCACGCACGGGTGTTTCTCGCCGGGCCGGTCCTCGCGCCGAAGACGCCTGACGAGGCACGGTCGCAGGTCGCCGACGACGCGGCCCAGAAGGTCGACATCGTCAAGATCCGTGTCGATGACAACCTCGGCACCGTGCCCAAGATGACGCCGGAGGTCTATCGAGCGGTCATCGACGAAGCGCACAAGCGCGGGATGCGCGTCGCCACGCATCTCTTCTACCTCGCCGACGCCAAGTCGCTCCTCGACGCCGGGTCGGACTTCGTGGCCCACAGCATTCGCGACACCGACGTCGACGCGGAGGTCATCGCGAAGCTCAAGCAGCGAAACGTCTGCGTGAGTCCCACACTCATGCGCGAGGTGTCGACCTTCGTGTACGAGAAGACGCCTGACTTCTTCTCCGATTCACTGTTTCTGACGCACGCGAATCGGGAGTGGATGGCGAATCTGGCGAAGCCGGATGCTCAGCAGACGATGCGCGCGAGCCCGGCCGCGCAGCGATACAAGATCGCGCTCGAGGTCGCGAAACGGAATCTCAAGGCGCTCTCCGACGCCGGCGTGCCGATCGCGATGGGAACGGATACGGGACCGACAGGGCGCTTCCAGGGCTACTTCGAGCTCATGGAGCTCGAGCAGATGGTGAGCGCGGGCCTGACGCCGCGTCAGGCACTCACGGCCGCGACGCGCGACGCCGCCCGCTGCATGAAGCTCGACCGCGACCTCGGCACGATCGAGCCTGGAAAGTGGGCGGACTTCGTCGTCCTCGACGCCGATCCGCTGGCGAACATCTCGAACGTCAGGCGAATCACGTCGGTATGGATCTCCGGGAATCAGGTCAAGCGGTAACTGGCTGACCAAAGCCGAGCACATAGCCGTCCTCATCGCGAACGGCGAATTCCTCCATGTGATATGCCTCCTGAAGGACCGGACCGTACACGATCTCGGCACCGTTGGCGGCGAGCTCCGCGTGGAGAGTGCGTGCGTCGCTCACCCAGAAGAACACGTCCCAGGTCCCGCCCTGCTGCTCGTTAGGGCTGATGCGGCCAGTGTCCCCAACGCGCCGCAGCATGATCGAGAGACCGTCGCGCGTGACAATCGCGAACTCCGGGGGTGAGCCGGCCGAGTACTCGGTCTGGAAGCCCAGAACGCGTTTGTAGTACGCGGCAGCGCGTGCGACGTCGGGGACCGGAAAGTAGGGTGCGCTGCGGGTGAGCGTGGCTGTGGGCATTGGACGAAGCCGGAAACTGGTGGCGCAGCTTGGCGGGCCCTCTATCAGCCGGCGACGGCCATGATCACCACGCGGCCGCCGTACTTGAGGTGCGGACAGGACCGTGCGACCTCCGCCGCGCGCTCGCGCGAGGGCGCGTCGATCACGAAGTAGCCAGCGAGCCGATCGCGGGCCAGCGCGTCACTCTGCGGGCCGAGGGTTCCGATAACATCCCCGAGCTCGTGTCCGGCGACCCAGCGGACGCCACCCGTGAGCTCCGACGCCCAGCGACCGTACTCCCGTTCGCGCGCGACGTGTACAGCGCCCGTGTCGTCCGCCGGGTCGCCATAAAGCAGCAGCACGTACTGACCTGCGGTTGCCGCCGCGGCCGCACGGCCGCTTGGCGTGCCTAACGCGCCTCTGGCCGCGAAGCCGAGAAGGATCCCGGCTGCGAGGTAGCCGATTCGTGCGGCCCATGGGCCTCGGCGCGAGCTGGTCGAGTCGAGCGGCGTGAGGAGTTCCCGGGCCTCGAGCGTGCGTTTCACACGCTCCGCTAGCTTGGCCGGTGGCTCCGCTGCCGGGAGCCGGTCCCGAAGCGAGCCGCGACCATCGTCGGCATTCATGTCGTTGGACCTCGGTTTCATCGGTTGGTTCGCTGCACCCCCGACGCGAGCATCGCTCGAACGCGCTGGCGGGCACGCGCGAGCTGGCTCTTCGACGTCCCCGGAACCAGTCCAAGCGCGTCGGCGATCTCCTCGTGGGTGAATCCTTCGATGTCGTGCAGCACCAGCACTTGCCGAAATCCGGGAGGCAGTGCGGCGATCGCCGCTTCGAGGTCGAGGCGGTCGATGCCTGACGCATCGAGCGGCGCGCTGGACACCGGGTCGATGATCTCGTCGACGCGCCCGTCATCATCCAGCTCGACCGACTCGCGGCGGCTCGCGCGCTCGTGCTCCCGGTGACGGTTGATCAGAATGCCGGTGATCCACGTGCGGAACGATGACCGCCGCTCGAACGCGCCGGCCGACTCCACCGCCCGCACCCAGGCATCGTGCACGAGATCGGCGGCAGCGTCGGCGTCGCGCGTCAGACGCCAGGCCATTGAATAGAGAAAGGCCGTATGGCGACGATACAGCACGTCGAACGCACGGGCGTCACCCGTGCGCGCGAGCCGCTCGAGCAGCGCGTCGTCGCGTTCGGCGTCCTGCATCATGAGATGAGTGACACAGGACGCCGAAACGGTTGCACGCGACTCATTCCGAGGCGCGATTCAGCACGGATTCGACCTCGCGATGCCCTTTCTTGCGTGCCCACGTCACCGGCATTGCCCAGGGATCGCCGGCGAGGTCAGGATCGGCGCCGCGCTCGACCAGGAACGTGACCATCTCGCGCTGTCCCCAGCGTGCCGCCATGCCTAACGGCGTGGATCGGTATTCCTCGTCGATGGCGTCAATGGTGGCGCCATGGTCGAGCAGCAGTCGCGCCTTGGGGATGTCCCCGTCCGCGGCGCAGTGGTGCAGCAGGCTAGTGTAGTGCCAGTTCATGTGGTCCGGGTCCATGCCGTGGTCGAGCAGCAGCGCCGCCGTATCGGTGTGCTTGAAGTAGTAGTAGCGTCCCCACTTCGATACCTTCGGGACGGTTGCACCGTGGCGGATGAGCAGCTCGAGCATGGCGTGGTTTCCGTCCCGCGCCGGGCCGGCGAGAATGCCTTCGTTCCAGAACGCCGCTCCGTCCGCGAGCAGCGACGGGTTCTGCTCCAGCAGCAGCTCCGCGGCCGCAAGATCGTCGCCGAGAGTGCGCTGGAACCGCTCTCGCTCGTTGGGCTCATCGATGCCGCCGTGAGAGCGGAGCAACGTGTACAGCTCGGGGTCCTTGAGCGCGTGCATCATCGGCGTGCCGCTCGACTCGACCATCGCGTTAGGGTCCGCCCCATGCTCGACGAGCACGCGCGCCATCTCACGGCGTCGGTGGTACACCGCGGTCCAGAGCGCGTGCCCACGCGGAGCGCCGTCTTCCGGCAGGTTCGGATCGGCACCGTGCTTCAACAGCAGCCGAACCATCTCGAGATCGTCGCGATCGGCCGCGATGGAGATCGGACGGCGATGACACGTGTCGTCGAAGTTCGCGAGCGACGAATCGCGAGCGAGCGCGTCGATGGCGAACTGCCGGTCCCCTCTGAGGAGGGCAACGACGATCGTGTACTCGGCGCCGTGCGCGATCAGTGCGTCGCCAACCGCTCGCGACGCCTCCGGGGCCGGCCGCACTCGGCCGCGTGGCATGAGCGCGTTGTGGATGGGCCGATAGCCATCCCCCATGATCGCGTCCACCGGGGCGCCCGCGTCGAGGAGCACACGCACGACGGCGAGGTGACCATTGTTCGCCGCGGCGTGCAGTGGCGTCATCCCGATGTCATTGCTGCCCAGTGCCAGCGACGGATCGCGCCGCAGCTCCTGCTCGACAGCCGCGAGATCTCCCTTCTGAGCCGCGTCGAGAATTGTGGCGAGGCCGTCCTTGAGCGCGAAACGCCTGGCCAGATGCTCTCGCAGCACCGCCGACACGGGCGCATGCTCGCGGTCCTCCGCGATCGTGAGCAGGGAGTCGCTGAATGGGTAGCTCCGATACGAGGGGTCGACGCCGCCACGCTCCAGCAGGAACCTAACGAGGTTCGCGTGGCCCTCGCGCACGGCGAAATGAATGGGCGGAGTGTAGTTGTATTCGTGGCGCGCCAGGCCTGGGTGGCGCGCCACGAGCGCCTTCACGTGATCGAGATCGCCGGCGTGCGCGGCGAGATACATGCTCCACACGGTATCGGCCGCCGCGGAACCGCCGTCGGGAAGCGTGATGACCTGCCCGGGACGCAGCTCGAACGGACGTATCGGCGGTCGGTGTGGGGGCGCGGCGCTCGACGGGTTGATGCGCTCGACGTGGTGCACGAGCGCACCCCAGCTCTGGAATCCGTACTCGCGCGCGAGGATGAACTGCGCGTCGGCCAGCGCGAGCCCCGAGCTGTCGTCACCGAGTCGAGGAACGACGGCACGCGCACGTGTGGCGGCGTCGGCGTCGCCGGCACGGTACTGTCGCAGCAGGTTCTTGGCTTGTTTGCGGAGCTGCTCCAGCGACGGACGCGCAGGCAACCGCGAGGCGGGGTCGGTCATGACGATCTCCTCTCGAGAGCCGCCCGCGTCCGCACGCCGGGCTGAAAGAAGATCGGAGTAATTGTCACCGCTGGCTTCGCAGGTGGGCTCGGCCCTTTCCGCGGACGGGGTGCGTCCTGTACGCCCAGACAGATTAGCGCATACGCAGCGAGTCGTCCATAGAGTCGTCATCCGAGCCTGACGGCTCGGGATGACGCGCGTCCGCCCCGAATTTCCGAGCACCTGCCCCACGCCAGCTGTTCGCCGGCGAGACACGCGGCTATCGATCGGGAGTCGCGGCGCCGATGGCGCGTACCGATGTCATCCGATCGAGGGGATCTCGTGAATCGACTTGTGATGAGTTGTGCGGCGGCCGTCCTCGCTGCAGCCATCGCGATGAACCACGCGCACGCACAGATGCGCCGCACCGCGCCCGACGGTGGCGCCGGCCCGCCGCGCGGTGAGCAGCCGAAGGGGATTCCGCGCAGCTCACAGCACCCGTATGCCGGTGTGTGGGACGGAACGTTCACCCTGCGCGGTGGTCCCGGCGGGGAACGGAACGTTCCGGTCGTGATGGTCCTGATCGTCGCCGACAGCACCAGGGGCGAATACTCCGGCGCGACGATCCTGCCGAACGGTGCACGCGCGCCGCATCTGGAGACGACCGTCGTCGACGGCGAGATGCGCTGGAAGCAGGAGAACAGCGGCGGTGGCTTCTGGATGTACGCGGGGAAAATCGTATCGCGCGACAGCATTGTTGGCACGGTGGCCCTGAAGGACTGGCCGCAGCTTCAGCCCGGCGAGCAACCTCCCACGGGTGACTTCGCTCTGGTCAGGCGCCCACCGGGGAAATGACCTTGCTGAGCGACATTCGGTATGCACTGCGCACGTTCCGGCGCGAGCCAACGTTTGTCGCCGGTGTCGTGCTGACGTTCGGGCTCGTCGTCGGAACGAATGCCGCGATGTTCGGACTGGTGCGCCGCCTCATGCTCGCGCCTCCGCCCGGGGTTCATGACGCCGGGCGAGTGGTGCGTGTCGCGACGACGCTGACCACGGACGACGGCAATGTCTTCACGATGCAATCGACGTCGTATCCGGCCTTCCGCGACCTGGCGGCGCTGGATCGCGCGTTCGACGCCGTAGCCGCGGTGTCCACCGATTCCGTGACGACGGGCCAGGGAGCCGACCTGGCGGAGGTCGCCGCGGTCAAGGCGTCGGGGCAGTACTTCGCGGCGCTCGGTGTAAACGCAGCCGCGGGGCGACTGTTCGGCCCTGCGGACGACCAGCTGCCCAACGGCAACGACGTCGTCGTGCTGAGCCATGCGTACTGGCAACGCCGCTTTGCAGGTCAGGCGAGTGCTATCGGCCAACAGCTCATCGTGGATGGCCAGCTGCTGACGATCATCGGCGTGACGCCGCACGGATTCAACGGGACCGACCTCGCGCCAGCGGATCTCTTCATCCCGCTGACGACCGCGATGCGAAACCGCGGAGCAGGGTGGTGGACCGACGCGCGCATCCGCATGGTGACGATCGTCGCTCATCTGCGGGAGGGTGTGACGGTGAACGCCGCGGAAGCCATGGCGCTCGGCGTCCTCCGCGAAACGCTGCCGAGTGGACCGGCAGATCGGCTGACGGCGGTGCCACTCGAACCGGTCATGCCGGGGCGTGCGGCACGGACCACGACGCAGGCGCGCATCGCGCTCTGGCTCACCGGCGTCTCCGTCGTCGTGCTACTCATCGCGACAGCGAACGTCGGCACCCTGCTGCTGTTGCGTGCGGCAAGGCGGCGTCGCGAGGCAGCCGTTCGCCTGACGCTCGGAGCGCGCCAGATGCACCTCGCCCGGCAATCGTTGACCGAAAGCCTCATGCTCGCGTTGGCCGGTTGTCTCCTCGGTCTCGTGGTGGCCCGCTGGATCGGCGACATTGTTCGCGTTACACTGCTGCCTAACGTTGCTGCGGCGGACCGATTGATCGACCCGAAGGTGCTCCTCGCGTCGATTGGCGCCGCGTGTATCGCAGGGCTCCTGGCCAGCCTGGGCCCAATCGCGCAGATCGGGCGCAAGAACCTGGCTCTCGAGCTCCGCGCCGGCGGTCACGGGTCTTCCGGACGCGTAGTGTACCAGCACGTGTTGCTTGCGGTGCAGGTGGCGCTGTCGATGGTGCTTCTCATCGGCGCGGGATTGTTCGTGCGGAGTCTCGACCGTGTGCGGTCGCAGGACCTCGGATTTTCGACGGCGCACCTGCTCCACGTCACGCTCGACGTTCACGAACCGATGGCGGCGCCCGAACACGATCGTGTGCACGTGGAAGCTGCGCAGCGGATCGCCACTATCCCCGGCGTGACCGGCGTGACACTCGTTCAGGGAATGCCGTTCTCGTCGCACAACATTCCACCGATTCACGTGCCGGGTTACGCGATGCCGTCACCGGCGGCACAGCAGCTGCCGATCATGTACGCCGCGACGCCGGGGTATCTCGACATGATGGATGTGCAGCTGCGTGAGGGTCGCCTGTTCACGCGAGGCGACACAACAGGAAGTCCGCTCGTGGTACTGGTGAACGAAACGATGGCGCGCACGATGTGGCCCGGGCGGAGCGCGATCGGCGGCTGTGTGCAGGCCGGGCACGCAGGTGACCCGATGCTCGGCGATCCAATGTCCGCAGCGGCGTTTCTGCCATGTCGGACGGTTGTTGGTGTCGTGCGTGATTCGCGCGCGCGATCGCTACGCAGCGAAGGGAACGAGGCGCGCCTGATGCAGTACTACATCCCGTTAGGCCAGACGCCGCCCGCGCCCTTCCCGAACATCCCTGAGTACCACGCCGTTCTTGTTCGCACGGCGGGCGAGCCGGAGCGGTGGGTCACGCCGATTCAGCGCATCGTCCAGGGCACGAGCTCTCGACACGTGTACGCGCGCGTGACCCCGTATCAGACGCTCATCGACCCGCAGCTGCGGTCGTGGCGGCTGGGCGCAACGCTGTTTTCGGCGTTCGGGATGCTTGCCCTCGCCATTGCGGCCGTGGGACTGTTCGCGGTCGTGTCATATCTCGTGACTCAGCGGACGCGAGAGCTCGGTGTTCGCCTGGCGCTAGGTGGATCGCCGAGCGGCGTTGCGGGCGTCGTCGTGCGCGATGCGGTGAAGATGACCGCCGTTGGGGGCGTGATCGGCATGGGCGTTGCCATCGTCGCGGCGCCGCTCGTGCAATCGATGCTGTTCGACACGTCGGCGCGGGAGCCGGGCGTTGTCGTGGGCGCGGTGATCGTGCTGCTGGCAGTCGCGGTAGCTGCGGCGGCAGTGCCGGCGTGGCGCGCCGGGCGTGTCAATCCCATGGAAGCACTGCGCACCGAGACCTGACTCGAGAACTGATGACCAATCACGAATGACCGCTGACCGACGACAAATGACTCGCGAAGACTCCTCGTGATGCCTCGCCAGTGCATGTGTCGAGTGTACGCGTCCTGCTCGAATTCATCGGCATCGGAAGCATTCAACTCGAGTCAGCGCAACGCCTATGGCATCCGGCGGCGTCGAAAAGCAGGAACGCCGTCCGTCTGCGTCCCCGCTGTTGGACCTAACGACAATGCCGGCCACATGTTGGTCGTGTGTCACTCGTTCTTGGTCATCAGTTTTTCAGGGCTTTCGGCAAAGGAGAGAGTGTACTCGCCCTCCTCTCCATGCGACATCATCTGCCGCACCACCATCTCATGGTAGAGCCCCTGCCTCGCCATGAGCTCCTGGTGCGTCCCGCGCTCGAGGATGCGCCCGTCCTCCATCAGCAGGATGAGATCCGCCCGACGGATCGTCGACAGCCGGTGTGCGATCACGAACGTCGTCCGACCCGCGAGCAGCGTCGCCATCGATGCCTGAATCAGCTGCTCGCTCTCCGTGTCGAGATTGCTCGTCGCCTCGTCGAGAATGAGGATCTGCGGCTTCGCCAGGATCGCTCTCGCGATCGCGAGCCGCTGCTGTTGACCGCCGGATAGCTTCACGCCACGCTCGCCGACGAACGTCTCGAACTTGTCAGGCAGGCGCTCGATGAACTCGTACGCGTTCGCTCGACGCGCCGCGTCCTCGACCTCGGCGTCCGTCGCGTTATGCCGGCCGTACGCGATGTTGTCGCGCACCGACCCGTCGAACAGGAAGACATCCTGCTGCACGATCGCGAGCAGCTCGCGGTACGTCTTGAGCTTGAACTCGCGAATGTCGGTGCCGTTGAGGAGGATCCTTCCGCGGGTCGGATCGTGGAAGCGCGCGACGAGGTCTGTCACCGTCGTCTTGCCCGCGCCGCTGCGTCCCACGAGCGCGATCACCGAGCCGCCACGCACCGTCACGTTGAAGTCGCGAACGACCGGGCGATCCTCACGATACTCGAACTCCACGTTGTCGAACCTGATCTCGTGGACGACCTTCGGTGCGTCGCGGGCGTCGGGACGATCCGGCTTGTCCTGCTCCCAGGACAGGACCTCGAACACGCGCTCCATCGCGGCGAGCGACCGCTGGAGCTCCGAGAACGAGTTCACGATCTGCCACACGGGATTCATGAGCAGGAACGTGTACCACTGGAACGTCATGATGTCGCCGATGGACGCGCGCCCCTGGAGGTTGAGCGCGCCGCCGTACCAGACGATGATCACGTTCACACCCGAGACGAGCAGGCCCCAGCTCGTCCAGATCAACATCTCCCGCCGCTGCGCGAACAGCTCCTTGCGCAGCACCGTGTGACGCGCGCGCATGTAATCCAGGATCTCGAGCAGCTCCCGCCCGAACGCGCGCACCACGCGAATGCCGGAGAACGTCTCACCCACGCGGCCATCGATCGCCTCGACGTCCTTGCGTACGACGCGATAGATCGGCCGGATGCGCTTGGCCGACGCGAAGCTGATGAACATGGCGCCCGGGATGACGGCCATTGCCATGAGCGCGAGCCGCCAGTTGAGCGCCATCAGGACGCCAATGGCGATGATGAGCCGGATGACCGAGATCGAGGGCGACACGATCGCCATCTGCAAGAGCCCGGTCGTCGTGTCGACGTCACCCGTTAGGCGAGAGAGGATCCCGCCGGTCTTCATGTCCCACAGCCTCGGCAGCGGCAGGTGCAGCAGGCGCTCGAACATCGCCCGCCGGAGCGACAGCATCACCTTCACGTTGAGCAGCCGCTGCCGGTAGTCCTTCGTCAGGTTGACCAGGTTCGACAGGACGATGACCGCGACGAACAGCCCGCCGGCCAGGTTGAGCCGCGTGAGGCGTGCAGCGGCGTCGAGGTCCCGGTTGAGCAGCACGCGATCGATGATGAACCGCATGAACAGCGGTTCGATCATCTGGAGCCCGGCAGTGACGAGCGCGAGCAGGAACAGGCCGGCGACCGCATACCGGTACGGTCGCAGCCAGCGCAGGTATTCGCGGACATACTGGCGACGCTTGCCGCGGCGTTCGATGGCGGCGGCGTCCGGCGCCTTGCCGTTGTTACTGGCGTTACTGCTAGTGCTCGACGTGACGGAGTCGTCGAGGCGCCGGTGCTTGTAGTCCTCGACGAACCCGCGGTAGCGCTGACGCGAGGAGCGAGGGAGGGAAGTCACAAACGCAATCTTGAGGTTCGGCGCGCAAAAGGCAAAGCGGACCCGCTTTCGCGAGTCCGCTCGCAGGCCACGCCATGGCGTGACTGTCCGGGGGGCTTCCTCGGTTCGTGCTAGTCGATCGGTCCGAACCTCAGCGGAGGCTCCTCGATCGAGCCAGTCACCCAGATCCGTTTGCCGAGGTTGGCGTCGAACTCCGTCGGCGCATCATCGAACCAGTGGACGTCATCGCCGCCGGTGAGATTCAGGTAGTACCTGCCCTCGTCTTCTCCCAGTACGCCGTCCATGGCCGCGCGCCCCCCGACGGCGAGCACAAGGAACTCGGCGACCGTAAATGCCGATGTGACGTCGTCAGGGGGCTGCAGGATTGGGCTGGTCCAGGTGCCGCGCAACTGAACCTCGGCACCGTCCAGCATGACGAGTCGTGACGCCTCAGAGCCGATAAGTTCGACTAGCTCTCCCCATTCGAGTCGCAGGACTACGGCGACGGGCGGGCGCGAGCTCTCCGTCACGACGGTCCCTGTGATTATCGATAGTTCTGATTGGGGCGGTATGGGGGTAGTCCCTCCGACCAGGTTCCCGGGCCCCAGCGACGATTCCGTGCAGCCGCACGTAATCAGAACCGCCGCGGTGAGCAACTGTGCGCGTGTCATAGTGTGGTCGCTCCAGATTCGCCGATGTCAGGGATGGAATGCGTACCAGCAACGTTTGGTGACTCCAGCGTACTTGCTGGTGGTTCCGTCGCCGTTCCACCGGCGTTCGCGCAATGTCCCTTGCACGTTCTTTTTTGCGCGGCGCGTCCGTCTATTACAAAAGGAGACGTGGTCCTCCATTGCGGAGGAAGAGCCC
>Ga0075418_10008013_pt1 | contig 11865 bp, 15 predicted proteins | sample SoiMetdeltSBSDD2_FD_81776 | JGI IMG/M metagenome (GOLD analysis project Ga0075418, IMG submission 81776) | Bulk soil microbial communities from a Populus tree surrounding site in Tennessee, USA - Soil MetaG P. deltoides SBSDD2 | ecosystem: Environmental > Terrestrial > Soil > Tree plantation...
AAGTCCTTGGCGCGTTGCTGGAAGTACTGCGCATGCGCCCCATCCAGCTGTGACAAGCGTTCGCTCAGAGCCTTCGCAACGAGAGCAATGTTGCGCGGATCGAGCTGGACGTGCGGATTGCCTTGCGGATGGATGTCGCCGAGCGAACGGTCGAAGCGCTCCGGCTTCTCGACGAGCGACAGCACGGAAGCGGCTTCGAAGTAGCCGGGGCTGCCAGGCTGAATGCGGCTGTTGCCGGATTCCTGGATCAGCACCGGCAGCCAGCCGATTTCCAACTCCGCGCCCGTGGCAACGACCAGGTCGGCGGTGCGGGCCCGCGCCACCAGGCTCGGCTTCGCGTCGACGCGATGGACGTCCTGCAGCGCGCTGGTCGCGGTGTAGACGTTGACCTGATCGCCGCCGATCTCATTGGCGAGCGCGCCCCAGTCGCTCGTGGTCGCGAGAACTTTGAGCGCGGCGTGCGCAGGCAGCGCTGCCGCCAGAATGCACAGCGCTAAGGCGCTACGAATGAAACTGAACATGATTGCGGTCCTCGTCAAAACTTGTGCGCGCCGTGCGCGCCGATGCCGTAGATGTATTGCAGACGCAGCGCGCGATCGCGATCGTCCGCGCCGCGCGCGTCATCCCAGTCGAACTGGGCGCGCAGGCGGGAGAACTCGCTGGGATTCCAGTCGAGCATGATCGAGATGCGATCCGGATCCGCCGGCAGCAACAGCGGGAACGCGCTCAACGGCAGCTCGCCCGATTCGACCAGGCCGATGTGCGGCGTGCCTGAGTCGAGCGAGTCGTAGCGCAGCCCCGCACGCCAGCGCGGCAGGAACTGATACACGCCTTGCAGATACCAGCCCGATTGCGTAGTGCGGTAGTCGTCCGTCAGGTTCGAGCCAGCTGTGTCGAACGCGAGCAGGCCCGTTTCGCGCCGCTGCATGTATTCACCCTGCAGCTTGAGCTGGCGACGGTTCGGATCGCCGATCGGCGTCCACTTCAGGACGCCATCCACGACCCAGGTGCGTGACTTGCCCGTGAATGCATCCGTCAGCGGCAAGTCGAACTCGTCGACGGTCTCGAACGAGCGATCCTCGGCGCGTTGATCGAGATACGCGGCACCTGCACGCCAGCTGGTCGCATCGCCGTAGTCGCCGCCGACGTGAGCGAACAGCGTGGCGCCGTTGAAGCCGTTGCGATTGCGCCGGGTCGCCGGGAAGCCGCTGCCGTTACCGGTCTCGGCACCGAGCTCGATGAACAGATCCGTCGGCGCGAGCCACTTCACCTGCAGGCCGTCCTGCTTGAACTGGCCGCCGAAGAACGCCTGGTAGACGAGCGGCTGATCGGCGAAGTCCCACGCGTGCGAGTGCACTTCGTTCAGATAGCCGAAGCCCGAGAAGAAGCGGCCGCCTTTCGCCGTGAAGCCGTCCGGCAGCGCGAGCGTGCGGAAGAAGGCTTCCTCGACTTCGACTTCGTTCTCCGCCGACAGCGCTGCGGTCATCTGCGCCGAGAAATACGGATCGACGTTCGAGCTCAGCGTCAGCTCGGACTCGCCGAGGTTGAAGCTGCGCTCGCCCGGTCCGACTTCACCGTCGCTCGGCAGGAAGCCGCCGATCCGCCAGGTTTCGGGATCCTGATCGATGTGCGAGTAGTTGCCGCTCAGGATCAGCGACACGGCCGGATTGAAGGCGGTCCCGGTGCCGCCGGATGACCCCATCGCCGGCGTGGGCTGCGGAGCTGGCGTCGCCTCGGCTAACGCACCGACCGGTGCGTTCTCAAGCTGCGTGATGCGCTGTTCGAGCGCATCGACGCGTGTCTTGTATTCGTCCTTCAGCGCCTGCAGCTCGCTGCGCAGGCTTGCAACATCGTCAGCCGCGTGACCGAGCACCGGCACAGTCATCCCAGCAAGCGCCAGGAGCGCCGCAAGGGCTTTGCAACTCATCATGGAAGCTCTCTCCTGTGTGAGCGAATGGGCACGAGCGGCGCAAACGCCGTCGTGCGATCACTGATTCACAGGAGATGAGGGGGCGCGCGGGAGCGAAATGCCGGGTGGGGGAGGCGATGAACCGAGGAGTCGATGCTGGCGGGAGCAGTGCCCTGCGCCTGCGCCAGGTGCGGCACGCGAATGCAGAGCGAGCCGCTCGCCATCGTGAGCAGCGGTGCAGACGAAGCGCACTGGCCGCAGAGCTGGGTCGTGGAGCCGGGCAGGCCGTCGGGGTCCGACTTGAGGTGCGAATACGCGTGCGCCTGCATGCCGAGCTGGGCGATTAGCAACACCAGCGACAGCAGATGAGCGATGGAACGGCGACGCTTTCTTAGCAGGACCGAGACCTCCGAGGCAGCAAGTATCTGCCGAGTTCGCGCTCGCGACAATGGCTGCTGTAAATCCTGCCAGGCGCGGCTCATGACATCGGCTTCATGATTCGCCATCATTCATCATCACTCTGCAATGCAGAGTACTTGACACCGCCGGGCTGCCGGCCGTAGCGTCGCCGGCGTGGGCAGACCACGGAAGAACACGATGCACTCCGCCGACACGGTCCACCTCGACTCGCATGCCGCCGCGACGCTGCGCTACATCCGGGCGTCGATGGAGTCCGCGTCGTCGTTGGCAGTCCCGGGCTCGACCGGCATCGCCTCCGGTACCGTCGGTTTGCTGGCTACTATCGTTTCACTGATTCCGGCGATGCGGCCGCATTGGCTGATCGTCTGGCTGGTCGCCGCTGTCGTCGCGGCGGTTGCGGGTGGAGTCCTGCTCTTCAGGCAAGCGCCGATCCGCAGATTCGCTATCGGTTTGCTCCCGTCGCTGTTCGCCGGCGCCGTGCTGACAGCAGTGCTTTGGTCGAGCGGCAACGCGCGGGCTATCCCCGGTACGTGGTTGCTGCTGTACGGCTGCGGACTGATAGCCGCGAGTACTGCAACGGCGAAATCGATCGGCATTCTGGGCACTTCGTTCGTCGCGACGGGGTTGCTGGCATTGATGCTCCCGGAGGGTTTGCAGATTCCGCTGCTCGGTGTCGGGTTCGGTGGGCTGCATCTTGGTTTCGGCTATCTGGTGCGAAGGGCAGGGCATGGCAGCGAAGGCTGATCCGCGCAAGACGACAGCGCCGGCGAAACGCAAGCGACCGAAACTCGCTGCCGTGCCGGCTGCAGCCAATGCCGCGGACGATGGGAAGTTCGATCGGCTGATCTATGAGCGCGTGCGCCTCGGCATCATGAGCGCGCTGGCCGTGCGCGAAGAGCTGACGTTCGTAGAGCTCAAGGCATTGTTCGACGTCAGCGACGGCAACCTGAGCGCGCACGCGCGCAAGCTCGAGGAAGCGGGCTACGTGACCTGCACCAAGTCGTTCGAGGAGCGTCGGCCGCGCTCGCTCTATCGCATCACCGCGGTCGGCCGCAACGCGCTGCATCGCTACCTGGACCACGTCGAGGCTGTGATCAAAGCGACCCGGCGCACCTGAAAAATTTTGCCCCTTAACTTTGCAATACAGAGTACTCTCCAATGCACATCGCAATCATCATGGACGGTAACGGCCGCTGGGCACTGCGCCAGCGCTTGCCGCGCACGGCTGGGCATCGTGCCGGCGCGGACGCAGTCAACACGGTCGTCGAAGCGGCGGCGAGGCGGCGCATCGGCACGCTGACTCTGTACGCATTCTCGGCCGCGAACTGGCAGCGGCCGGGTGCAGAAGTGAGCGGCCTGTTCGCATTGTTCAAGCGGCACCTGCAGACGCAAACCTCGCGTTGCATCGAGCAGTCGATCCGCATGAACGTCATCGGTCGTCGCGACCGGTTGAGCCCCGACTTGCTCGCCTTGATAGAGAGCAGCGAACGGGCGACCGCTCACTGCACGGGCATGCGTCTGCGCATCGCGGTGGATTACTCCGCCCAGCACAGCCTCGTCGAAGTGTGTCGCCGCGCGCGACCTGCAGACGACATGGACCGTTCGCGCTTCGTCGAGCGACTGGCTGAAGTGGATCACTCGGCGCTGCCGGCGCCGGAAGTCGATCTGCTGATACGCACCGGCGGCGAGAAACGGCTGAGCGACTTCCTGTTGTGGGAGTGCGCGTACGCCGAGCTGCATTTCGTCGATTGCCTGTGGCCGGACTTCGACGCACGGGAACTCGATGCAGCGCTGGACGAGTATGCAACCCGGCACCGTCGCTTCGGCGCTATCGAAGCAGAGCCGGTTGCGAGCGTGAGCCATGGGTGAACCCCGACGTGCACCGAGCGTGCCGGCAGACATGGCGATCGCGCCGGCGCTCGGCCCGCACGGCGTCGGCAGAGCCGTAGCACGGCACTGCGCTCTGCTCGTGAATCCGTTCTACGCCAAGGATCCTCGCGCCAGCTTCGGCAAGCATGTTCTGACGCCGACCCTGGCACTGACGAGCATCGCGGGCGCGACGCCGCCGCACTGGGAGGTGCGCTATTGGGACGAGAACCTGTTGCAGGGGGCGCCGCCGGCCGACCCGTTGCCGCAAGTTGTCGGCATCAGTGTGCACCTGACGTTCGCGCGGCGTGCCTACGAACTGGCCTCGTGGTATCGCGCACAGGGCTCGATCGTCGTGCTCGGCGGGTTGCACGTGCTCTCCTGTCCGGAGGAAGCGCTGGAGCATGCCGATGCCATCGCGATTGGCGACGGCGTGCAGTTGTGGCCGGCGATTCTGGCCGACGTCGAGCGAGGCCAGTTGCAGCGGCGCTATACCGCCGACTACTCGCGACCCTATGCGCTGGATCCGCCGCCCCGCCGCGCCATCCTGCCGCGCGAGTCGTTTCTGACGACGACCAGCGTGATCGCGACGCGCGGTTGTCACAATCGCTGCGGTTTCTGCTACCTCGCCACGGAGGGCTTGCACATGCCGTATCGCATGCGCGAAGTGCAGCAGGTCGTCGATGAGATCGTCGCCGACGTACAACCGTACGTCGTTTTCGTCGACAACAACCTCGGCTCGCGACCAGCGTACCTGCGCAAGCTATGCGCGGCGTTGCGTCCGCTCGGAATCATCTGGAGCGCAGCCGTCACGATCGACGTGACAGACGATCCCACGCTGGTGCGGGACATGGCGCTGTCCGGTTGTACCGGCGTGTTCGTCGGCTTCGAATCGCTGAACGAAGGCAATCTCACCGACGCGCGCAAGCGCACGCCGGCGCCGGTTGACTACGCGCGTCGGGTCGCGTTGCTGCATCGTTACGGCATTCAAGTGAACGGCAGTTTCGTGCTCGGATTCGATCACGACGGCCCCGACGTTTTTGCACGCACGGTGCAGTGGATCGAAGACAACCGGCTCGAGTGCGCAACGTTCCACATCCTGACGCCGTATCCGGGCACGCCGCTGTACCGTCAGCTCGAGCGAGAGGGGCGCATTCTGCATCGAGATTGGGACCAGTACGACACGGCGCACGTGGTGTTCCAGCCGAAGCACATGAGCTGCGATGAGCTCGATCGCGGCTATGCGTGGTGCTACGACACATTGTTCTCGCACGCGTCCATCTGGAAACGCCGGCCGAGCGACAGCAGGGCGGTGCTCGCGTATCTCGCGATGAGCTACCTCTACAAGAGATCGAACCGCTTCTGGCACTTGCTGATACGACACCGGCTCACTGCGGCGCTCTGGCGGCCGCTGATCGAGCACTCGCGTCAGCGGCATCTCAAGCTTCGTCCGCAGCTCGAAGCGCTCGGCGTCGGCGACGAGGCTGCCCGAGCCAGTCAGTGCGTCAGCGCAGGAGTTTAGAACTATGAGCCCTTCATCAACCACACCGTACACCGGGAAGCGCGCGCTCGATCTGCTCGTCGCAGGTACTGCATGTGCAGCGTTCGCGCCGCTCGTTGCAGGCATCGCTGTCGCGCAGCGAGTAACCCGCTTCTCCGCTAACCCGGATATCACGCGGCGACTCGACCGCTTGTACTTGGAACAGCAAAGGCTGATTGCCGACCTGCGGCTGATCGCGCTGTCGTTCGCGGTGGACCTGGCGGGGAAACGAAACGTGCGACGCTGGCTGAAGGCCGCGGATTAGCCAAACACACATGTCGACCCGGCAGTCGTGAGACACCCCCGCTTACTTTAGTGCGTTCCGGGGCGAGCCGGCCGCCCCGACAATGATCCTCGGCAACGTTCCGGGGATGGTTTCGTGCGCTATATATATGTATGCGGATTGTTGGCAGCTGCGGCCGCTGCACAGGCCGGCGAGTATCGGCCGCCACGCCTGGCCGACGGCCAGGTCGATTTGCAGGGCGTGTGGTCGCACCGGAACATCACGCCGCTCGAGCGACCTGCGGAGCTGAAGTCTTTCGTCATCACGCGCGAAGAAGCAGCGCAGCTGCAGACGCGGATCCTGGCGAAGACCAACGATTTGTCGAAGCCCGGGGAGCCCGCGGAGTATTTCTGGGATCGCGGCGTCGAGCCGATTCGCGGCGAGTATCGCAGCTCGATCATCACCGAGCCGGCCGACGGCAAAATCCCGGGCAACGAGCACTTCAAAGCGCTGGCGAAGACGGCCGGCCCGGCCGTACTCACGGCGTTCGATGGTCCGGAAGCGCGGCCGGGCTCGGAGCGCTGTCTCACTGCAACCAGCGCGGCACCGCCGGTCACTGTCGTGCCCGCTGATGATCTGCGGCAGATCGTGCAGACACAGAGCTCCATCGTCATCGCATCCGAGGAGCTGCACGAAGCACGCGTCATTCGCATGAACGCGCAGCACGTACCGGCTTCGGTCGTCTCCTGGCTAGGCGATGCAATCGGCTGGTGGGAAGGCGCGACGCTGGTGATCGAGACGAAGTACTTCGCTCCGACCAGCGCCGCGCGCGCCGGCCCAGGGATGCTGTTCTACGTTGGACCGAACACTACCGTGACAGAGAGGATTACTCGTGTGTCGCCGGATGAGCTCAGCTACGTGTTCACGGTGGAGGACCCCACTTACTACACGCAGCCCTGGAAGGGCGAAACGCGCTTCGGGCGTTCCGACGAGCAGATGCTCGAATACGCCTGTCACGAGGGCAACTACTCGCTCCGCTTTGCATTGATGAGCGCGCGGGAGCTGGATCCCGTCACCGTCGCCAAGGACTGATAAACCTGACGGCCGATGGCAGGTTCTAGCGCGATCATGCTTCCCGGAGCATGATCGCGGCGGAACGGGGAGCCACCCGATGAAAGCCATCGGCCTGCGAATCAAGTCGGGCTTTGCCATTGCGGCCATTCTGAGCAAGGGCGCGGACGGCTTCGCCATCGAGGCGATCCGCACCGTTGCGCTCTCCAGCGAAGAGCTGCCTCAGTCCCGCTTTCCTTATCATCCGACTATCGAGCTGCCGGAACGGCGCGGCGCCGAGCTTTCCGCAAAGGCGGTGAAGGAAGTGCGCCGGATCGCGGCGCGTGAAGTGCGCAAAGTGCTGCAGGAGGGCGGCGGCATCAAGCGGGCCGGCATGGTCGTCGGCAGCGTGATCGATCCCGATTCGCTCGGCAATCCACACGTTCGCGTGCATGCGCTCGAAGGCAAGCTGTTCCGCGATGTCGTAGCAGAAGCGCTCGCCGCCGAAGGAATCGAATGCGGCGTGCTCGTCGAACGCGACGCCTACGCGAAGGCTGCGGCTGATGTTTCCGCGACAGAACAACGGCTGCGCACGGAAATAGCTGCGCTCGGACACGGCCGGATCAAGCCTTGGAGATCGGAGGAAAAGCTCGCAACGCTCGCAGCGCGGTGGCAGCTGCAGACTGTTCCGAGGGGCGCGGCGAAATGACATGATTCACGCATGTTCCTGCGCGCCCTGTTCGCATTCCTCGCGCTACCCGGGATCGTAGCGTTTGCGATCCCGATCTATTGGCTCCTGTCGACTTCGCGGACCGGGCTCGTGCAACCGCTCGGGCTGCTGCCACTGGTGATCGGATGCGCCGGGCTGCTCTGGTGCGTGCGCGATTTCTACGTCTTCGGCAAGGGAACTCTGGCGCCGTGGTCGCCGCCGCAGTATCTCGTGACTGCCGGGTTGTATCGCCATTCGCGCAATCCGATGTACGTCTCGGTGCTGCTGATCGTGCTCGGTTGGGCCGTGTCGTTCGACGTTCGCGGGTTGTATTGGTACACGATCCTGGTGGCAATCGCCTTTCACCTGCGCGTCGTGCTCGGCGAAGAGCCATGGTTGGCGCGCACGCACGGCGCGACTTGGGACGACTACACGAAACGCGTGCGCCGCTGGCTGTGAGCCATCAGCTCAGATTCCGGCCCACCACGAATAGCCGTACTCGGCGGCGATACCGCCGACACCTTTGCCGAAGTGCTCGAGTGTATCGGTCACGATCACCCGCGACAGATACTTCACGTTCTTGTAGCCGAGCTGTCGCGCGACGCGCACCCGCACCGGCGCGCCGTGCTCGGGCGGCAGCTCGCGTCCGTTGAGTCCATACGCGATAAACGTCTGCGGATGCAGCGCATCGATCATGTCGATGCTTTCCCAGAAGTTGTCGAACGGGAAGAACACCACGTAACGAGCCCGCGGATCGACCTGCACGAGATCCAGCACGTACGACAGCCGCACGCCGGTCCACTCGGCGATGAACGACCAGCCTTCCTCGCATGCCTGATGAGTGATCTGGGTGTGCGCCGGATACTTCTTCAGTTCGGCGAGCGAGAACGCAGCGGGGCGAGCGACCATGCCGTCGACGCGCAGTCGCCAGTCCGCGAAGCCGCCGACCAGCAGGCGGTCGTAGGCTTCCGTCTCCGGCGGCGGACCGTTCACAGGAATCACGTTCGAGATGTCACCGCGGCTGAATTCGCGGGCCAAGGCATGTTTGCCGATCAGCAGCCGTTGCGAGGCGTAGGTCAATGTCTCGCCAATGCCGTACAAGCCGCCGGAGTCCGGCGGGATGAGACCGTAGCGGCCGGCAACGCGGACTGCCGCAGCACCTGCGACTGCAGTGATGCCGCACGCAATCATCGTCCGGCGCGAAATGATTCGGCTCATGCCGACTCCACTTCGCGCCCGGTAATCATCGCGCGCATGCGTGCGCGAAAGCCGCCCTTGAAGGCGAGCGCAACATGCCCGACGAGAAAGATCACGATTGCTGCGGCCACGAAGAAATGGATCGTGCGCGCCGACTGCTGTCCACCGAAGATGTTGACGATCACCGGCGCCACCGACGCGAGCGCGGGCGAAAACGCCAGACCCGATAGCAGCACCAACGGCCCGAACACGAAGACGACGACCAGATAGCTGAGTCGTTGTACGACGTTGTACGACGGCAGGCTGCGGCTGAAATGCCCGGAAGAGAAGCTGTGGATCACGTAGATGATGCCGCTCGCGAGACACACCCATGCAGCCAGGAAGTGCAGGTAACGACCCCAGCCGGAATGGCCCAACTTGAACGGCAGCGGCAGATCGATCAGTGCCGGCGTGCCGACGCCGCCGGTTTCACCCCAGTACAGGCGCGGATGGGCGAACAGGATGGCGAGGCCGCTGACGATGAGGGCGAGGATTCCGAACGCGCTCATCCAGTGAGTCAGGCGTACGGTTGCAGAGCGTCGCGGTGTTACTATCGTCCGCATGACCGACGATCGTACTTCAGAGCTGGCTCCAGCGGTACGCTTCGTCTGCCTCGCGAACCTCGGCTACTTCTTCGTCGAGTTCGCGATTGCGCTGTCGATCGCTTCCGTCGCGCTGTTCGCCGACAGCATCGACTTCCTGGAAGACGCCTCGGTCAATTTCCTGATTCTCATCGCGCTCGGCTGGTCGGCCATCGCCCGTGCGCGCGTCGGCATGGTGCTCGCGGCGTTGCTGCTGGTGCCCGGGCTGGCGACGTTGTGGATGGCGGCGACCAAGTTCCTGTCGCCGGTGCCTCCGGCCGCAGTGGCGCTGTCGCTCACGGCCCTGGGTGCCATGGCCGTGAATGTCGTCTGCGCACTGGTCCTCGTGCGGTACCGCCAGCAGGGCGGCAGCCTGGCGAAAGCGGCATTCCTGTCTGCACGCAACGATGTGTATGCGAACGGCGCGATCATCATCGCGGGCGCGTTGACTGGATTCTTCGACTCGGCCTGGCCGGACCTGATCACAGGCATCGGCATCGCAGCGCTGAATGCAGCAGGGGCACGCGAAGTGTGGGAGGCTGCGAGAAGCGAACACCGGGAAGCGAGCGCGTGATGAAGGCCGACCGGCCGCATCGCCAAAGGTGCGAGCTAAGGAGAATGCAGCGCGTGCCCGTGTGCGGCCATGAGCGGGCACCCGATCACGCGTGCGACCGTGCGATGTTTGCTGACCTCACGTTCCACGCAGTTAGGTGAGTCCGCGATGTCGCCGTCGAGCAGGCGCCGCGCGAGCGCCTGGGCGAGCGGGCACTCATGACCCGCCAGCGCGTGCCCCTGAAATACGCAAGCGGCTACGGTCCGCCGATCACTGCTCATCTGGGCCTCCTGCCGGCGACGATGACGAATTCGCCGGGGATCCGATAACCCTCGCTGCGGCGCCACGGCTCGATCGCGTGCCTGTAGCGAGCTCGGGCACGCGCGCGAGTCTGGGCGTCGAAGCGCGACCACGCGAGCGCGACCGGCCCGCCGACGAACGCGGCGTCGCAGGCTTCGTCGGCGTCGGCGTATTTCAAGACAGTCGCGATGCGTTGCTGCTGCACGCTTTCGAAGCCGGCGTCGCTGCACAACTGCTCCAGCGCGTCCGGCTCACCCAGCGAGAAGAACAGCGGGCACACCTCGGTCTCGACTTCCGCGTCGACGATCGGGAACACCGGCGACCAGCCGCAGTTGACGCGTTTTCCCCAGACCGCGATGGCGACGCGGCCGCCGGGCTTCAGTACTCGCAGCCACTCGCGCAGCGCATGTTGCGGGTCAGGCAAGTACATCAGGCCGAGGGCGCACAGCACGACGTCGAACGTCGCGTCCGGTAAGTCGGGCGCTTCCGCATCCATGCGCTGGAAAGTCACGTTCGACAGCTGCTGTTCGAGGGCACGTTGGCGCGCAACCTCGATCATCTGACCGGAGAGATCGGTGCCGAGCACGGTGCCGCGCGGACCGACGCTGCGGGCGGCGTTGAGCGTCACCAGGCCCGTGCCGCAAGCGAGATCCAGCGCGAGCTCTCCCGGCGCGAGCGAGCCGAAGGCGAGCATTGCGGTCCGCGCGGGCGCGAGTTGTTCCTCCCACAGAGGATCGTACTCATTGCTCGCCAGGTCCCAGCCGTAGCGCTGAACTCGTCGTTGCAGTCGTGCATCCATGGCGGCGCAGTGTGCTGACCCGTGGCTGCGGCGTCCTGTCTCCGCGTCGGCCAGGTCTGACCGATCGTCCGCGGCCTCGCCGAGCCGCTGCGGAGCATTTACCCGTCGTCCGGGATTGCTGTCCGATCATCCGCCCCTGCCCGAAGGCCACTAGGCTTCTCGCGCGGACGCGCCCAGAATCGGCGCATTCGAAACTGGAGTGGGGAACGCCTCATGTCGGCGGAATATGTCGCGAATGCGCTGGAGCGGGCGGAGGTCGTCCTGCGCCGGCGCCCGGACATGGGCATGCACGATGACAGCCCGGCTGTCGCGCACTGGCGCGGCAGCACGCGCATCGTCACCAACAACGGCAGCGGCATCGAGATTTCCACCGACATGCCCAGCGAGCTGGGCGGCACGGGCGATCAAGTGACGCCGGGCTGGCTCCTGCGCGCGGGACTGGCGGCCTGTACGGCCACGCGGATTGCGATGGGTGCTGCGAGGGACGGCATCGAGCTGACGAAGCTCGAGCTCCGCGCCACCAGTCGATCCGACACGCGCGGACTGCTCGGCATGGCGGAATCCGACGGCACTCCCATCGGCGCCGGTCCGCAGGACGTGCAACTGCACGTCACCATCGCCGCGCACGGCGTCCCTGCGGAGAAGCTGCGGGCGCTTGTCGAGGAGAGCCATCGCTGCT
>Ga0075418_10008016_pt1 | contig 11861 bp, 6 predicted proteins | sample SoiMetdeltSBSDD2_FD_81776 | JGI IMG/M metagenome (GOLD analysis project Ga0075418, IMG submission 81776) | Bulk soil microbial communities from a Populus tree surrounding site in Tennessee, USA - Soil MetaG P. deltoides SBSDD2 | ecosystem: Environmental > Terrestrial > Soil > Tree plantation...
GTCCCGTGCATCGATATGTGTCGCGGAGCACGGAGGGACTTCTTGCAACACCGCGCCTCAAACGACGATAGAGCAAACTGCTCAGCTCGTGGCTCTTGGATTTGCGGCGCCCCCACGGTAGCGTTCTCGTCATGAGGACGACGACCCAAGCCGCGTCTCCGTCCCCATGGGACCAGAGGGAATCAGCCGCGGGTTTCGACCGCCGGCTTCTTCGTGCCGTAGCGGCTCGCGTCGGGCCGGCTGCGGTTCGCTTGACGCTGGGTTCCGCTTCGGCTCGAGCATCGGCGGATCCGCCTGTCGCCACGATCCGCTTTCGGGACCGCAAGACGCTTCTCGCGTTGGTGCTCGATCCCGTGGGTCGCTTCGGTGATGCATTCGTCGACGGTCATGTAGAGGTCGAGGGGGACCTGGTCGCGGGGCTCGAGTCGGTTTACCGGGCACTCCACTCGAAGTCTTGGTCTTCGCTCCTGGCAAAGCTGGGTCAGCACACGCCGCATACAACTCCTCGGGATCGCGACAACGTGCATCGGCATTACAACCTGGGGAATGACTTCTACCGGCTTTGGCTCGATGACCAGCTCGTGTATACGTGTGCATACTTCGAATCTCCGGAGCAGTCGCTGGAGCAAGCGCAGATCGCCAAGATGGATCTCGTCTGCCGCAAGTTGGGCCTGCGTCCTGGCGAGACCGTCATCGAGGCCGGATGCGGATGGGGGGCCTTGGCCCTCCACATGGCGCGGCACCACGGCGTGCGCGTGCGCGCGTACAACATTTCCAGTGAGCAGATCCGGTGGGCCCGCGACCGAGCGGAACGTGAGGGATTGTCCGACCGCGTCGAGTTTCTGGAAGCCGACTATCGGGAGATCGATGGTCATTGCGACGTCTTCGTCTCCATAGGCATGCTCGAGCACGTCGGCCGCCCGAACTACCCCGAGCTGGGCCGGGTTCTCGCTCGGACGTTGGATAGAGAGCATGGCCGCGGCCTTCTCCATTTCATCGGGCGCGATCGCTCGCAACCCCTCGATCCCTGGATTCGCCGCCGGATCTTCCCGGGCGCCTATGCGCCGACCCTCGACGAAGCGATTGAAGGGGTCTTGGCCCCTGCTCGCATGAGCGTGCTCGACGTCGAGAATCTGCGTCCTCATTACGCTCTGACGGTGCGGCACTGGCGCGAGCGGTACGAGCGCGCTGTGGCCGACGACCGAATCCCATTCGACGAGCTGTTTCGCCGCACGTGGAGGCTTTACTTGGCAGGCTCGGAGGCGTCGTTTCGGACCGGGTGGCTCCAATTGTTCCAGGTCGCGTTCGCACCCTCCGGCTCGAACGCCGTGCCGTGGACCCGGGCTTCGCTCTACCGCTCGACGCGAGGGCTCAGTTGGAACGCGCCGACGTTCTGATCGTCGGCGGAGGTCCCGCAGGCTCGGCGTGCGCCACCGTCCTGGCCTCGGCGGGACGAGATGTGCTCATCGTCGATGCTGCAGCGTTCCCCCGTGACAAGCCCTGCGGAGGCTGGATCACTCCCGAGGTGCTCGAGGAGATTCCCTTCTCATTCGAATCGTATGCGAAGGACAACGTCGCCCAACCGATTTCGAGATTCCGGATCGGCAGGATCGACGGCCGCGCGGTCGAAGTGGACTACGGCACGCCGGTGAGCTACGGAATCCGGAGGACCGAATTCGATGCCCGCTTGCTGCACGGTTCCGGGGCCCGGCGCGTCGAGGGCGAGCGTGTGCGGACGGTCGAGCGTCGAGATGGCGTCTGGGTGCTGAACGGGGCTTTTGCCGCCCCGGTGCTGGTGGGCGCCGGCGGGCATTTTTGCCCGGTCGCGCATCAGGTGAGTGAGCCGGCCGACGAACGGCCCGTCGTCGTCGCGAGGGAGATCGAGTTCCGCCTTTCCGAGGACGATGCGTCTCATTGTCAAATCGAACGCGAACGGCCCGAGCTGTACTTCTGCGCGGACCTGAGAGGCTATGGCTGGTGCTTCCGCAAGGAGGACTACGTGAACATCGGTCTCGGCCGCCTCGATCCGGCGCGCTTGCCGGCGCACCTCCATGCGTTTCTCGATTTCCTGAAGCGTGAGAGACGCGTCGACTACGTTCGCGGCGCGGGCTGGCGCGGTCATGCCTACGCGCTCCGGCACGGCCGCCCTCGGCGTGTTTCGGGCGACGCGGTCGTCCTCGTGGGCGATGCTGCGGGACTGGCCGCGCCGGCCAGTGGCGAGGGCATTCTTCCCGCGCTCATCTCGGGCCGGCTTGCGGCAGAGGCGATCCTCGAAGCGCGCCCGGAGGACTACGCCGCGAGATTGGACGAGCGGCTCGGCCGTCGCGCGTCGGCGCGCCGCATACCCGACCGCATCGCAAGAATACTCAGTGCGCCGCTGCTGGCCATTCCGGCCTTCGCGCGACATCTCGTCCTGGACCGCTGGTTCTTGCACCGGTCGGCTTAGGCGCGCGACTCTCCCGCGCTCATGCGCGGGGTTGGTGCGCAAAAGAATATGAGAAAAAGGGGAGTGTCCCGGACTCCCTTTCGGGTGAAGAACCTGAAGGGGGATCCCCATGCGACACATCGCTGCTCGCGGCGCGATCGTCACCGTCTTTCTGATTCTGATTGCAGGCTCGCTCACGGCACGAGCGCAAACGTCGGCCACCTCGGGCCCGCCCGCGCCGGTCCAGCCCTATCCGACCCCGACGCCGGGGTGGGACACGGCGAGCTCCCATCCCGGCGACACGAGCTATCACCAGCCGGCCTACCCGATCGCCTTCGTCCGCGCCCCGGTCGTCGAGACGACGCAGGCGATGTGCAAGGTGGGCACGAGCTGCACGACGTACACCGGGAGCTGCTCCGGAACGGTCTACCCCAACGCCACGCAGGGGACCTATCACGTCGGCGCCGACGTCCTCTCGGCGAACGATCCCGATCGCGGCAACGAGCTGTGGATCTATCTCCCGTCCACCGGCCAGGTGAAGAAGCTCTTCCCGAGGGCGAGCCACTATCCCGGCCTGATCGACTTCCCCCTGGGAGACGGATCCGTCATCGAGCCGAACCTCTCGGAGGACGGGACGCGCATCTACTTCTCGTACTTCCAGGACGCAACCGACGCCCACAGCACGGGGGAGTACCTGGCGACGCTGTCGCTCGCCGGCGCGGACCTCTACGCCATCGACATCGGGCCGCTCCTGACGAACCCGTTCACGAGCATCGACTCGCTGATCGTCACGCGCCTGACCACCCGCACCTACAACGCGACCTGGCCGACCTACCAGCAGAGCCAGACCGACCGCAACAAGGCGGCGATGAACCCGTCGCTCGCCGTATCGACGTCGTTCAACAAGACCGAATACGGCACGGTCTTCATGCATCCGACCGAGGTCCGGACGCGGACCGGCCTGCATCTCGCGTACGTCAGCAATAAGCGGCGGCTCGACAACTCCAACAGCTCGATGGGCCGTCAGAACCACAACTTCAACCTGCACTTCGCGCCGATCCTCCCCGACGGGACGCTCGGGCCCGAGGACGATCAGCTCCAGTACTACACGACGACCTCCGCGCTCTCTCCCTCGCCGCTCCGCAACGGCCTGGCCTTCTCCTACCAAGCCTCCACCGACGAGGCGCGGATGTGGCACATCCAGGGGATGAACTCGGAGGGGCGCTGGTACCCGATCATCGGCTACGGCTCGAGCCCCGAGCTGTTCCACCTCTCCACGTTCTGCGTGACCGACGACAACGGGATCTACGAGGACCGCCTGGTCGCGATCAAGTACTACAACGCCAACAACGAGGGGTTCGGCTCCCTCTGGACGCAGGACCTGTCGATCATCGGGAAGAACACGTACAACAACACCGTCCAGGGACAGTGGAAGGTTCCGCGACAGGTGGGATCGCAGGAGCTGACGGTGGTCGCGGGCGGCTCGCTCTCCCAGGACGACCCCGCCCCGAAGACCTGCTCCGGCCAGTATTGCGGCAAGTTCACGTCGCCGCGCTGCGGCGGCGTGGACCAGCTGTACTTCTCGTACTCGCCGACCAGCGCCAACGGCCGCCTCTTCGACGCCGAGTGCAACAAGGACCGTTACCGAGCGCGCATCGATTACCGCGGCAGCCTGGCTCCGTTCGCTCCCGGCTCCGGCAGCAAGATCGTGATCAAGGTGACCGCCGACGACGCGAACCTCCTCTGGCCGGTCCCGATCGTCCCGTGGAGCGTTCGCTCCCACGGCGACGCGACGCAGCAGGTCGCGGCGACCCCCGTCATCACCCCCGGGGCCGACATCCTTCCGGGACAGCCGTTCTCGCGGGTCGGCACCTCCGCGCTGTGGAACACCGACCGGCGGCCGTTCGAGTGCTACCTCGTCCAGCCGGCCACCGGACCGCCCCGGTGGTGGAACCCCTGGGGGGTCTTCGGGATCAACCAGGAGCACGACCTGATCACGGGGAACCAAGACGGGTGGACATGGGTCACCCAGGGTCCCGGGAACGACTTCTGCGTCTTCCCGCCGCAGTCGCAGATCCTGGGGCTCGCGATCAACATCACGAGCAACAAGGCGAACTACCGCGACTCGTCGTTCGGCTACACGTCCGACGGCGTCGACTTCGACCCCAGCGTCAATCATTACGGCCGGCCGACGGAGACCTCGCGCCTGCTGGGGATCTACGACGTGCGCAACCACACCGACCAGTCGGTGTTGGCGCTGATCCCGTCCCACACGCCGATCGAGTTCCAGGCGCTGGATTCGACCTACGGCATGAAGCTCACCGACGTCCGGAGCTGGCACAGCCTCAAGCCGCGCGAGACGCGCACCGACTGCGGCGGTTGCCACCAGCACAACATCGTGCCGCCGCCCAACCCGCCGCCTCCGTTCGAGCAGACGTACGCCGCGGGCCAGCCGCCGCTCGACCTCGTGCGCGCGACGACGACGATCTCCTATGACCCTCACTGCACGATCCAGGTCGACCTGCCGACGCGCGCGCCCGCCGTCGACTACCCGGAGTGGCGCCAGGACATCTGGCCGCTGATGGACGCGTACTGCGGGTCGTGCCACAACACGACGACCGGGAACGGAACGGGGAACGCGGCGCTCTCGTGGCCCGACACGTCGGTCGCGTCGGGGAACCAGGTGTACGAGGACATCGGCAACCGCCAGTTCGCGAGCGCCAACCGGGGCGCGATCGGAAGCCAGCTCTTCTGGGCGGCGCGCGGCCGGCGGACGGACAACCGGGACAACTCCGCCTCGCCCGCGAATTACGCCTGCACCAGCTGCTCCGCCAAGGCCCGGTGGGGCTTCTACTACTCGTCCGCGCACGACACGCTGAGCGCCCCCGGTGGCCACCCGTGCGTCGCGGGCGACGCGGCCTACGCGGCGTGGCTCTTCAAGCTCGGGAAATGGATCGACAACCACTTGCCGCGAGACACGGGGAACGCCTACGGGTACAAGTTCGACTGGTACCACCCGACGGCCGACACCGCGCTGAGCACTTCGAATTGCGCCGCCACGCAGCTCCGCGTGGGCTGGTGGGACGACACGAACAAGCTCAAGTCGATCAGCGTGCTCCTCGATGACAACGCGGGATCGCCTCTCTACTTCCAGCAGGCGCCCGACCTCGCTCACGCGATCCCAAACGGGGACACGCTCGTCGCGCTCCCGTCCGTCTCGCCGAGCGACTGGGTGACGGTCGAGGTGCGCGACTTCTCCGACAACCGGCAGATCTACCACAAGCGGATCGACCAGCTCGTGACGGAGTGCACGCCCGCGCCGTAGGGGCAATCCTCGCGCGCCCGGACTCCCGAGAGCGTGAGGCCGAAACACGGGTCGCGACCGAATCGACGGTCCGACCGAAACCACAACCGGCCCGAGGAGGAACCATGCGGAGGCGTATTCCCTTTCTCTTGATCGTGCTCGTGGCGGTCGGCGCAACGGGGGCCGTGACGGCGGCGACCGCTCCGGTCGCCCCGGCCGCGGACCTGTCGGTGCTCGACCTCTTGCGCGCCGTGCCGGTGCCGCAGCCGGACGAAGACGCCACCACCACGCCCGCGTGCCAGGACCAGATCTGTCACTGGGCCGACGCGACCGGCGGGAACCCGGGGCACTACAACTGCGCGACGCAGACGAACTCGAAGTGCTTCCCCTCCGAGGACGCCTACGAGTGCACGAACAAGGTCTGCCGCAAGCCCGTCACCGGGACCCCGACGGGGGCCGGCGGGCTCTGATCGATCCACGCGGGGGCGCGACGATCGGCGCCCCCGCATCGGAGGCATCGCCATGATCCTGGGCGCTCTCGTCGTCGCCGGTCTCGCTCTCGCGCCCCCGACCGCGCCGCTGATCTCGGGAGGGACCTACCCGGCGGAGCTGGCCGACGTCCTCGTGCTCTACGGCGGCGGCGCCGACGAGGAGGCCCGGCGGCGCCTCGTCGCGCTCCTCCGCACACGGCCCCGCGACGAGCACGCCTGGGCCGTGCTGCTCGCGCTCTGGTGGCGGCGTCCGCCCGAGCCCGAGGAGATCCAACCGGCGCTGGAAGGGGCGCCCTCCGTCGTGCGGGATCTTGCGGGCGCGATCTGGCCCGCGGAGACCGCGGTGGGAGAGGAGTCGAAGGAGGAGCGGCTCGCGCGGATCGCGCCGGCGCTCTCGAGCGTGGTTGCGCGGCATCCGGCGGCGCCGTCGGCGAGGTCGCTGAGCTGCTACCTCCGCTCGGAGAGCGAGCCCGCGGCCGCGCTCGACGCTTGCCGCGAGGTGCTGAAGAGCGATCCCGCGCTGCTTCCCGCGGCGCGGGGCGAGCTGTTCGCGCTCGCGGCGCTCGACAGGACCAAGGAGCTCGACGTCGTCCTCTGGCGATACCTGCGCTCGTGCCCCGAGGATCTCGGCGTCGCATGGCGGTTCTTCGAGGACGTCCCGATCCCCGCGTCGCACGCCGAAAGGTGGAGCGGGCTCGCCCCCTATCTCGCGCTCGGAGGCGCGCACCCGATCGCGCTGCGCGCCCTCGAGAGACTCCTCGACGACCCGTCGCGGCCGCCCTTCGAGGACGGGCAGCTCCGCTCGCTGCTGCGAGCGTGTTCGAGCGAGAGCGGATGGTGGATCGAGGCGCGGCCGCGCCTCATCGCCTATCTCGCCGCGCACACCGAGCACCTCGCGGACCCGATCGTGCGCCGATTCGCGATCGATGCCGACCGGACGATCGCGAAGCGACCCCTCTCGTACCCGTCGGCCGAGCAGCGGGCGGCGCGCCTGCTCGCCGCCCGTGCGCTGATCGTCGAGGGGCGTGCGCGCGAGGCGCAACCTCTGCTCGTCGAGATCGTGTCCAGGCTGCGCCCGGTCCATCGCGTGGACTTCGACGGCCTCGCCGCCGCCGTCCCGCCGCTCGCGATCCCTCCGCTCACCGAATGGCTCCAGCCGCTGTTCGACCGGCAAGGGCGCCCCGCGCTCGTGGAATCCGACGGCCGCCCGCGCCTCGTCGTGCTCACGCGCGGGGAGTGCCGCTGGACGCGCAGGCTCGCCCAGGAGATGGGAGGCCAGGACGTCGTCTGGATCAGCCAGGACGCTCCCGAGATGCAGGCGCGGGCCCTCGAGTTCCTCCAGGCTTCCGGGATCGACGCGGCGAGGGTCCTGTTCACGCGAGCCCCCGGGCTCGAGCCCGCGGCGTCGGTCGATGCGAGGCTGGGGATCGAGATCTCCCCCGACGTCCTGCTCTTCGACGCCGGTGGCCTGCTCGCCTACGAATGGGAAGGATGGCCGGCGAGCGGCATGCGGGCCGCCCTCCAGGAGCAGCTGGCCCGGCTTCAGGTCGCCGCGGCGCGCTCGATCGACGGGATCGTGGTGGAGGCTGCCACGGGTGTGCCGGTCGAAGGAGCGCGCGTGGTCCTTGGTCCTCCCGTCGGCAAGCTCGCGGTGGAATCCGGCCGTGGCGGCCGCTTCCACTTGGACCGCGCCCCGAGCGGCGGGGTCACGCTCGAGGCGTCGAAGCCGGGGATCGGGTGGGGGCGGGAGCGCGTGAGCGCCTCGGCCTCGGGCGAGGCGATCGTCCGCCTGCATCCGGTCGGCTCGATCGTCGGTCAGGTCTCCCTCGCGGACGGCGTCTCGCCCGGTGTCGTCCGTGTCCCGGGCCCGGGCCGGCGCGCCACGATCGGGGAGGACGGCCGGTTCCGGCTGGAGGAGGTCCCGTCCGGCGAGGCGCGCGTCGAGTGGGTGCGGTCGGAGGGCGAAGGCCGCGCCAGCGTGCGGGTCGCATCCGTGGAGGTGCGCGCGGGCGAGGAGACGGAGGCGGCGTTCTCCGACGGGTCGTCGGTCGCGGGGCGCGTCACGCTTCGCGGATCCCCGGTCCCCGGAGCGCGGATCTCGTGGGTGCGATGGGAAGGCGAGCGTCCCGGAGGCAACCTCCCGACCGGTCTCGCCACCGCGATGACCGGAGAGGACGGGTCGTACGCCCTCGCCGGCCTCGAGCCGGGGCACTACACGGTCTCCGCGCGGGTCGAGCGCGTGGGCGCGCTCCGCGAGGCGCTCCTCGTCGAAGGAGCGGAGCAGACGTTCGACGTCGCGCTGTCCGGCGATATCGTCGAGGGAACGGTCGTCGACGCTGCGACGTCGGCGCCGATCGCCGGCGCACAGCTCTTCGCCTACGACCCGGCCCGCACCTTCGCCCCGGTGTCGCGGAGCTGGTCGATCGACGACGAGAGCACGCAGCAGGTCGCTCAGGCGTCGGGCTCTCTCGGCGTCGCGACGAGCGACGCCGACGGTCGGTTCGAGCTGCTCGTCGAGCCCCACGCCTCCGCGGTCGAGGCTCGGGCGCGCGGGTATCTGTCGTCGACGGCCGGCATCGACCCCAGGGACCCCGACGCCGCGGCCGAGCCGATCCGGCTCCGCCGCGCGGCTGCGCTGCGGGGGGTCCTGCTCGACGACCGCGGCGAGCCGGCCTCCGGCGGGCGCGTCTTCGTCCGCTACGGAGCCGGCTCGGAAGCCTTCGCGATCGCTCGAGAGGACGGCGGCTTCGTCTTCGAGAGCGTCCCTGCGGGCCCGTTCGATCTCGTCGCCGCTCGAGGCGAGCGGCTGGCGGTCGTTCACGGGGTGGCGGCACCGGACGACCCGGCGATCTCGGTCACGCTCGCCGGCGGCGGGGGTCTCGAGCTCCGCGGCGCGGTCCCCGCGGGGACCCCCGGCGCGGGGGCGCTCCCTCGGGTGGTCGACCCGTCCGGGTGCGATGTCGTCGATCTGCTCGCCCGGGCCGACGACGCGCGCGTGATGCCCCGCCTGCAGCCCGCGAAGGAGGGCTGGACCCTGCGTCTGCCGCTCGTCCCCGCGGGGAGCTACCTGCTCCAGACGCAAGCGCCGAAGGCGATCGCCGCCCGCGTCGCCCCCTCGGAGGTCACCGCCGTCGACCTGCGTTTCCCCTGACCGCGCGCGGCGTCTGAAGACTATTCTTGGGCCATGTCGGCCCCTCATCCCTCGGAGGAGAGCTCTGCGCGGTCGTCGATCGCCTCGGGTCGCGAACTGACGCTCCGGATCGAGCAGGTCGCGGGCGGAGACGACGAAGGGCGCCGCTGGCTCCACGAGACCTTCGCGCCGCGGCTGTCCCGGCGGCTCCGTTCGCGATACGCGCGCCACCGCGCCCTCGACGTCGAGGAGATCCTCCAGGACACGTTCCTGTTCTTCTATCAGCACGCCCCGGGGACGTTCGCGCGCTTTCTCGAGGACGTTCCGGTCGAAGAGCGCAGCGAGGCGCGGCTGGACGGATACCTCTGGGACCTGGCCTGCGGGATCGCGAGCAATCGCCTCCGCTCGGCGCGCCGCCGCCCCGTGATCGCGCCGGTCGCGGTCGAGAGCACCGTCGACCCGATCGACGCCGAGCGCCAGACGCTCGACCGGGACGTCCTGACGCGGCTCGTGTCGTGCCTGAAGCGGGCGGGGAGCCGCTCGTTCCTCTATTACAAGCTCCGGTTCGTGGACGGGTTCACGCCCGAGGAGATCTCGCGGGCGACGGGCTGGTCTCGTAAGACGACGTACAAGCTCCGTCTGGTCCTGGTCGAGGCGATCGACAAATGCGCGCGACGGCTCGGTCTGCGCTGAGCGCTCGCCGGCTGGGGCCGGCCGCGCTCGTGCTCGCGCTCGGGGCGTGCGGTTCGCCGCGCGCACCGCTGGTCGTCGACCCCCGGCCCGTCTTCCGTGGTCACGACGACCTCATGGTCTCCGCCGATTCCGCGATCCCGCATGTCCTCGGGCGGTCGCGCTCGATCGGGATTTGCGTGGACGCCGCGCCGGGGGCCGACACGAGCCAGTGGGAGGCTCGCCTGCTGGGAGGAGGGTTCGTCGCGCCGGCCGCGCGGCTCGGCACGACGCTCTGCTTCGAAAACGCCGTCCCGCAGGAGCTGAACGACGGCGCGGCAAGCCTGTGCACGGAGCTTCGCGACCGCTTCGACGGGCGGACTCAGAGGCTGCCGTGCGTCCCGTTCCGGTTCGACGCGGACGACCGGGGGCTACGCGAGCTCGAGGGCCGGATCCCCGACGCCGTCGCGGCGGGCTCGAGCGACCGGATCGACGCTCTCGCCGGGCAGGCGCGCGACCAGGGCTTCCCCGCGCTCGCGCTCCGCGTGCGGCTGATCGCCGCGTACACCCTCCGGCGCGAGGGATCGGAGACCGCGCGCGCCGAGGCCGGCAGCCGCCTTCGCGAGGAGCCGCCCTGGATCGGGGCCCCCGCCGCCTCGCGCTGGGCGGGCCAGCTCGACTACGAGCGCGCGATGCTGGCGCTCGACCTCCGCGCCGGTCTCGCGCGCTGCTGGAGCGACTTGAGATCGGCCGAGCGGCGCTTCCGCGTCTGCGCCGAGCGCAAGTGGATCGCGGTCGTCGGGAAGCAGGCGGAAGTCCTCTCGCGGGCCGGCGCGCTCGGCGAGGCGAAGGAGCGATTGCGCGCGGCGATCGAAGCCTGCGGTGCCGCGCCGTGCGACCCCGCGCTCGTGCGCGCCGCGCAGAACACGCTGGCCTGGCTCGTGATTTCCGATCCCGACGCAGGCCGGGAGGAGCTCGCCTCCTGCGAGAGGAGCCTCGAGGATCTCCTGGACGGGGACCGCGCTCCGCGCGAGCCGCTCGAGCACGCGAACCTCCTGCTCAACCTCGCCTTCGCGCGGCTCCGGCGCGGGGAGCCGCCCGAGGCGCCGCTCCTGCAGGCCCGCGAGCGGATCGGACGTCCGGTCTCGTCCCGCGCGCGCGAGCTGGCCGGATGGGCCGACCTGGTCGAAGGGCGGCGCGCACTCGCGGCCGGCGCGCCCGCACGGGCCGCTGCGATCGGCGACCGAGTGGGCGCGACCGGCGAGAGCGGCCGGCTGCGCGCCGCCGGGCTGAGCTGCGCCGCGGCGGCTTACCGGCGGCTCGCGGCGCGCGGCGCGGAGGCGGATCGAATCGCCCGCGCTCTCGTGCTGCAGGCGTCGCCCGCGGCGACGGACCTGGGACAGGACGTTCCGCTGGGGCCGGGGCAGCGCGCGGAGGACGTCTACGCCGCGGCGCGCCTCGAGGTCGACCGCGGCCGTCCGGACGCCGCGTGGTCGATCCTGCGCGGGCTCGACGCGGAGGCGGCGGTGGCGTCGGGGCCCGCTCCGCCCACGCTCGCGCCGCTCGCCGCGACCCTCGACGATCTCGAGAGGCCCGCCTCCGCTCCGAGGAGGGCGCAGCGCGAAGCGATCCGCCGCGAGACGCTCGATACGATGCAGGAGATCGTCCGCGCCGCTCGATCGGAGCCGGGGGGTGGCGGGGCCGAGCCGGCCTTCCGGGCGCTCCCTCTCGACGACGAGATCGTCGTGCTCCGGCGAACGGACGCCGGGGCCGTCCTGTACCGCCGGACGCCGATGCGGCGCCCCGATCTCGTGGAGACGATCCGCGCGACCCGCGCGGCGA
>Ga0075418_10008017_pt1 | contig 11861 bp, 12 predicted proteins | sample SoiMetdeltSBSDD2_FD_81776 | JGI IMG/M metagenome (GOLD analysis project Ga0075418, IMG submission 81776) | Bulk soil microbial communities from a Populus tree surrounding site in Tennessee, USA - Soil MetaG P. deltoides SBSDD2 | ecosystem: Environmental > Terrestrial > Soil > Tree plantation...
AACGACCGCAAGATGTTCATCCGGAACATCAGCGTCACGCTCGTCCTCGGCGTCGTGTTCCTGCTCCTCCAGGGCTACGACTACACGGTCCTCTACGGCGAGGGCCTGACGATGACCGCCGGGCCGTTCGGGACGACGTACTTCACGCTCACCGGCTTCCACGGCGCCCACGTCTTCGGCGGCGTGATCATGCTCGCGGTCGTCGTCTACCGCGGCATGGCCGGCCAGTTCTCGGACCGCCATCACGACCTGGTCGAAGCGGTCTCGCTGTACTGGCACTTCGTCGACGTCGTGTGGATCGTCCTCTACTCGGTCCTGTACTGGCTCTAGTGACGAGGCGCTGACGGTGCATCCGATCGCCCACCCGCGGAACGCGCTCATCATCGGCGTGACGTTCATCGTCGTCGCGATCCTGTATGCCGTCCTGGCCGAACCCCTCGGCTATCACGTGGAGCTCGCGGGCGCGACGATGCTCTTCGCGCTCGGGATCGCGATGGGGCTGATGGCCTACATCCTCATCGCCGGCTCGCCGCGCGAGTAGCGCGCGGTCGCCGCCAGCCCCTCCGATGCAGCAGATCTTCGATCAGCTCCTGAAGACGCTCGAAGCGTTCGTCATCCCCGACTGGGGCGCCCTCATCGCGATCATCCCGCTCGGACTGGCCGGTCTGACCGCGCTGTGGCTCCTCTTCATGGTCTACCGGTTCGCGACGCTGGGACCGTCCCGCCGCGGGAAGCGCCGGATCGCCCCGCTGCCGCCGCCGGGCGTGCACATGCCGGGCGGTTCGTATGCGCCGATCTTCGGGGCCCTCGGTTCCGGGCTGCTGTTCGGCGGCCTCGTCTTCGGCGGCCCGCTCCTCGCCGCCGGCCTCGTCGTCCTGGTCTTCGGGCTGCTGTACTGGGGCCGCGAGGCCCTGGCCGAGTACGACCGCCTCCATCCGCGGACGCTCGTTCCGGCGCTCGCATCGAGCGGTCCGCCACCGGGCGTCCACATCCCGGCCCCGTCGTTCCGGCCGTTCCTCGGAGCGCTCGCCACGACCGCCCTCTTTGCGGGCCTGGTCGCGATGGGCGAGAAGCAGCCCGACTGGGACGTCCGGCCGCCGCTGATCGTCATCGTGAGCATCCTGATCCTGGCCTGGGCGCTCCTCGGCTGGCTCCGCGACGCGCGCCACGAGTACGTCGAGGCCGTGAGCGCCGATCGAACCGGCCACCTCCGGCCGCTGGACGCGCCCGGCTGGCCGAAGAAGACGCTGATCGCGTGGGTCGTGCTCCTCGTCGTCGCGGGTGCCTACCAGTTCGGGGTCGTTCCGCCGCGGCCGAAGGCGCCGGCCGGCGCACCGGGCGCCTCGGCGGAGCCGACGCTGCCGCCGGGCACCTACGAGGTCAAGGCCCAGACGATCGCGTTCGACAAGAAGGACCTGTCGACGGCGGCGGACGCGCCGTTCGCGATCCATTTCATCAACGCCGACCCGGCCGGGGTCCCCCACGACATCGACATCCGCGACAAGCCCGGCGGGACGATCCTGGAGAACCAGGAGACGATCGACGGCGGTACCGACACGACGTACCAGTACACGGCCCTCAAGGCGGGCACGTACACGTTCGAGTGTTCGATCCATTCGAACATGGTCGGAACGCTCACGGTCCACTAGCGGTCCCGGCCGACGCTCGCGCGCATCCCCGAACGCCGCCGCCCGATCGTCCTCGCGCTCGCGGTCGCGCTGCTGACGACGGCCGTCGTCGCCGGGGTCGTGGCCCTGACGCGACCGCCGGGTGAGGCGCCGCGATTGCGCGTCGGCGATCCTGCGCCGGCGATCGAGGGGACGGCGCTCGACGGGACGCCGGTGAGCCTCGCGGCCCTCAAGGGGCGGCCCGTGATCGTGAACTTCTGGGGACCCAACTGCGTTCCCTGTCGGGACGAGTTCCCGATGTTCATCTCGAAGCTCGCCGAGCACGCCGCGGACAATCTCGCGATCGTTGGCGTGCTCATGGACGACCCACCGGAGCCGGCCCGCGACTTCATCGCCGAGTTCGGTGCGACGTGGCCGACGGTCGACGACCCCGGCGGCACGCTGCGGACCGCGTACCGGACGATCGCCCGGCCGATGACCTACTTCATCGACGCAGCGGGCGTCGTGCGCGCGATCCAGGTCGGCGAGGCGACGGACGCGTTGTTCGAGGCGAGCTACGCGAAGATCGCGCCATGACGGACGACATCGCCAGGATCGGACAGATCCGCGCAGCGTTGTCGGACGCCGCGTGCGCCCTCCCCGAAACCCATCTCGACTTCCCGTGGGGTGAGCGCGTCGTGAAGGTCCGCGGGAAGGTCTTCGTCTTCCTCGGCGTCGACGAGCCACGGGCCTCGGCCGGGCTGTCGCTCAAGCTCCGCGACTCGCACGAGGAGGCGATGGCGACGCCGGGCGCGCGGCCCACGGGCTACGGCCTCGGCAAGGCGGGCTGGGTCTCGATCCCGCTCACGGCCGAGGGTCCGCCACTCGACGCTCTGCAGAGATGGCTCCTGGAGAGCTACCGGATCGTCGCCCCGAAGCGCCTCGGCGCGTTGCTGGATCGCGGTTGAGGATCCAAGGGTGCCCGAGGAGCGGATTTTCGCGGCGCGAATGTAAGCGACAGTCCAGGACCTCTGGTCGCACGCCATTTGCGCCGCGCACAGAGACAGGACGCGTCTCTTCCCGACGGGAAGGAATCAAGCAGTGACGGCCTGCCAGACGTCCGATACATTCGCTACGCGAAAGCCGCGCAGGCGCGCAGCCCGACTCGTTCGCTAGCGCGGGCGGAGTTCTGCGCCCAGCCGCTTACGTTAGCGGCGGGCCTTCGCGACGTTCGAATCGCTGGAGATCTCGATCCCGTTGCGCTTCGCCGCGGACACGATCTTCCGGCGGGCGCCTTCCTTCTTGCTCGGGCTTTCGAACTCCGTTTGGTTGAACCGCGCTATCGCATTGCGGATGTGGCTCTCGTCGTGGATCGGCAGGTGCTCGCCGCCCTTTGAGTCAACGTACGCGAACGACGATCGACGAAGCGAGTCGCGCTTCCTCTCGGTGAGCTGGGTCATGAGGCGTCACCTCCGCGTCGAGCGTCGTCCCGGGCGGCTCGCGAACGGCAAAACCGCGACCGCGGAGGGCTTGCAGAACCCTTGAGAACCCGTGAACCCCGGATCGTTCGACCCGGGGTTCAAGCGCGCGGCGCGGTGCGTGGACTACATGATCCCGACGACGTGGCCCTCGGGATCGGCGAAGAGCGCGACCGTCGTCTCGGGGGCGACGGTGGTCAGCGGCATGATCACCTGGCCCCCGTTCGCCGCGGCCTTGTCGAGGACAGCCTGCGGATTGTCGCTGTGGATGTAGAACGTGACGTGGCCGGCGCCGCCGTCCTGCGAGGCGCCGATCCCGGCGGTCAGGCCGGGGGTGTCGCGGTTCATGCCGTAGCCGCCGGGGTTGTTCGTGTCGAGCGACCAGCCGAGCACGTCCGAGTAAAACTTCTGCAGCTTCGGGCCGTCCTTGCCTACGACCTCGACGTGGATGACGGTGTTGCCCATCGTTGAGCCTCCTTCGCGCCGGCCGCCCCTCGGCCGGTCGTTCGAGATCACTACGAATGGCTGGCCGAAGAATCGACAAGACCCGGTCCGTTGACCGGGTCTTGGTTGGTCGGCGTTGGTTGCGGGGGAAGGATTCGAACCTCCGACCTTCGGGTTATGAGCCCGACGAGCTGCCGCTGCTCCACCCCGCGACCGCGCATTCTAAGTTGCCGGGCTCGGGCTGGCAAACCTGCGCCCAATCCGGCCGCCGTCGACGGCGAACGCCACGAGCGCGAGAACGATTGCAACCGCGGCGCCGATCCAGAACGGATAGCGCAGGTCGATGGCTGCCAGGATGCCGGCCATGATCGATGCCGAGATCGTCGCGAACGTACCGAACGCAGCCACGATGCCTTGCGCCGTCGAGCTCCGCCCGAGCGGCGAGCCGGCGGCAATGACCGCATAACTGGCCGGCCCAAGGAGTGCAAAGCCCGTGCCCTCGATCGCAATCATCGGCACGGCCCAGCGTGGGTCCGGGATGAACGGGTAGCTCGCCGCCATCGCGCTCATCAGCAGGACGCCGCCGATCATGAACGGCGTCGGTCCGCGGCGATCGACCCAGCGGCCGGCGGCCGGTGACAGGACCAGCACCGGGACCGCGAACGTCGCGAACGTCAACCCGACGAGGTCGAGCCCGGCCCCGCGGTCCGTGAGGAACAGGCTCCAGACGACCTCATACATTCCGCCCGAGAACCAGCCCGCGAAGTTGATGAGGATGGCGATCGCGATCAGGCGGTTCCAGAGGCTCGCGGGAGGCGGACCGAAGCCCGGGGTCTCGTCGACAGCGGCGTCGGTTGGCACTTCACCCGCTGCGGTGGTGGGGTTCGAAGCGCCCTTCGGGTCGCGGACGCGGAGAAAGACGGCGAGCGCGCCGAGCGCGAGCGCGAGCGCGGAGAAGCCGAACACGAACGCCAACCCGCCGAACATCGCCGCGCCGAGACCGCCGAATGCGGGACCGAGAAGAAGTCCGCCCATCTGGGCAGCGCCGTAGACGCCGAATGCCTCGCCTCGTGCATCTGGCGGCGTGGCGTCCGTGACGACCCCTCGGGCCGCCGGGTCGTACATCGCGGTGCCGAGACCGGCGATCGCACGAAGGATGAAAAACGGCACCGGCCCGGTGAAGATGACTGACAGCCCGATCGCGACTCCCGAGATCAAGAGGCCGGCCGCCATGAGAGGCACACGCGACCTGGCATGGTCTGCTACCCAACCGAAGATCGGCTCCGTGACCAGCTTTGCCGCGGGCCACGCCGCGACGACGACCCCGAGCAGGGCGATGTCGACGCCGTGCTCCGTGAAGTAGATCGGCAGCACCGGCAGCAACGCCCCGAAGCCGATCCACAGGATGAACTCCGCGACGAACAGCGGCATGAGCCCGGACCAGCGTCCGAACCATGAGCGGAGCCGATCCAGGCGGCCGGGTGACGTGAGCACGTGGAACATCGGGAGCCGGATCGTACGGCCGGGGCGGCGGGCCGTGGCCCGGCGTTGCGGCGTACCCTCCGGCCGTGGGTCCGACGACGATCGCGCTCTCGCTGCTCCTGGCGCTGCTCGTCCTCGTCCCGACGCGGCGGCTCGCTCTGGCCGGTTCGCGGCGCGAGACGCTCGCTGCGTACTTCCTCGGGGTCTGGCTCCTCAGCGTCTTCGCCGTCGTCGCGGGCGGCCCGCGCGTCCTCCTCGCGGTGGTGCTCGTCGCCTACGTCGCGCCATTCGTCACCGTCGGCGCCGGGTTCGACGCCCTCCGGCGACGCTTCGCGCCGCGGCCCCTCAAGGACGTCACGCCGCGCGACAGGGACCAACCGCCCGGCTGAGCGCCTTACGCGCCGCTTACGTCCGCACGGAGACGGCCGGAACGGGAGCTGCGAGTCTGGACGCGTCGCGATCCCGGGGTCGCGGCCCTGAAGACCGACACCATCTACGCGGAGGTCAACGTCATGGGCATTCCACGCTGGCGACTCGCACTGACTGGCGCCGCCATCGTCATCCTCGCGATCGCCGGGATCGGCGTCGTCAGTGCCGGTTCCGGCGCCGTCTCGAACGTGTCGGACGCCGTGGCGGACAACGCGGCTGCGGCAGCCGCCGCCGCGCCGAACGCCGAGGACCAGGCGCTCGATGCCGCCCTGGACGCCGCTCCCGCCGCGGGGCGTGACGGCGCCCGAACCGACGAGCATGCCGGCCCGCTCGGACGTTGGGCCCTCAGGCACCTCGTCCATGCCATCGTCACGGTCGAAGGCGAGGACGGCGATCTGTACACGATCCAGCTCGATCGAGGCACGGTGACGGCCGTCGATTCCGACAGCCTGACGATCTCCGAAGCGGGCGGTTCGAACGTGACCGTCGCCCTGGACGCCGAAACACGGGTGCGCGAAGGCCGTGAGCGCTCGAGCCTCGACGCGGTCGACGTCGGCGACGAGGTCTTCGTCCAAAGCCGCATCGACGGCGCCACGCTCGCGAAGCGGATCGTCATCATCCCCGCGAGCTAGGCCGCCGTATCCTCGGGGCCGTGCGAACGTACGGCCCGGAGTCGCCCTGGCGCCTCGACCCGACGATCATCCAGCTCAATCACGGCGCATTCGGCGCGTGCCCGGTCCCGGTGCTCGAGGCACAGGCCGCCCTGCGCGCGCGGATGGAAGCCAACCCGACCCGGTTCTTTCAGCCGGATCTCGAGGAGCTCCTGGCTGACGCCCGAGCCGCAGTCGGTAGGTTCATCGACGCCGACCCCGAGAGCCTCGCGTTCCTGCCGAATGCCACGACCGCCGTTTCGACCGTGCTCGCGTCGCTCCGGTTCAAGGCCGGCGACGAGCTGCTCACGACGAACCACGAATACAACGCGACGCTCAACGCGCTGGCCGAGGCCGCGCGACGCGACGGCGCGTCGGTCGTCGTCGCCCGGATCCCGTTCCCGATCGCGGGCCCCGAGGAGGCGCTCGAGGCGGTCCTGGGTGCGGTCACGCCGCGAACGCGGCTCGCCCTGATCAGCCACGCGACCAGCCCGACCGGCGTGATCCTGCCGATCCGGGACATCGTCGCGGAGCTCGAGGGGCGCGGCATCGACACCCTCGTCGACGCGGCCCACGCGCCCGGGATGGTGCCGCTCAGCGTCCGCGAGCTCGGCGCGGCGTACTGGACCGGCAACTTCCACAAATGGATCAACACCCCGAAGAGCACCGCCGCGCTCTCGGTTCGCGAGGATCGTCGTGCCGGGATCCGGCCGCTGGTCGTGAGCCACGGCTGGAATGACCTTCGAGCCGGTCGGCCGGCGTTTCGGAAGGAGTTCGACTGGCTCGGGACGGTCGACCTCACGGCCTACCTGTCGATCGGGGCCGCGATCGAGGTCATGGGCGGCCTGCTGCCCGGTGGCTGGCCGGCCATCATGGCCGCGAACCACGAGCTGGCGGTCGCGGGCCAGACGCGGCTGGCTGAAGCCTTCGGCATCGCGGCGCCGGCGCCCCCGGACATGATCGGCGCGATGGCCGCGGTCCCGATCCCGCAGGCAACGCGCTCCGATGCCTGGGCGCGCGAGCTCGAGGTGTCCCTGGCGAACGAAGACCACGTCCAGGTGCCGCTTCCGGGCTGGCCGGTTCCGGCAGTGCGCCCGTCGCCGGGCGACCCACCGGATCAGGTCCTGGTGCGGATCTCGACCCAGCGGTACAACGAGCTCGCCGACGTCGAGGCGTTGGTGGCGGCCTTCGCGAGGCGCGGGCTGGCCCGGATCTAGGCGAGCGTCAGCGCGCGGTCCGGGCGCAGGAGGAACGGCGGCAGGTAGGCCGGGATGTTCGAGAACGGCAGGACGTCAGCGTGGAGCTCGATGCCGAGCGCCTCGGCCATGAACCGGCGGCGCGCCTGGACACGCGCCCAGGCGGCGGGGTCGGCGGCCGCGAACGCCGCCCGAAGCGACTCGTCCGCGAACGCGATCGTGTCCTCGATGTTCGTCGTGAAGTACACCGTGCCGGTCGCCGGGATGATGTCGACCTGCATCGCCATCCCCGACCGCAGCTCGATCTCCGAACCGCGCCAGACCGGTGAGTTGACCCACTCGTCGAGCGAGATCTGGTGGCCGGGGTTGAGGAAGATCCCGAAGAACGGATCGCCGAGCCGGCGGTCGATGATCTCCTGGAGCGCGCCGCCGACCTGACCGATCCGCAGCGCGCCGTACCACTCGGCGACGGCTTCGAAATAGGGCCCGGCGAGCTTCTCGACGTAGTCCCGGATTCCGGCGGGGAGCTCGCTCGCGTCCTCGACGACCCAGCCCGCGCGGCAGTTCAGCGCGCCCCAGATCCCGAACGCGACCGTGAAGCGGTCGCCGCGCTCGATGCGGCGGTCGCCCGGGCTCAGGAGCCCGAACGTCGCGCGCGGTCCGGCGGTCAGCATGAGGTGGCACGACAGCGGCGTGCCGTCCCAGTGCAGGAGCTGGACCGCCTCCCGCTCAGTCAGACCTGGACGGAGGCCGAAGAGCAGCCGCCGGACGCCGCTCGACGTTCGACAGGCTGCGTGCTCCATCTGGACGAGCTGCTCGACCTCGTTGAGGACCCGGAGCCCGTCCGCGGGGTCGATGAGGAGGTCGTTCGCGTTCTCGACGAGGCCGCCCTCTGCTGTGAGCCGTCGGAGCTCGTCGACGAGGAACGCCGGCACCTCCATCGTGGCCCGGTCGGCGTACGTCTTCCAGCCGAGGACGCCGACCCGGCTGCCGCGTCCGATCCCCTCTCCGGCGAGGATCTCGGCGAGCGGCTTCGAGCGGTCGCGGGGCTGGCTCGGCAGGCTGAGGTCCTGGAACCGCTCGCGACGCATTTGGAGCGGCGCCGCGCCGCCCGTGCCCCACGACTCGTTGCCGAGGAGGATCGTCGGGTCGGAGTCCGAGCCGACGACGAGGATCGCCTCCTCGAAGCGCGGGTCGAAGCCCGTCAGCCAGGCGAGGTTCGCGCTGTGCTCGCGGTCGGCGTAGACGACGAGATGGCCGTAGCCGCGGTCGGCGGCACGCGCGCGGAGGCGCTCGAGGCGGGCGGCGTAGATCGCCGGCGGCAGCTCCGGCGTCGATTCGGGCATGCCGAAGTCGGTCAGGTCGAGCTGTCGCAGCGTCGCTCCCGTCATCGAACCCTCCGGCGGCTCACGAGCCCGGCACCCAGCGCTGGGCCGCGGACGCCCCACGCTCGATGATCGCAAATCCGTCCGCGGCCACGCTCAGCCACGGCCCGACCTCGCCGTCCGGCCACGTGACCCGGACCTTCGCCTCGCGCGTCGGCCCAAGCCCGAGATGCAGCCAGCCCAGCTCGCCGCCCGTGTGCCCGCCGCCGATCGTCAGCTCGCGCTGGAGCGTCACCTCGCCAAGCTGAATCTCGAGCCAGGCGCCGATCGCGTTCCGGTTCGGCGACCGTGGGTCCTCGACTGCGAGCTCGAGCCAGTGGCCCATCGCCGCCGGCGCCTCGGCCGTGCCCGTCCCGACGTTGCGCCACAGCCGGACCGGGGCGCCGTAGTTCACGAGGACGAGGTCGAGCAGGCCGTCGAGGTTGAAGTCCGCGAGCGCCGCGCCGCGACCCCGGTCGAAGCTCAGGATGCCGGCCTGTTCTGCCCCCTCGACGAACGTCCCGTCCGGCTGGCCGAGGAACAGGTTGCTGGGATCCTTGACCGCGAAGCCCTTCTGGGCGGCCACGTTGCCCTTCGAGACGAAGAGGTCGCTGAACGCGTCGTTGTTGACGTCCGCGAACTCGGGGTGCCAGGCCGTGGACGGCAGCGGGTCTCCGCCGGTGAACGGCTGAGCCGCGGTCACGCCGCGCCGATCGGCGATGTCGCGGAACGTCGGCTGGCCAGGGCCGGCGGTGAGGGTCTGGAGCTTGTTGTCGGCCTGGCTCGTCAGGTAGACCTCGGGGTAGCCATCACCCGTGAGGTCCTCGCTGGCGATGCCCATGCCCCAGATCTGCATCGAGACCCAGCCGTCTGCCGCGGTGTAGGCGACCGGCTCGCCGACCGGCCCGACCCGCCACAGCTGGTCCATGCCGTCGACGTAGTACTCGCGATCGTTCGTGACCCGCAGGTCGCGGTGGCCCGAGCGATCCCAGTCGCTGAACAGCATCGAGAGCGCGCAGTACCCGGGCGGCAGGCCGAACACCCCGGCGTACCCCGTCCCATCCGCCGTCGGCAGGAGCACATTGCTGACGTCGCATTCGAGGGTTCGCGTCCCCTGCTCGTCGAGCTTCAGGTACTTCCCGATCGCCAGGCTCGGCAGCCGGGCGCCCGTTTCCCACTTCGCGCTGAACGCCGTCGAGTTGCCCTCGATGATCGGGATCCCGAAGCGCGACGTCGCACGCTCGAACGCGCAGTCGCCGCCGCCCTGAAGGACGAGGTCGTCGCCCGCCCGAAGCAGGAACAGGTCGACGATTCCATCGCCGGACATGTCGATCGGGTACGCGCCGTTCACTCGAGGCTCGTCGGTGACCTCCGAGGCGACGCGCTCGAACTGCAGCGGGCCGCCGAGCGTCGAGACGTTCCGGAACAGTGCGGCCGGCAGATCACCGCCACCGATGTAGAGGTCCGGGTCGCGATCGCCGTCGCAGTCGAACACGGCCACGCCGCCGCCGACCGCGAACGTGATCCCGCCGTCGTACAGGTGGCTGAGCCCCGAGGACTCGGTCTCGTCGACATAGGTGGGCGGACCGGCCGCTGCCACGGGCGTCTCAGGCCGCGACAGGTACGCGCCAGCGCCGACGGCGAGCGCAAGGACCACGATCCCGACCGCGATCACCGCGGCCCGTCGCGGCGTCATGCCATCAGGCGCGGGCCGTGCCGTCGTAGTAGTGCTGCGCGAGGGCCCACGCCTCCTTGCCGCACTGCGAACCGATCCGCCGGCCGCCGAAGTCGTCGGCCGAGATGTGGATCCCGCCGTACAGCCGCGAGACCCCGGCCTGGTCGGCCGCGTCGTAATAGGTCGCCCACTCGAGCCGGACCGGTGCGCTCGGACCGACCTCGACCTTGAGCTCCGAGATCGTGTACGAGCTCTCGCCGCCGGGGAAGTACTCCGAACCGGTGAAGGCCGTCATGACCTCGGCCGCGGAGCGGCTGAACGTGCTGTGGCCGGAGACATAGCCCGAGAACGACGGCGTCACGAACGTCGGCAGCTGGTAGGGCACCCACGCCGCCGCGAGGATCCAGCCGACTCCGCTCGTCTCGGTCTTCGGGTCGGCGGGGTTGCCCTGCCATGCCCGGATCGCAATCTCGCCCTCGTGACCGGCCAGGGCTTCGTGGCGTGCGCCTGCGGCGGTCGTCTCGTCCGTGATGAGCTCGACGAGGCCGGGCTCCAGCGGGATGCCCTCGGGGTCGTACGAGGCCAGGTTGGGATCGCTCGACTGGCCGAGCCCGGCGAGGTAGCGGATCATCGAGATCGGTCGGACGGAGTCGTAGTGGCCCTTCAGGCCCCACGCCGCAATCGCCGCGTCGTGGACCGCGCCGTTGAGCGCCAGGTACAGCTTCACGTCCCATTGCAGCCGGTCGACGCGCTCGCCGGCGCCGCCGATCCGGAGCTCCGGATCGAGCTCGTCCGAGACGTCGTTCGCGACGACGTTCCAGTGGCCGGGCGGCGTCTCGGACTTTGGGCCGTCGGCCCAGAACTCCGTCAGCGCGCGCGCGAAGTCGCCAACCTTGACGACATCCGGCTCGTACGGCTGACCGGTCGCCGGGTTCACGGGATGGCCGTGCCCGTTGTTCGTCCCGAGGTCGTTGCCGCCGAGGACGCCGGGCGAGATGTCGATGGTCCCGCCAGTCGAGGCATCGAGCTGGCTGCTGTCGCGGATGACCTCGAGCGCCTGGGCCTTGTAGTCCGCGTCGGTCGAGGTGCCGAGCCGCGGTGGTGCACCCGGATCGATCGGGACACCATCCGCGCCGGCAGGCGGCAGGGCGAAGCTCGTCACGTGGCCCCAATGCGGCCCGATCGCCTGCTGGACGCCGTTCTCGATCGGGATGCCGTTCTGGCTGATCATGTGCTCGAGCTGGAGCGGCTGCCAGCGGTTCGGGTCCGTGAGGGTCGCGCCCGGGTCCTTGACGACGAGCGGGTCATTGACCGGTGCGTAGTCCGGCACCGCGTAGCCGTTGGCCTGGTTCGACCCATCATCGAGGGCGGTGTCGAGGACGAGCTTGGCGATGCGGTTGCCCACGGCTGCCGGGCTGTCCCCGTCAGTCGTCGTGACCGTCAGCGGGTAGCAGAGGCTGTCCATGACGTCGGCGAACTCGGACAGCGACTCATCACCGCCCACGGCCTTGATGAACCGCGACGTGAGCACGCGAT
>Ga0075418_10008019_pt1 | contig 11860 bp, 11 predicted proteins | sample SoiMetdeltSBSDD2_FD_81776 | JGI IMG/M metagenome (GOLD analysis project Ga0075418, IMG submission 81776) | Bulk soil microbial communities from a Populus tree surrounding site in Tennessee, USA - Soil MetaG P. deltoides SBSDD2 | ecosystem: Environmental > Terrestrial > Soil > Tree plantation...
ATGCCATATGGCGGGCACCAGCAAATGTGTTTTTCATGGGTAAAAAAAATTCCCTGGGTACATTTGCTGCCAAGAAGCATTTACGGATGGTTGCTCAAGGTGAATAAAGAAAATGCTGCGCCTTTTCTTGAGATAAAAGATACCGGTATCAGCATTGAGCGATTTGAGAAAATATGCAGGCAAGAAGGTTATGAAATAGAAAACAAAACACATTATTTGATCAACCCGATATATGAATGGAAATTTGGATGGAAAGGAAGAAAACAAATAGGCCTGGTAAAAGCAATTCCATACCTAAGAGATTTTTTGACCACTTGTGTTTATTATTTAATTAAAGTGAAACGATAATATGTTACACATAGTTTTTCAGCATGCCGATGTGCAGGTGTTAAAAGAAGCAATAAAGATTGATGAGTCTTTACAGGGCGATGTGGTAGAAATAAAAGATGAATGGGGCGTTGGACCTTTAAAGGACCTGGATACCGATGAAGGATGGCATGCAAGACAAAACTGGTGGAGAGAATTACTGATTGGCTCACCTTATGGAGAAAAAATAGTGGGAAGTTTTGATGACCGTGAAACCGTAAGATCGATCGGGGAAAAACTTGATGCTGACCCGACCCTGGAAGCATGGATCTGGATGGGACAAAATCAACATGACGTCACAGGATATTACTGGCTGATGCCGCAACTAAAGAGTTACCAGGGCAGGGTAATGATCTTATATTTAAACAACCTTCCCTTTATAAATGAGAAAGGGCACCTGTTTTATCCATGGGGCGTACACGATGTGCTTCCAAAAGAAGCAGTGAAAGCAAAAAAACTGGCAAGACCCATTACCTTAAGTGAATTTGAAGTGGATCCCGATGAATGGAAAAAGTTAAGCGATGAAAGCGCTGCTGTAAGAATATTAGAAGGGGGAAAAAAAATTGTTGGTAAAGAAGAAACGTTTTACGATAGTGAGCTGTTGAAGAATATAACCAATGAGTGGCAAAAAGCAACGAGGGTATTAACCAACACACTTCACCGTATGAAAATAAAAACCGGTGATGTATTCCTGATGTGGCGCATGAAGCGATTGATCAACGAAGGAAAGATCGAAACGATGGGAGATGTAAACGCCGGTTGGAAAGAATTTGATGTTCGTAAACCGGGTAGTCAATCCGAAAATGCAAACGTTGAATTTGATACAGCTAATAATCAGTAATTATTAATTAATAATTATTGATTAATAATTTTAAAATCGACAGTTAACTCATATCCAATGGCAAAATCAAAAGTTTCCGATATCCAAAACCATGAATCCGGCTTACCTGGCCAATACAGGACATGGTTCCTTGATTATGCTTCTTATGTTATTCTTGAAAGAGCAGTTCCGGCAATTGAAGATGGATTAAAACCGGTACAACGCCGTATACTTCATTCTATGAAGGAAATGGATGATGGCCGGTTTAATAAAGTAGCCAATATCATTGGCCAAACCATGCAATATCATCCGCATGGCGATGCGAGTATCGGGGATGCATTGGTAAACCTTGGCCAGAAAGATCTGCTGATAGAAACGCAGGGCAACTGGGGTGATGTAAGAACCGGCGACGATGCTGCAGCACCGCGATATATTGAGGGCCGCTTAAGCAAGTTTGCATTAGAAGTTGCCTTCAACGCAAAAACAACCGAATGGCAGCTGAGTTATGATGGAAGAAAGAATGAGCCGGTTACATTGCCGATGAAATTCCCCTTGCTGCTTGCACAGGGAGCAGATGGTATTGCCGTTGGGCTCGCTACAAAAATTCTTCCTCATAATTTCTGCGAGCTGATTGACGCTTCGATAAAATATTTGCGTGGAAAGAGGTTTGAATTGTATCCCGATTTTCAGACGGGTGGGCAAATTGATGTAGATGAATATAACCAGGGAAAACGCGGCGGGAGAGTAAAAGTAAGAGCACATATCGAAGAACTGGATAAAAAAACTTTGGTGATCAAAAGCGTGCCGTATGGCGTTACCACGACACAATTGATGGATTCAATTGTAAAAGCAAATGACCAGGGAAAAATAAAGATCAAAAAAGTTACTGATAACACGGCTGCTGAAGTTGAGATACAAATTGACCTCGCACCAGGCATTTCGCCAGACATGACTATTGACGCGTTATACAAATTTACCGATTGTGAAATTTCTATTTCGCCGAATGCATGTGTGATTGTTGATCAAAAGCCTCAGTTCCTGGCAGTAAATGACCTGCTTAAACTTTCTACTGATAAAACAAAAGATCTCCTTGAGCAGGAATTAAAAATCAGGCTTGCAGAGTTGCAGGAGAAATGGCATTATACATCGTTGGAAAGGATATTCTTTGAAGAAAAGATCTATAAAGAACTGGAAAAAAAACATGCAACATGGGAAAAGGTACTTGAGGCGATCGATGAAGCATTCAAGCCCTTTAAGAAGCAATTAAAGAGGGCAATAACGAGGGAAGATATTATTAAGCTTACCGAAAAACCGGTAAGAAGGATTTACAAACTTGACATTGATGAACTGAATGAACAGATCAAAGGTCTTGAAGCGGATATCAAGCAGGTAAAGCATGATCTTGCCAACCTCGTGGATTATGCTGTTGCTTATTTTGAAAACCTGTTAAAGAAATATGGTAAAGACAGGGAGAGAAAGACCGAGATAAAGACAATAGAGGTGATCGAAGCAAAGCATGTCGCTATTGCCAATGCAAAACTCTATGTCAATCGTGAAGACGGTTTTATCGGAACAGGATTAAGGAAAGATGAATTTCTTTTTGACTGTTCTACACTTGATGACATAATAGTGTTTACAAAACATGGCGTCATGAAGGTAGTGAAGGTGGGTGAGAAGGCTTATATCGGGAAAGATATAATTCATGCGGCTGTGTTCCGGAAAAATGATGAACGCACTACTTACAACATGATCTATATGGATGGTGACAGTGGTAAAAGTTTTGCGAAGCGATTTAACGTAACGGGAGTAACAAGGGATAAGGAATATTTTCTTGCTAAAGAAAATGAAAAGAGTAAAGTGCATTACCTCAGTGTGAATCCAAACGCAGAAGCGGAAGTTGTACGAATTGTCTTAACTCCCGGAAGTAAGGCCCATAAAAAAGAGTTTGAATACAATTTCGCTGAATTGGAAATTACCGGCCGGGCCAGCAAAGGCATTACCGTTACGAAATATCCGATCAAATCCGACGGAGTAAAACTTAAGGAAGCGGGTAAGTCGACCATTGCCGGCAGGAAGCTTTGGTATGATGATCAGTTTGGGCGCTTGAATGCAGATGAGAAAGGGCAATACCTCGGTATGTTTGATGCCGATGATAAAATCATTGTTATTTACAACGACGGTAACTATGAGATCACCGATCAGGAGCTGACCCAGAAACTGGATGCAGAAAAAGTATTGCTGATCGAGAAATTCGATCCAGAAAGAATTGTTACTGCCGTGTATGCTGACATGGATAAGAAGCAATACATGGTGAAACGATTCAAGATCGAAACAACTACATTAAAAAATAAATTCTTTTTTATTAAAGAAGGCGAAGGCAATTATGTGGAAGCAGTAACAACCGATGCCGAACCAATATTAGCAGTGCAGCAGGGCAGGGGTGCACAAATAAGAAAAGGAAAAATGAAACTTGAAAAGGTCGCTGAAATTTCCGGTTGGAGAACTGTTGGTACCAGGTTGCTTGATTACAGCAAGAGTGTTGAGATGGAATGGGTGAAACCCAAAGGCGGCAGTCAGCAACCTGAATTATTCTGAGATCGTAAAAACTCTTTTATCGGTTGAATCCTCCGGGCAATTATAGCAGCCCGCTTTAAAAACTCCTCGCGGGATTAAAACCCGATTAAAATACGATTAAAAATTACATTGCCTCTTTAATTAACCTTAATAGCTGCATAGTTTTATTGCCTAATCAATAAGTTTCGAACTATTTTTTCATTTCTTGGTCTATGAAAACTAAAACCCCCACCGATCCAGGAAGGGGTTTTTTATTTGTGATAGCGCATTATATATTCAAATCATTTTGATGGACCAGTTGCCTTTTTCCTTTTTAATTTTATCGTGGCACTTTTTTCAAGGTTGCTTGTAAGCCTCAGCTCATATCTTTTCTTTCCGTCATTTACAAGCATCAACGCTGTATTTGGTGCAATGCTGCCAAGATTATCGGCGAACATCGTAAGTTCGTTTATTTCTTTTGTTGGATCGAGAACGAGGTCAAAATGAATTGACCTTTTGCTAAGGATACGATTAAATGCGAGAAGCTGGTCATTAAAGAACACAGAAATGGAATCGCCATCGATTTCGCCGTTATCATAAAAATCAACCATCAATGTATCTGAATTAACCACCAGCTCTTCCGTAACTACTTTTTCTCTTGTTTTATATTGATCACTTACCACGTAGTTCACTACTTTTCTTTGCTGCACCGTTACCGCTGCAATTGTATCAGCTTCTGTTGGGTGCCAAACCTGGTAGGTTTCTTTAAATACCCTGATCGCATGCAGGATCGAATCTTGTCTCAGCGAATCGGTATTTAATTGCAGCGTAAATAATATTTCAGGACATGTGTACTTGTATTCGGGCTTGCTGATAAAGGATCCTTTTAAAACGGAATTGAGTTGTGATACACGAAGCGTAGCAGAAAGATTCATAGCACAATCCACATCCATGCCCTGGTGGGAACCGTAATAGGAAACAGGAATGTTTGAAATATAAACCAATCTTGTATTTGAATTGTAAGTGCCGCGAACAGGAATGCTGCGGTAAGTATTTTTAAAAAAATAATTCAGCACACCTTTTACATTGTTCTTGTCCTGATGCAATATGAGCTCCACCAGGTAATTGCTGGAATTGTTTCTGAGTTTCACATTAGCTGCGCCATACCAATAACCTGTTGGTGATTGTGAAAAGACCTGCATTGTAAATAGCAAGCAGAAAATAAGGAGCGGTTTCTTCATAGTCGTTGGGAATTATCAAAAACCATGCTGACTAATAACGAAAGTTAACACGGAAAATTACTTTATAAATCTCTTCATTTCGCGCTCAACATCTCTTTTTTTAATGGTTTCACGTTTGTCGTGGAGTTTTTTGCCTTTTGCAAGACCAATTTCAACTTTTACCAGGTTCTTTTCATTGAAAAAGATAAGCAGGGGGATAAGGGTGTATCCTTTTTCTTTAAGCTTTGCTTCGATCTTCCTTATTTCTCGTTTTTCAAGAAGAAGTTTTCTATCTCTTACCGGCTCATGATTATTGACTGTTCCATGAGAATATTCGGCGATATGCAAACTTTTTATCCAGACTTCGCCTTTATGAATAATGCAATAGCTATCGTTAAAGCTTGCTTTGCCGGCCCTTAATGATTTTACTTCCGTTCCCGCTAATACAATTCCTGCAACATATTTATTGTCGATAAAATACTCATGAAATGCCGCGCGGTTTTTGATTTCCATTAATGCAAAAATAGAATATGTGATTTGCCCCGGTGAAGTTAATTCCTGAACATCCAAAGCACCCTCATCATTTTTTCTTTCAGTTCTTTTCTCGGAACAATAAAATCAAGAAAGCCATGCTCGAGAATGAATTCACTGCGCTGGAATCCCGGTGGCAGGTCTTTTTTAATTGTCTCTTTAATTACCCTTGGCCCTGCAAAACCTATCAATGCGCCGGGCTCTGCGATATTAAGATCACCAAGCATACCAAAGGATGCCGAAATACCGCCAAATGTCGGGTCAGTTAAAAAAGATATATAAGGAAGTTTTGCGTCGCTAAGCTGGGAAAGCTTGCCGCTTGTTTTAGCGAGCTGCATTAATGAAAAAGCGCTTTCCATCATTCTTGCACCGCCGCTTTTTGAGATCACCAGGTATGGCAACTTGTTTTCGATGCAATAATCGACAGCTCTTGAGAATTTTTCACCCATCACGCTACCAAGACTGCCACCGATGAATTCAAAATCCATACACGCAATAACAATATCATGACCACCAACTTTTCCGACTGCAACACGCATTGAATCTTTCAGGTCCGTTTTGGTCCAGATCTCTTCCAGTCTTCTCTTGTAAGGTTTTAGATCGGTGAATTCCAAATAGTCTTTACTGCGGATATTTGAAAACAGCTCGGTGTATTGATTGTCGTCGAATAGAATTGAATAATATTCATCACTCCCGATCCGGTGATGATAACTGCATTTTGGGCATACAAAAAGATTCTCTTTTAATTCATTTGATGTGCAGATGAAATTACATTCCGGGCACTTGGTCCAAAGCCCTTCCGGTGTTTCTTTCTTTTCATGAGTACCCGTCAGAATTCCTTTGCGTATCCTTTTAAACCAGCTTGTCCGTGTCGATTCTTTTCCTTCTTCACCAGCCAGGTTTGAATCAAAATCTTCTACCTGTTTTGCCATGCAAAAAGTTTTGAGTGGTCACAAATATAGGGAATCTGGGATTTGAGGTTCGGGCTTTGAAACCTGAGGTTAAATAATTGACGAACAGGTGATTTTTCATGTGCTACATATTGTTCCCTGCGTTGTCCTTAACAAACTAAAAATGCCCTGCGAATGCAAGGCACTATCTGACTAAGTAGGAAGGAAAATTTAATTGTTCGGTCCTCCGGCATCAACCCAACAAATGATCGAATTCTTTTGATCAATACTTAAGCTACCAGTTTTTGGCATTGTACCGGCTGCAACCGCAGCTTTGATGGCTGCTCTTGCATTAAATATCTGTGTGTAAGTAAGCAGGGGACCCGGCCCATTGAGGCTTCCCGCACCGTGACAACTGGCATCTGTAGCACAACTTCCCTGGATAATAGGATTGACTCTTGCAGCAAATGCAGAATTAACGCCGGCACAGTTTACGCCGCCGCCGCCGCCCCCGCCACCACTGCCATTTCCACCGCTATCGCTGCTTTTACTGCATGATGCAATTATGAGGATGGCTCCAAGGATAAACAGGATATTTTTTTTCATGTGTATGCTTTATGAAGGATGTTACTTATCAAATCGGTAGCGATACATAAAAAGTTGCCAGCCCTGATCAGCTTTTGGTATAAAATGTCTCCATCACGGGTCAGACGATAATTCAGAAAAGAAGTTTATCAGGCTATGTTTATTTCTTTATCGAGATAAACATCCTGTATTGCATTCAGGATCCCCACGCCTTCTTTCATTGGTCTTTGAAAAGCTTTGCGTCCACTGATCAATCCCATTCCACCTGCCCTTTTGTTTATTACTGCAGTTGTTACTGCTTCCGTAAGATCACTTGCTCCTGAAGACGCGCCACCGGAGTTGATCAGTCCTGCACGACCCATATAACAATTAGCAACCTGGTAACGGCAGAGGTCAATAGGATGATCAGAAGTTAATTCAGAATAAATGCGTGCATCATTTTTACCATATGCAGATTCTTTTGTATTCAATGCAAGATAGCCAGCATTGTTCTCCGGCAATTTTTGCTTGATGATATCGGCTTCGATCGTTACGCCAAGATGATTTGCCTGCCCGCTAAGGTCAGCCGATACGTGATAATCTTTTTCTTTGGTTTTAAAAGCAGGATTTCTTAAGTAACACCAAAGTATCGTTGGCATTCCCAGCTCATGCGCCATTTCAAAGGCCTTGCTTACTTCCTGTAACTGTCTTGTTGATTCATCACTGCCAAAATAAATTGTGGCACCAACTGCGGCAGCTCCTAAATTCCAGCAAGCTTTTATGGAAGCAAACATTACCTGATCGAATTTATTTGGATACGTTAGAAATTCATTGTGATTGATTTTTACAATGAAGGGAATCTTATGAGCATATTTTCTTGCTAAAAAACCTAAACCGCCATACGTTGTAGCAACTGCATTGCAGCCGCCTTCAATAGCGAGCTTAATGATATTTTCAGGATCGAAGTAAACCGGGTTCTTTGCGAAAGAAGCGCCGGCGCTGTGTTCTATTCCCTGGTCCACCGGAAGAATAGATAAATAACCCGTGCGGGCCAATCTACCGGTATCATACATCAATTGAAGATTACGTAACACTTGCGGGCTTCTGTCAGTTTTTATCCAGATACGATCTACAAAATCAGGTCCGGGTAAATGGAGTTTGTCTTTAGAAATGGTTTTGCATTCGTGATTTAATAAGTACTCGGCTTTGTCGCCAAGTAATTCAGAAATCTTATTTGCTGCTGCAGTAAGCATAGTTATCAGTTAAAAGTTAATAGATAATAGTTATTAGGTAATAGCAGTGTCTCAGTTTGAATTCTTTTTCAACTGGTACACCACCCAGTTAATCGCCCTAACGACTGTTCGGCAAAGATAAACGGTATCTCAATCGGGGACAAAAGTTATCGGTAGCACGGTTTTTGTGATTTTGCACCAACCAAACTATAATGACTGACTATAGAACTACAGAACATAATGTTCTTATTGAGTTATTGTCGAAACACACTGTTGATTACACAAAGCTTTTGGCTGAGAATGGTAACCGGCAGCAACTTGATAAATTAAAAAAAGAGATCGTTGCTATTCAAAAAGAAATCAACTACCGAAAAAAGCTGAAAAATTATTCAAATGCGTCAACTGATTATATTTATTTTAGAGACGCGGATTTAGTCTAGCGATCCTTTAGCCAAAAAGATCGCTGCTTAGGTAACGGTCACCTCTGTCGCAAGTAATAAATACAATAACTCCTGACGTGATCTCTTGTGCCAGGCGGATAGCCGCCGAGGCTGCTCCACCGCTACTCATACCAACAAATACCGCTTCTACCTTTGCTAATTGACGCGTCATTTCAGTTGCTTCTTTTTGCGAGACATCCATGACACGATCAACTCTTTCTGGTTCAAAAATTTTAGGCAAGTATTCCTTTGCCCACCTGCGTATCCCGGGAATTGATGATTCTTCTGTCGGTTGACAACCGATGATCTGGATCGATGGATCCTTTTCTTTGAAATATCTTGAGCAACCCATTATCGTTCCGGTGGTCCCCATTGAACTTACAAAATGAGTGATGGACTGATCCGTGTCTCTCCAGATTTCAGGACCGGTAGTTTTATAATGTGCTTTATAATTATCAGGATTGGAAAATTGATTTAAAATATAATACTCGCCGGTTGCAGCTTTTTCTTCCGCATAGTCACGACATCTTTCCATATTCTCAAGCAATCTGACTTTTGCACCAAATGCTTCCATGGTAGAGGTTCGTTCTTTTGTAGAAGTGGAAGGCATGATCAGTTCAATGTCCAGATCATATACCCTTGCGATCATGGCAAGCGCAATTCCGGTATTACCGCTTGTTGCCTCGATCAATTTCATGCCGGGTTTTATATCACCTCTTTCCAGGGCAGAACGGATCATATTCAATGCAGGGCGATCTTTTACACTACCACCCGGATTATTCCCTTCGAGCTTTGCATATATTTTTACATGTGGATTCGGATTTAATTTCTTTATTTCAACCATCGGTGTGTTGCCTACCAGGTCTAATACACTTGACATAATTAAGATTTAATTTGTTCTACAACTTCAATGTCCGGTCTGTGATAAACAGTAGAGCAGGAGGGAACACTTTTAGTGAGCCACACATTTCCGCCAATAACGCTGTTATGTCCAATGGTTGTTTCGCCTCCAAGAATTGTGGCACCTGAATAAATGATCACATGATCTTCCACGGTTGGATGACGTTTTACTGATGCCATGGATTTATCCACACTCAATGCACCCAGGGTGACACCCTGGTAAAGTTTTACATGATCACCGATAATCGTTGTTTCTCCTATCACTATCCCGGTTCCATGATCGATAAAAAAATATTCACCTATCTCGGCAGCCGGATGAATATCGATACCTGTTTTTGAATGTGCGAATTCTGTAATGATACGTGGCAGCAACGGAATGTGGAGATCATGCAAGGCATGCGCAATACGATAAAATGAAATGGCATAGAAACCAGGATAGGCTCGTATGATCTCAAATCTTGTCCTGGCAGCAGGATCCCCGGCCAGCAATGCTTCGATGTCTGTATTTAAAATTCTGTATAGATCCGGAATATTGGCAAAGAAACCATTTGCCTTCTCCTTATTCCCGTTTCCATTGCACCCGCTGGTGGCATCCAACAAGTCTATTAATTCTGATTGTAAGTCCGCGAACTTTAATTCAACTTCTTTTTCAGATGAATGATTGATATCGGATTTTTCGGGAAACAAAAGACATATAAGATCATCGACCCAGTTGGCAATTTCTTCGTTAGGTGGTACCGTTTCGGTTTCTTTTTGTTGCTGATAAATGAATTTGTAAAATTCTTTTTCCATACTTTTTATTTAAGCTATATGCATAGTATAAAATTATTGTATTTATCACACCATTTTGGTAGACTATTGTATTAATTGTTTCCTAAATAAGAAAAAAAATCCCCCGCTGCAAAACGGGGGATAATAAAGTAACTAAATATAACTTTTACCCATTCCGGTTAACACAGTTCAGGTCTTCAAAAGCAACTTCGAGCCTTTTTATAAAAGCGTCTTCACCTTTGCGAAGCCACACACGGGGATCGTAATATTTCTTATTCGGTTTATCTTCTCCTTCAGGATTTCCCAACTGACCTTGCAAATAGCCTTCATTCTTTTTGTAATTGTTCAACACACCATCCCAAAAAGCCCACTGAAGATCGGTATCAATATTCATTTTAATAGCGCCATAACCGATTGCTTCACGGATCTGGTGCTGCGGCGAACCACTGCCGCCATGAAAGACAAAGTAAACCGGTTGTGGCCCGGTCTTTAATTCTTTTTCTATATATACCTGGCTGTTCTTTAAAATTACCGGTCGCAGTTCCACGTTACCTGGTTTATATACACCATGTACGTTTCCAAAAGCAGCTGCAACTGTAAACATTTTTCCTACCTTACTTAATTCTTTGAATGCATAAGCGACATCTTCCGGCTGGGTATAAAGTTTTGAATTTTCCACATCACTGTTATCAACTCCGTCTTCCTCACCGCCGGTAACACCGAGTTCTATTTCAATTCCCATTCCCAGTGGCTTCATCCTTTTGAAATATTCAACGGATGTATGAATGTTTTCTTCAATAGGTTCTTCACTAAGATCGAGCATGTGAGAACTAAAAAGTGGCTGACCTTTTTCTTTAAAATATTGTTCACCTGCATCGATCAGCCCGCTTATCCATGGCAACCATTTTTTTGCAGCATGATCCGTGTGCAGCACAACGGGAACACCATAATGCTTTGCTACATTGTGGATATGTAATGCACCGGAAATACCACCGGAAATATTCGCCTGTAACTTATCATTAGGCATTCCTTTGCCTGCAATAAACTGGGCACCGCCATTTGAAAATTGAATAATTACTGGTGAATTTACTTTTGCAGCCGTTTCCAGCGTGGCATTGATTGTATTTGTGCCTATAGTATTGACGGCAGGTAAGGCAAACTGGTTTTTCTTAGCGTCATTATAAAGTGCTTCCAATTCTTCGCCGAACAATACACCGGCCCTGTATTTACTCATTTATAAAACTTGTTTTTGTGATTTTGATAACCGGCAGGCAATCGTCTATGGTGGCGCAAGATAGTAGATTTAAGCACTCATTATTACGAACAAATGTTCGATGAAGTAGTCTTTTTAATAATTATTTATAATGGTATAAATGTTCAATTCTCAATGCACAATATTCAATGTTCATTTTTTTGGATCATTTCTATTGTTTTGGGCTGTTTCGATGCGAAATAATAAACCCCAATAGAAAATGTCATTTAAGAATGAAACCTTATTGTTTTACGTTCATGTATTTTTTATAAGATAATAAGGTTGTTGCTCATGAGGTGATTTTTCTACTAAGGTTTTAGG
>Ga0075418_10008022_pt1 | contig 11857 bp, 9 predicted proteins | sample SoiMetdeltSBSDD2_FD_81776 | JGI IMG/M metagenome (GOLD analysis project Ga0075418, IMG submission 81776) | Bulk soil microbial communities from a Populus tree surrounding site in Tennessee, USA - Soil MetaG P. deltoides SBSDD2 | ecosystem: Environmental > Terrestrial > Soil > Tree plantation...
CGTGCTTGGCGTAGAAGCCCATCGGATGGGCCATGATGATCGGCGTCGCGCAGGTGATCGGGATGAAGCCGACCTTGAGGTCCTTCTTCTCGATCGCCCCCAGGGCTTGCGCGAACGCCTCGACCGCGGCGGCGAGCGGGAAGAATTGCGAAAGCGCGGCTAGCGCGGTCGAGGCGCCGACCGACTGCAGGAAGGCGCGGCGCGCCCGCTCGCGCGGGAACATCGCGCGCATGACCGCCGAGGTGACGACCTCCTGGTAGCGTCCTTCGTCGCTCTTCACGGCCGCGCATTGCAGCGCAAGCGCCGCGTCACGATCGTGTTCGGCGGAACTGCGATGCCACCCGCAGGCGCAACCGGCGCGCAGCCGACGGCTGGGGTCGAAGGGGTTGTCGAACGCCGACATTGCCAATGCGCTCCGTCGCTGCCGGCAGCGATCACCGCCCGCAGGCACGCCCGGTGTTGCAACGGCCATGCCAGCCGGCCGCAGCCCTCCAGGCCCGCTTGGTGAGCCGGGCGGGCGGGCAATGTGCGGAGAATCGCGGCAGAGCGCCCGCCAATTGGGCAACCGGTGGCGGCGGGCAGCCCTGCGGGACGCAGCGATGGGTCCTGCGACATGCTGCCGGGCTCGACGCCGCCGAGGGCCCGAACACACATGACCGACAGCATCATGTACCGTGACGGCGACCGCCGCCTGCAGGATCGATTCGACCGTCGGCGAATCTTCGAGCGGCTGGAGCAGAACCTCACCCGCGGAGGGACGCCCGGATTGCTCATTCAAAGGCGGCACGCCCGGCTTCGTTCGGGTGACCGCCCCGGCGGAGCTGGCGTTCCCCGATTGCGACGGCAATGGAATGTTCAGGAGCCTCGGCAACCCCTGGTCAATCCAGATGTCGGCATGCTGTGCAATTGGGTGCAGACGAAACCTGTTTCCGGATGACGCCGGCGCGGTCGAGCGGTTGCGCTACCCCGTTTTTGTGATCGGTTGGGCAAGAATCCAAAGGCTCAGCACCGTATAGAATGTCATCAGCGCCACCATGGGAGCTTGGCTGAGCAGCAGTGTCTTCACGTCGGCCGGAGTGAGCTTCGCAGCTTGAAGATGAGCGAGCAACACCGCGATTATGTGACCGGAAACGATGAACACAATTGACGCATACCACACGAAGCGAGAGTCAATGACACTGAAGTCAATCAGATAGAGCCGAGTTCCAAACAGGTTCCATTGCAGAGCAAAGGGATCGGAAGCAATCGGAATAGCAAACTGACCGGCGATCAGCAAATACGAGAGGTAATGCGACAAATGATAGCCAATTGAGATTGGCACGATCGTCAGCACCATGCGACAAGCTATATCGCGAGTCGAAGTGGTCACGTTTCTGTTCGAAAGAATCCCTGCAATGCTACGCGCAACCAAAAGATAAAGCAGGGAAAAAATAATCGGGAACAAGATCAGGCCCGCGGTCGAAGTTGCCATTCCGATGAGGGCGGGGCTCAAACCAAGAAAATTGCTGGTCACCGCCGTCTCATGGATGGTCGCCCACAGCGGTGTCTCAAGCAACCCGTCGAAGGTTACCGTTGCCAGCATAAGAAGGACAAACGCAGCCAGCGAGATCGGTACGGGTGTTTCGGTCACCAATCCCGACGCAGGAGGCCTGATCACAATCAGATCGCTCTCTTCCATCTTACGCAAGTCGACGACTGAGAATCTGGCAAAAAGCCCAAAACCTACCGAGAATAATTCCACCTTCTCCAGCCAGGTCTCCCGGCCGAATAAGTACATCCCCAACCAAGTTAGGACCGAGTAACCACAAAAGCGTCGCGAGCGCAAATGGACGATCACGACCCGGCCACACCAATTCCAGCCACGCGAACCCCCAAAATAATGCGAACGCAGGCCAGGCCCCGGCGATAGACGGATAAGCGAAGCGGCTTTTGCGTCCTCGACGCATCATCCGCGCGCGAAGCCATTCGGCGAACCGAAACAGGTTGTCCCAAGGATTGATAAGGAGCCAGATATTTCCAAGAAGTGCGCAGATATACGCGACCCCGACCCAACCGATCACCCAGACGAACACCGGGAGCGGGTTTTTGAACGGATCCCTGCTTCCAAACAATCCGGCACCAAGCAGCAGAATGAAGCCAATACTTGCAATGCACCTTATTGCCAACCCGAAATAGGCCGGCCACGCGGCATTTCGCAAATCGATCAGGGTGCAGGATAGCTCGCCGTAACCCTTCTTCGCCTGCTCTCCTCGGTAGAATGCAGCAGGCACGAGACAACTGAACGCCACCACTACAGCTGCCGCAACCAGGTAAAGCTCTAGCGGAAGTGGAAGGTCATATCGTTCGCCCATCCCGTGGGCGGCTAAAGGGTCGATCGTTATCAGGAGCAGGACGCAACTGAGAGATGCCGACCGCGCCATTTTCCTACCGCGGATGGACTTCTATGTATCCCAATACATGGTGCTTTCCGGATGCGTGGGCTTCCAATGGGAAACGGCCGAGGATCTTGGCGTGAAAGCGCATCGTCACGATTTCGTCCGGACTGGTGCGGACGAGAAGATCATAGCCGTGAAGGTGGGCATTGATTGCGTCAGTCGACCTGATTCGGAGATCGACCTGATCGTCACGCTGCACCTTGACCGTATCAAAGCGCTTCCCGTTAGCTACTGATATCTCAATCACTTTTGCCTCTTGCCCGAGGCTGCCGCTGGGAAAAGCTGGCGGCGCGGCCATAGCCAGCACAACTGCGCTCAACGCCCGCGTCCATGTATTCATGGTATAGCTTACACCCTACCCCACTGGATAACTGATCATATCAACTCTTCAATTGCGGACCAAGAGTATTGGTGCCAAACTGGTAAGGTGAAGTAGGAGTGTCCCTTGGGCGCGGACCGAAAGCCGAGCCCGGATCTTTGGCACGATGACGCCTTTTCCCCGTCGCGATCGAGGATCGCGATGGACGATCAGGCGCACGGAGGGTGACATGAAGCATGTCTTTCAATTGGCGACCTTTGCGGCGACAATGGTGGCGACGTTCGTCTCGGTAACGCCGGCACGCAGTGAGGTCCTTGCTCTTCTAATTTATGAAAGCAAATCTCCCGAAGCCTTGAAGGCTTATTCGAGCCCCGTAAGAGGGAAGGAGCGTTTCGAGGCAATCGGCGTCATGGACGTCGATCCGAAATCCCCCCAGTTCGGAAAGATAATAAGAGAGCTTCCCCTGCCCCCCGATTGGGTTGCCCATCATATCTTTTATAACCGAGACCAGACCAAAGTGTATGCAACCTCTCTCGGCAAGGGCGAGCTCCGTGTCATTGATACGACCAAGGAGGATCTGCCAATCAAGACAATAGCCGTCCCCGAGTGCCAAGTTGGCGAAGACGTCGTCTTTTCCGAGGACAACAAGAGGTGGTTTCTTACGTGCATGGGATCTCAAAACGTCGTCGAGGGTGACGCCGTCAAAGACGAGAAAATTCGCTCCCTTGCGCTGCCCAAGCCATATCCCCATGGCATAGCAATCCACAGCGGCATCGATCGGATATTGGCAACTTCGACTGTAAGGGCCACAGATCTTGGCGATGCTGGCGACAGCATCAGCGTTCTGAAGGCGTCGACCGGCGAGGCTCTCGGCTCGTTCCGGGTATCAAAAAAGCCAGAGCCGGGGCGAGAGGCGCCGGTGGAAGTATTCTTCGTGCCAAACTCAACGCCCCCCGTCGCCTACATCACGAACATGTATGGCGCATCACTTTGGGCAGCCACATGGAACCCTGAGAAGCAGAGCTTCGACGCGTCCGAGGCATTCGACTTTGCGCCACATAATGCGGCTGTCCCTCTCGAGATGTACACCAACGACAACAACACGCGACTATATGTAACAACCGCGAAGCCGGGTCATATGCATATCTTCGACATCTCGGCTGGGCTGGCGAAGCCAAAGCTGCTGCAATCGATAGCAACGGCAGAAGGAGCTCATCATATTGCGTTCAATAAGGACATGTCGATGGCATGGGTTCAGAACTCGCTTATCAATCTGCCCGGCATGAACGACGGGTCGATTACCGTTGTTGATCTCAAGCAGGGGAAAGTGGTCGCGAGCATCGACACCTTGAAGAACGATGGCCTGGCCGCAAACTGCATCGTCTTGTTGCCCAAGTGGAATCATCTGGCTGGTCATTGAGTCTCCTCGCCTCGCTGGAAGGATAACCTTATCGGCCGTCAGCGCTGCCTCAAGCGCTGACGGCCGCGCGATCAATGCCCAAGATCCGAATGTAGACGGGGGATAGGGATGAGCGACTGGCCTATCCTGGGCGGAGTTGCTTCACGGCGCTCGCGCTCGCGCGCCAACCTGCGGCCGCTGGCCCCTGGCCCGGGACCTGAACCTCACCTCCAACCGTCAATCATGGAACGTCAAGTCCATGTACTGGCCGAGTTGGATGTCGCGCCACCGAGAACCCTGCATAGCGCGCCACTGGTCAAGAGCAGTCCGCTGTCTCCTCCTGTCAGAAGCATGATCGAAGCACGTGAGTTCGGCCGTCGCTTCGATGCAGATCTGTTCGATGTTGCTGCCGCGGAACAACAACTACCCGGGCTAACCGCGCCCGAGGGCGATGTCCTCTTTCTTGCGGACGATACATCGCTCGACAGCTTGTCCGAGTCCGTCGACGTCCTGCTTCAGCACCGAAAGCGTCTTCTGTCTCGAACCGCCGGCGGAAAGACCGGCCGAAGGCGCGTGCTTATCATAGGGGCTGGGCCGGCAGGCCTGATTTCCGCTGTCCAGCTTGCCCTGCGTGATCATCACGTTGTTCTGGTGGAACAGCGCGACGTGTACTCACGAAATCGATATATCGGAGTGTACAAAGAAGTGACGCACCTAATGGCAGCCCTTGGGATGCCGGAGCGTATGACGTACGATTTTTCGCAATACCGCGGCAAACGCGGGATCATGCTGGCTGACATTCAAACGTTCCTTCACGGGATCGCGCTGAAGCTTGGTGTCGTGATTTATACCGGCGCAGCGCCTCGCGACCTCTCCCTGGAAACTTTGAAAGCGGGCGAGGTTGAGCTGCAGAGGGCGCAACAATCGAGATCGCAATCAACCGCGTCTGTCGGGATGACCCGATGGCAGTACGATTGCCTTTGCCGCACATCGTCCGCGGTCAAGATCCAGTTCGACGCCATTCTCGAGGCAAGCGGCGGGCGCAGCGGCCTTAGAGAGATACTGGTCGGAAAAGAAAACGTGGTCACACTTCACGAAATCGGCAGGGCCGCGGCCGATCAAGACCCGACATTGGCATCGTCTTTCGATGATCCTGACGACCACTGTGCAGAGTACGTCGAATCCGGCTACGGCTGCCCACCAAGCTTGAAGCCTGTTTTTGCCGCCGCATTGTTATCGGGTGAAAAGCACACCATCCCCGAAGAAATTCCGTGCTTTGTGTCGAACATCGATGCGTCCATTTTCAAGCTGCCCATGCAGCAGTCGGAGGGTTCGCTCGGCCTTGCCTCGAAGATCGGCGATCGCACCCTGAATATTCCGCATGACTGGGTCGTCCTGGAATGCAGAGTGTCCGATCAACGCCTTTCGCGTTATCATATCGAAGGGCCGCTGCCGCAACAATTCGAGTTCGGCGGCAGAAGCTACCCGACACACGCCGTACTCGAAAAGCTGAACCCGGTTGGCCTGCTGGTTAGAATACTATACGCAATGGGAGTTCCTTTTCACGCCATCGATCGGCGCCAGCTCGTCGACTTCTATGAAGCCGAGTCGTCCCAAACTGATGCAAGCGATATCGTTGGCACCTGGATAGGCCGATTTCGCGGAGTACGCGTCGGTGGCCCAAATCCAATTTGGTACGGAAATGTCCCCGGCTCGGACACGATCGAATATGGCATAATTGGCGAGTCGTTGCAAAATGCGTGGTATCGATTCGGAGTCGGTGTCGACGACGCGTTTAAGGGTGCGGAATACTTCGCTGACTGCCTTGAGCTGCCGCCCGATCAACGTCGCGAACACGCATTGCGGCTGGAACGAACAATGCGATCGCGCGCGGTACAGATTTTGTACCACTTGTTTGCGGTTGCTCGGAACAGCGATCAGGGCGTCGTCAGCGCCGTACTGACGGAATATCATATGGAGGAACAGCATAACACCAATCTGGTGGAAGCTCGTCTCCGCGAGATTACCGCTGAGGGCAAGGAGATCCTAGCCATTCAAGCCGACATCTGTCAGGGAGACTCGAGTCCGTTGATTGAGGATGCCCTCAACACTGTCAGAGCCGCGTGCTGTCATCGGGCGCTCGAGGTTCTCAAGTCATTCAGTTATCGCGTCGAGCCGCTCCTTCAGGCAATGAATGCAATCGATTGTGCGGACGATCAGTGGCCCGACAGGACGCGCGCGCTTTTGGACGAAACACTATCGGAAGACCACAAGATTCTGTTCACGCCACTTCTTGAGAAGCCGTTGCGAAAGTCGGAAGGGCAGGGCCAGTCGGCTCTTCAGCAAGAAAGGGTGATCGAGCTGGCAGCGAATCGGTACTCATGGGTGACGCCTTGGTTGCGCGCGTGCGCATTGCGCGCCCTGGATCGGTCCCTTCCCAATGCGATTGCAATATTGAATGTGGCGGCCGGCGACAACGACCAGCTGATCTCGGAGGTGGCGCGTTCAGCACTTTGCGAAGGTCGCGATGGGACGCAAGTTCGCTCTAGCTTGTTCGAGCGGGTTCTGGCGCTCAAGCGGGTCAGTATTTTTGTCGAGATCCCACACCAGCTCCTATGCGAGATCGCGACCATGTTGACGGAACGCCGTGCCGACCCGCAGCAAGATATCATCGTGAAGGGAGATGTCGGCGACTCCTTGTATATTATCGCGGAGGGGCTTGTGACCGTTCACGATGGTCACACGAAACTGCGCGACATGGGCGAGCACGAGTTTTTCGGTGAGCTTTCCCTTCTCGATTCCGAACCTCGAGCGGCGACGGTGACTGCAATTCGGCCAACACGTCTGTTTCGCTTGGAACAAGAGGATTTCTATACGACGATGCAAGCTCATCCGGAGATCGTGCGCGCGTTAAATAAGGCATTGTGCCGGCTTGTGCGCGGCACTTGAGATCATGACATTGGATGCATTGCAAGCGCCCGTATTCATTGCACCGCCGAAAACGGTCGACTCCGACCTTGCGGCACGCATGTCCTCGATACCTCTATATGCCAACCTTAACGGGGAGGAAAGAGCTGACGTTGCCATGGGCTTGCGGCTGCTTAGATTTGATCAAGGAGATATAATCGTTCGGCAGGGCAGCAAGGCAGATGGCCTCTATTTCATCCTCCGTGGCGAGGTAGAGGTGACGATTGCCTTGCCCGGTGGCGGCGCACTATGGGTTACGGACCTCACCGACGGGAATCTGATCGGCGAGTTGGCGATGATCCGCTCGGCACCGCGCAATGCCACTGTGAGGGCCAAGTCATTGGTCGAGGCTATATTCGCAGATTGGCGATTCCTCACAGCGGCTCTCGCCCAATTGCGACCTGGCGCATTCAAGGTCTTTCGCAATATTTCGAGTGTTCTTGCAGAGCGCATGCGTAGCCTGCACGGAAAAATTCATTCGGTCGCCTTGAGAGCGGATCGTCCCTATGAACTGCTTCGGGTATCGCCGAGCAAAGCCTCCGGCCACACGGCGTCTTTGGACTTTAACGTCAATGCGTTCCTGCCAGTCTTGCCCTGTTTTCGCGACTTCAGCCTGCAGTCCATTGATGCAGTGCGATCTCGTGCGAGTATGATCGAGGTCGAGCGAGGAAAGGAGATAGTAAAACTAAACGACCCTGCAGAACTGGCTTATATCGTCGTACGTGGCGCGGTGGCATCGGGATTTACTGCGCTTGGCGGGTTTCATCTTGCAAGCGTTCGTGGCCCGGGGTGTTTTTGCAACGTTGCTTCCATGATTGATTTGTCCCCAGCCAGCGCATCGTTCTTGGCTTGCGAGAATGCCATTCTATTGGAAATGGAGATAAAACAATTCAGGGAAGTCATTGCGGGGACGGATGAGACGGCCTACGCATTTTTGAGCGCCGTGGTGCAGGATCAGGCGAATTCTCTAGCTCGGACGATGAACCATTTCAAACGTATCGCTGGACTAACGCGGATGATCAGCCAGTTCCGGGCGGGATCCAAGGGTGAGCTGTCGCTCGACATTGCGTAAGACAGATTCGGGCGCTCTTCAAATCTCCAACGGGAAAACCTCGATGGTGGGCTTGGAATCCAGAAGCGAGCCGAAAACCGCACTGTACTCGGGAACCTCGGACCAGAACGTTGTATCTTTCGTCAATGGCTCCGATGCGATCAGGAGGGAAGTGGCCGTTTCCTCACCGCCGATCATTTTCCACTCGCCATCATGCAGTCCAAAATCCCTGCCGGTTGTATACCAAAGGCTGAGATATGAGAGATTTGCTTCGTGAATGTCGTAAGGCTGCTCTGTGGAATAGCAACCGAAGTCGAAGCAGTAACGGACGCCCAACACCTTGGTGCCTGTCGCTATGAAAAGGTTTAATGACGATGAGATATCAATCTTATGCTTCGCTCGTATCTTCCGAATGATGGAAAGCGATTGACGAACTGCTTCAACAAGCTCTGGCCCATCGGGCGAGGCGCAGGGGTTGTCAAGCTGCGAAAGTATCAATGCATAGATCCACTCACTGTCTGTTGATCCGGAGATCTGTCGGAAAAACTCTGGTTTGATGAAGCGCAATAAATCTTGCTTCATCATACTGATTCTATATAGGTCTCCATTGTGGGCCAGCGCTATCTTGCAGTTCGAGAAACAAAACGGGTGCGCGTTCAGCTCGGACACCTGCGAGGTTGTGGTGTATGCGACCCCACGGACGTGGGAGATCACGCATTCGGGGCTTAGCTTCTCCGCAAGGGCCTTGAGATTTCTGTCGAATACCGGAAGCGATGAGGTCGCATAACGAAACGGCAAGTCCGGATTATGCGACCGGCTGTCCCATGCCATGACACCAAATCCGGCCAAATTCAGCAAGTGGAGCTTGCCCGGCAGCAGTGCTTGGTTCACCAAAGAGTTGTCTGGCCGATATAGGAGATTGGTCAATGGGATGGGCTGCCCCAGATAGATTAGAGCTCGGCACATCGCGCACTCCTCTCCGCAGTGATAGGGCCAGACAAGCTTACTTATCCCCTGTCCGTGTCGAACAGAATAAGGGTCAGGCATCAAATAGTCGAGTGAACAGTGGTTGGGATGCCCGCTTAGCAGGCGAGCAGTAAGAACCGGCGAATTGAGACCCCTCTCTCAGTTGGCACAACCGGGGTGGCTGAGGCCATACAGTTGCTTCCAGTGGGAGAACGCGGCCTGCAGACTCCCACATGCCGGCAGGCCTCCTCGAACTTGGTGCGAAGCTCAGCTTGGGGGGCACAGCGGCTCACTCCCTGCGTCGAAAAGTTCACTCCGCCTTGATGCCGGCGGCGCGGATGACTGACCACCACTTCGCCATCTCGGCCCGCTGCAGCACCGAGCGAGTAATGCCCCGGCAACCTCCGCTTCCGCGTGCCGAGGAAGCAGCGCAACCGCACCCTGATCCGATGCGCGCGTGAACTGCAAGCGCTACTTCGCCTCGAGCGCAGTGACCGGCTCCCAACCCGGGCCAGGCGGCTGCCGGACGAACGCGGCTGCCCGCTCCACGAACAACGCCGCCGGCGGATCGACCGCCGCGATCTGCGCAAAGCGCCCGGCGGCACCGGCGAAGTCGCGGGCGCGCCAGCAGGCGAGGCCTTCGGCATAGACAGCGGCGCGCGCCTTCTGCTCCGCCGCCGCCTCCGCGCACGCCGCCAGCGGCTCGAAGATCCGCACCGGCCTCGCCCGGCCGCTGACGCGGACCGCGTCGAGCTCGCGCCAGACGAGCGTGCCGGCGAGCGCAACGGTCGTTTCCGAGGCCATGATCGTGGTGGCGAAGTACTTGTTGGCCCCCTCGAGCCGCGAGGCGAGGTTCACCGTGTCGCCCATGGCAGTGTAGTTGAAGTGCCGCAGCGAGCCGACATTACCGACCAGCGCCTCGCCGGTGTTCAGCCCGATGCGGCATCTGAGCATGTGACCCTTGAAGGCGGGCGCGCTGCGATTGAGCTCCTCGAGCCGCTCTCTGCAGGCGATCGCCGCCCGCACCGAGTCGACGGCGTGATTCGGATCGTCGAGCGGCGCGCCGAACACCGCCACGATCGCGTCGCCGATGTACTTGTCGACGAAGCCGCCGTGCGCCTGGATGATGTCGGTCATCGCCGTGAGATATGTGTTCATCAGCGCCACCAGCTCACCCGGCGTCATCGTCTCGGAGAACGACGAGAACCCGGCGACGTCGGAAAAGAACACGGTGATGTTGCGCATCTCGCCGCCGAGCACCGGCGGCCTGTTGGAGGCGATCAGCTTCTCGACGACTTCGGGCGCGAGATAGAGCGCAAAGCTCTGGCGCAGGAAGCGCTTGTCCCGGTCGGCCGTGACCAGACGGTAGCCGATCGTGGCGCCGAGCGCGAGCAGCCCGGCGATCACGGGCTCGGAGAGCGGCAAAGCCAGGGCGCGGGTGAAGGCCGCCGTGGCGGCGCCCGACCACAACACCACGAGGCCGAGGTAGGCGAACGTGGCGGAGAGCGGAGCCAGCACCAGCGCCGCCGCCGCAATCAGCGCGGCACCCGCGACGGCGACGAGGATGCTACCGACCGGCCCAAACTCGGTGAGCGCGTCGCGGCGGATCAGGTTGTTGACCGCCGTCGCGTGCACGTACACGCCGGCGATCGAGTCACGGGCGAAACGGCCGACGGGTGGCGCGGCGAGCGCGCAGTGCGCCGCACGTGCGCCCTCCGGTGCGGTCGCGAAGCGCTTCGAGGTAAGCCGGCGGTCCTCGGAATCGAGCACGGTGCCGACCAGCACGACTTTCCCACCGAAATGGCGGCGAAAAAACTCCTGATCACCCTTCTCGGCGCAGGCCCGCAGGTCGGCCAGCGAATAGGTCGGGATGTCGTCGGCGCCGCCTTCGAAATTCAGTGTCATTGTATTCGGGACGGCCGCGGGTATCCGGTAGCCGGCCAGCGTCATCGCGCCGTCCTTCGCGTATTCCGGGGCAGCGCCTTGCGCGCGCGACGCCAGTTCGACGGCCATCGAGGTCACCGTTGCACCGTCCACCTCGAACGTGAGGGGAAGGCGACGCACGACGTCGTCACGATCCGTGTATACGTTGAGCGCGCGGATATTGCGCATCTGACCAACCGCCGCGCGCTGACCGGGTGACGGCATGATCGGGTGATCCTGATGCTGGATCTGGCCGAGAACGAGCTTGCCGGAACGGCTGGCGGCGGCGAGCGCGCGCAGGAAGTCGCGGTCGAATCCGCGCACCTTCGCGCCAAGCGTGCCGTCCCCGAACGGAATCTCGGATTGCTCGATCGAGGTCGGGAAGACGATGTCAAAGCCGACGACCGTGGCGCCACCCTCGATGACCGCCGTGACGACCCTGCCGATTTCGGGCGTCCAGGTGACGTTCGGCGTGCCGGTGAAAGGCGGCGTGCGGTAGGTTTCCTCGTCGAGCGCGACCACCACGCTGTGGGACGCGGCCGGATCGCGAGCCGGCCCGAACGCAAGCCAGCGCAGCGCCGTGAGCGCATCGATCGACACGTCGTGCAGCAGGCCGAAGGCGGGCGATGCGGCGGCGATGCCGGCGGCGAGCGCAATCGCCGCGGCAACGAGTGCGTCGCGCCGGCGTGTCGGCATCTGACGTGACGAGATCAGCTCGCCGGCGGGAAGCGCAGCAGGCTGCCGATGATCGGCACGCCGCGCGCCTTGGCGTCGGCATCGACCCTGAAGACTATCTC
>Ga0075418_10008023_pt1 | contig 11855 bp, 12 predicted proteins | sample SoiMetdeltSBSDD2_FD_81776 | JGI IMG/M metagenome (GOLD analysis project Ga0075418, IMG submission 81776) | Bulk soil microbial communities from a Populus tree surrounding site in Tennessee, USA - Soil MetaG P. deltoides SBSDD2 | ecosystem: Environmental > Terrestrial > Soil > Tree plantation...
ACGCTTGCGTTAGCAACCATGCAATGGAGCACGGCGATCGGCAAAGGATGCAGCGTCCATTTGCATTTGCCCCGACGTTCACCAACCATCACCGCCGGCGGTGGCCTAGCGGAAAAATTCTCGTGCGCGCTTCCCTAAAATAATTGGGCCTAACTTTATTGCGGCGTTTCTTGGAGCCGTGGTGGGCTTGCTTGGCAATTTTTCGGGGCGATCACCGCGCCCGGCCGGGTCATGCTCGGGCAAGGTGCCGGGGGTCGGTGTTATCTGCGTCAATAATCGGGGTAAACGTCGATAGCACAGCGGCCGCTAAAGCGCGCAGGGTCCCTCCTCAAATCGCGCCATCAAGCAATCAGGCGGGGCAACTGCCGTTATAAATTCTGGCGCCTAAGGGTGACCCGCAATGACCAAGCAACCGCTTTCGAGTGGGGTCCGGCCGGCCTTTGCGCCATGGCCAAATGCCAGCTTTGGCGACGCATGGGCCTATTGGCTGGATGCATCCCAGCGCGGCGTTCTCTATTTGCACGTCCTGCAGCAGCGCAGCGAAAGCTATTTGGAGCATGCCGCAAAGGAGGCTCCCCACGTCCTAAAATTCCCCTGCGAGCTTGTGATGGACGGACGCAAGCTGCCCCGACCGGTGAACTACCTCCTGGTCCAGATCGTGCCCCCCCAGAACATGAAGATCGACGAGCGCAAGCGCCCATTCGTCATTGTCGATCCGCGCGCCGGCCATGGACCGGGCATCGGCGGTTTCAAGGCGCAAAGTGAGGTTGGTGTGGCGCTTAACGCCGGCCATCCCTGCTATTTCATCGGCTTCCTTCCCGAGCCTATGCCCGGTCAGACCATCGAGGACATCGCGCACGCAGAGGGCGCCTTCCTCGAGCGCGTGATTTCCCGTCACCCGGAGGCGGAGGGCAAACCCGCCGTCGTCGGCAATTGTCAAGCAGGTTGGGCCGTCATGCTGCTTGCCGCGATGCGCCCAGAACTGTTCGGACCGATCATTCTCGCCGGTTCTCCCCTGTCCTATTGGGCCGGCGTACACGGGCAAAACCCCATGCGCTACACGGCCGGGCTGCTCGGCGGCACCTGGCTGACCGCACTGATGGGCGATTTAGGCAATGGCAAGTTCGACGGGGCGTGGCTGGTTGGGAATTTCGAGAGCCTGAACCCGGCGAACACCTTCTGGACCAAACACTACAACCTCTATTCGAAGGTCGACAGCGAAGCTCCGCGCTATCTCGAGTTCGAGCGTTGGTGGAGTGGTCATGTGCTGCTCAACGCCGAGGAGATGCAATACATCGCCGATGAACTCTTCGTCGGCAACAAGCTTGCCTCGGCCGAGATCGTGTCCGCCGACGGCATGCGCCTAGATCTGCGCAATATTCGCTCCCCAATCGTCGTGTTCTGCTCGAAGGCGGACAACATTACCCCACCGCAACAAGCATTGGGCTGGATACTCGACCTCTACGACACGGTGGACGAAATCCGCGCACATGGGCAAACCATCATCTACGCCGTTCACGACACGATCGGCCATCTCGGCATCTTCGTCTCGGCTTCGGTGGCAAAAAAGGAGCACGACGAGTTCGCCAGCAATATCGATCTCATCGACGTGCTGCCGACCGGTCTCTACGAGGCCGTGATGATTCCGAAGGCGGATGTTGATGCCTCTTCCGGTCTCGTCGGTGGCGACTATCTCGTACGCTTCGAGGCTCGCACCCTTGACGACATTCGAGCGCTTGGCGGCAACAACGACGAAGACGAGCGCAAGTTCGCCGCGGTCGCCCGCCTGTCGCAAATCAACCTTGGCCTCTATCGCACCTTCCTTCAGCCCTGGGTCAAGAGCTGGGCCAATGACGGATTTGCAAATTGGATGCGTCGCTCTCACCCGCTGCGCCTGCAATACGAGCTGCTCTCCCAGGCCAATCCCTTCCTGCAACCCCTGATGTCCTCGCTCGAGGATGTGCAAAAGAACCGTCAGATTGTCGCCAAGGACAACACGCTCTGGCAGGCGCAGGGCCAATTGGCGGATTGGATCGAGACCTCACTAGATAGCTACCGCGACATGCGCGACAGCTTAATGGAATACTGGTTTCATGCGATTTATGGATCGGCTTTGGTCCAGGCCTTGGCCGGCCTCAAGGCATCGGACGAGCGCCCGCGGCGCCGACCGGGGTCGGACGCCACGCACCTCGCGTTGGTCAACCTTCGCATCAACGAGCTCAAGGCCGGGATCAACAAGGGCGGCCCGCGCGAGGCCGTTCTGCGCGCGCTGCTCTACATTCGCATGCCCGAGGAATTGATCGACGAGCGTGGTTTCAATTTGATCCGTCGGTTGCGGGAAGAAGCGGGCAAGTCCCTCACCCTTGCCGCCTTCAAGAAATTGGTGCGCGAGCAGTTTCTCATGTTGCTGCTCGATGAGCGCCGAGCGGTGGATGCCATTCCTGCCATGCTTGCGCGCGATCCGGAGCTTGCTGCTCGCATGGTCGAGGACGCGCGACGTCTGCTCGATGAAGTTGGCCTAAACAGCAAGATCGCCAAAAGCCGCCTAGCCGAAATCGAGGTGGCCTTCGAAAAGTACGCCGAGCTCGAACCCGCGACGAGCCACCTGCGCACCGTTCGCTCGGCGCGATCTCACGCGGCCGGCGGCTCGAAACAGGCGGGCTAGATGTCGGACAATTTTGAATCGAGGCAAGTGCAATGAATGGTCTCATACTCCCCAACCAACTCAAGCAAATCGCCTCCGATGCCGAGATGGCAAAGGTGGACGAGGAGCTGCTCGCCAAAAAGCGCAAGGAACAGCAACAGGCAGAGCTGCGCGAAGCCTTCATGTCGCGGGAAATTCACCCAGAGGCGATCGATCGCATCAACAATGCGGTGCGCATTGCTGCCGAGCGTGGACATCACCAGGTGGAGGTCATCACCTTCCCCTGCAGCTTCGCCGACGACGGCGGCAGAAGGATCAACATTGCAGACCCGGAGTGGCCGAGCACGCTTACGGGTTTCGCCAAGCGTGCCTACGAGTTTTACGTCAAGGAGTTGCGCCCCCACGGCTACAAGCTGCACGCCGAAATCATCAGCTTCCCCGGTGGAATGCCGGGCGAGATCGGCCTCTACCTGAAGTGGTGAGAGCGCCGGCGGATCCCAAGTCGGCAAGGCCTTGCGGAGGACCAGCAGCATGAGCAAGAAGGCCGTCGTCTCTGAACTGCGACCACACGAGAAATACGAGCGTCTGGTTGCGGCCACCCAAAGCCTGCAGGCACTGACGACCGCGGTCGCACATCCTTGCGATGAAACCTCCTTGCGAGGCGCATTGGAGGCGGCAGCAGCGGGGATGATCACACCAATTCTCGTTGGGCCCCGCGACAAGATACTCAACGTCGCCAAGTCACACGATCTCAAGCTGCAGGGCATCGAGATCGTCGATGTGCCGCACAGCCAGGCGGCCGCGGACAAGGCGGTTGAAATCGTTCGCACCGGTGGAGCGGACCTATTGATGAAGGGGAGCCTACATTCCGATGAGCTGCTTGGAGCCGTCGCGAAGCGCGACACGGGCCTGCGCACCGGCCGGCGGATCAGCCATGTCTTTGTGATGGACGTGCCGACGCATGCGCAAACATTGTTTATCACCGATGCCGCGGTCAACATCGCGCCCGATCTCATTGCCAAGCGCGACATCGTCCAGAACGCCATCGACCTTTATGCCGGCCTTGGCTTGGGCACACCCAAGGTCGCCATTCTATCGGCCGTCGAAACGGTCACCCCGAGCATTCCCTCGACAATCGAGGCCGCCGCACTCTGCAAGATGGCAGATCGCGGCCAGATCACGGGTGGCGAACTCGACGGTCCTCTCGCCTTCGACAACGCCATCAGCCCGGAAGCCGCGCGAGTCAAAGGCATCAAGTCGGCGGTCGCGGGGTGGGCCCAGATTCTGGTCGTGCCTGATCTCGAGGCCGGCAACATGCTCGCCAAAAACCTGACCTTTCTCTCCCGCGCCGATGCGGCTGGCATCGTGCTTGGTGCGCGCGTGCCCGTCATCCTCACATCGCGCGCCGACAATGTGCGCACGCGCCTAGCTTCCTGCGCTGTGGCCACGCTGTTGGCGCACCACCAAAGGGCGAACAAGCCCATTCGGGCCTGAGCCATGACCCCGACCATCCTTGTGCTCAATGCAGGCAGCTCGAGCATCAAATTTCAGCTGTTCGCCGTTAGCGGCGGTGCCAGCCTTGCACGGCGCCTCAAGGGTCAAATGGAAGGCATCGGCTCCCGTCCGCGCTTGCTCGCCAAGAATGCCGACGGCAAGGTGCTTACCGACCAAACCTGGTCTCAACCGGACGCGAGCAGCGTACCGGCGGCCCTCGATAGAGTGATCGCGTTTTTGCGGGAGACGATCGGCACCTTGCCGACGGCTATTGGCCATCGCGTCGTGCACGGCGGTCCAAACTATTCCGAACCGACCATCGTCACCGCGGCGGCGCTGAGGGAGCTTGAGCGACTATCCCCGCTCGCCCCGCTGCACCAGCCCCACAACGTCGGGCTTATCCGCTTGATCCGGGAGCGACAACCGCAGCTGCCGCAGGTTGCCTGTTTCGATACCGCCTTCCATCGAGGGCATGCCGACGTCGCCGACCGCTACGCCATCCCCGAGGCGCTTTATGCGGAGGGCGTGCGCCGCTACGGCTTTCATGGCCTCTCTTACGAATACATCGCCGGACGCCTCGAGGAGACTGCGCCCGAAGTAGCCAAAGGTCGGGTCGTGGTGGCGCATCTCGGCAGCGGCGCCTCCATGTGCGCCATCCAGGCGGGAAAGAGCGTTGAAAGCACCATGGGCTTCACGGCGCTCGACGGCCTACCGATGGGCACCCGGCCGGGGCAACTTGATGCCGGCGTCGTGCTCTACCTTATGAATGAGAAGGGAATGGATGCAAAAGCCATTGAGCGGCTGCTCTACAATGAGTGCGGCCTCAAGGCCCTGTCGGGTGTCAGCAATGACGTGCGGGTATTGCTCGCGAGCTCGGACGCGCGGGCGAAACTCGCGCTCGACTATTTCGTCCACCGGGTACAATTGTCAACCGGCATGCTCGTCGCGGCGATGGGCGGCATCGATGCCTTCGTCTTCACGGCGGGCATTGGCGAAAACGCAGCAGGCATCCGCGCCGCCATCGTGCAGCGGCTTTCCTACTTCGGCCTTGAAATCGACGAAGCGGCCAATGCCAATGGCGGTCCCCTGATTTCGCGGCGAGGCTCGGGCGTGCCTTGCTACGTTATTCCCACCGATGAGGAACTGATGATCGCACGCCACACGCTGCGCGTCTGGCAGCAGCATGCTTCCCAGCTCAAGGAGAAACGCGCATGATCGATGTGGCCTCGCTAGCGCTACTGAAAGGCAAGAAAGCGCTCGTAACCGGCATCGCCAACGATCAATCGATCGCCTGGGGGTGTGCCAAGGCCATTGGCGCCTTCGGTGCGGAGGTTGCCGTCACCTATCTCAACGACAAGTCGAAACCCTATGTCGAACCCTTAGCCAAGGAGATCAAGGCACCGATCTTCATGCCTTTGGACCTGCAACGCGATGGCCAATTGGAGGCCGTGTTTGATAAAATCACCAGCACATGGGGCACCCTCGATTTGTGTTTGCATTCCATCGCCTTTGCACCAAAGCAGGATTTGCAAGGCCGCGTCGTCGACTGCTCAAAGGCAGGGTTCTTGATGGCGATGGATATCTCCTGCTGGTCGTTCATCAGAATGGCCAAGCTGGCCGAGCCCTTGATGAAGCAGGGGGGAGTGCTCTTTACCATGACCTATTACGGTTCGCAGCGCGTCGTGGAGCATTACAATCTCATGGGGCCGGTAAAGGCCGCCTTGGAGTCGGCGACCCGTTACCTTGCGGCGGAGCTCGGGCCAAAAGGAATTAGGGTGCACGCCATTTCACCGGGACCGTTGAAGACGCGCGCCGCCTCGGGGATCACCGACTTTGATGAGCTCCTGCAAAAGGCGCAGGCGAAGGCGCCGGCGCGCAGCCTGGTGTCGATCGACGAGGTCGGTGCTGCCGTTGCTTTTCTCGGAATGAATGCAGCAAAGCTGATCACCGGGGAGACGCTCTATATCGACGGCGGCTATCACATCATCGATTGATTCCCGCAACCATGGCGCCGCGCGCCAGACTTCGATGTGGTTTCGAGGCGCAGGTAATTCCCAACGGCGCGCCGCCGGGGGATGCACCGCATGTCGCGACAAAAGCAATGGGCCCTTGCAAGACCAAGGACATGGACGCGACTGATGATCGGGCGATCGGAGGGCGCTACGTGCTGCATTGAGCGATGTCAGAAGCAGCGACATATTCCGCAAGAGAGAGGCTGCGCAACGGGCGTAGCATCGAGGTTCGCGCCCTCAGACCGGACGATCGAACCGACATGCTCACCGCGGTAGGTCGCCTCAGCGCCCAATCCCTCTCCCGCCGTTTCTTCATGCCAAAACGAGAGCTCAACCCACAAGAGATCGCCTTTTTCATGAATGTCGATTTCGTCAGCCATGTCGCTCTCGTTGCCGCGATCGAACACGGCTCCCAGCAGGAGATCGTCGGTGGCGGCCGCTATATCGTCAGCCAAGCGGGGTTGGCGGAGCTGGCCTTCGTTGTCGTTGATCAGTTCCAGGGCCAAGGTATCGGCGCAGCGCTGCTACGCCACCTGGCAAGCCTGGCGCGAAACGCCAGGCTCGAACGGTTGATCGCCGAGGTCCTGGCGGAAAATACGGCGATGTTGAAAGTGTTCGATCGAAGCGGTCTGCGCGTAACCAAAACGCGGGACGCCGACGTGGTGCATGTTTCGTTGCACCTGTCCTGATAAAGGCCTTTGTCGAGAAAAACTCCCTCGGCCGGCGGCAGATGCTCGATGCACATTGGTCGCTCGCGGCACAAATTTTAAGGCTGCTTAAAGATCTCCGGTCGGGACCACGTTGGTTGCTGGTGTTCAAGCGGTTAGGCCCTATGCTGTAGTCAGCAATGAGGCTGACGTCTGGGATGAGCCCGGCGCATGAAGGAAATTGCCGACCGCCATGTTGGGCCGACTTGGTCACGGTACATCCCGATTGTCCAGTGGCTACCCAAATACCGCGCCGCCTGGCTGCGCGACGATATCGTGGCGGGGATCACGCTTGCCGCCTACGCGATCCCCGTCTCTCTGGCCTATGCCGGGCTTGCGGGATTGCCGCTTCAGGTCGGCATCTACGGTTACCTGTTGGGAGGGCTCGCCTACGCGGTTCTTGGCTGCTCACGCCAGCTTGCGATCGGACCCACATCGGCGATTTCCCTCATAATTGCCGCGACAGTGACGGAGATGGCGGGCGGCGACGCCCAACGCTATGCGCAGATTGCGAGCCTGGCAGCGTTCACGGTGGCCGTACTCTGCCTGCTTGCCTGGGCCTTGCGCCTGAGCGTTCTGGTTCGGCTGATCAGCAACAGCATTTTGGCGGGGTTCAAGGCAGGAGCCGCCTTGGCGATCGCCATGACGCAACTGCCAAGCCTCCTCGGCGTAGCGGGCGGTGGGCACAATTTTTTTGAGCGCGCTGCGGTGCTCGTTAACCAAATTGGCAATACGCAAGGTATCGTGCTTGCTATCGGCGTCGTGGCGATTTTGCTGCTCCTGCTCGGCGACCGCCTCTTGCCGGGCAAACCCGTGGCACTCGGCGTCGTCGTGCTCTCCATCGTCGCCTCCCACCTGCTGGCGCTCCCCTCCCTTGGCGTGCCGACGACGGGAGCCATCCCGGCCGGCCTGCCGAGCCTGGCAGCCCCGGTCCTGCGCATACGCGACGTCGAGGGCATTCTTCCCTTAGCGGGCGGCTGCTTGCTTCTCGCCTACATCGAAGGCATCTCCGCCGCCCGCACGTTTGCTGCCAAGCACGGCTATAAGGTGGATTCACGCCAGGAGTTTTTAGGCCTCGGCGCGGCAAATCTCGCGGCGGCATTCGGGCACGGCTATCCCGTGGCGGGGGGACTTTCACAGTCGGCGGTGAACGACAAGGCGGGTGCGCGCACTCAACTGGCGCTCGTCGTCGCCTCACTCACGCTCGCACTCTGCCTCGTCTTCCTCACCGACCTCTTGCAAAACTTGCCGAGGGCCGTGCTGGCCGCGGTGGTTCTGACCGCGGTTTTGGGGCTTTTGGATGTTCGCACCCTGCGGCGTCTGCGGCAGGTCAGTCGGCTCGACTTCTATGCCGCTACAGTCGCACTCGCGGCCGTGCTGTTGCTCGGCATCCTGCAAGGGATTGTGCTGGCAACCCTGGTATCGATATTGATGCTCCTTGCGCGAGCATCGCGTCCGCACGTCGCCTTTCTCGGCCGCATGCGAGGAACGAACCTCTACTCCGATCTCGCGCGTCATCCGGAAAATGAGCCGCTCGCGAGCGTGATCGCCTTCCGTCCGGAAGCATCGCTGCTCTATATTAACGCCGATACCGTGCTCGAAATCGTGCTCAACCGACTACATTTGCCAAGCCCATCCAAAACCCGGCTGGTTGTATGCGATCTCTCCGCCTCCCCCATCGTGGATCTCGCCGGCTCGCGCATGTTGCATGAGTTGCATGCTGAGCTCGAGCGCCACGGCATTGCTTTGCGTATCGTCGGAGCGCATGGCAACGTGCGCGACCTGTTGCGCGCCGACGGTCTGAGTGAAAAGGTTGGCGGGCTGGAGCGAGGCGTGTCGTTGATCGGCCTGGTTGAGGACAACACTTGACGACGGCTAGCGCTAAAGGCAGCAAAGCCCGCTGATACCAAGGGGCCAGGGCTCACTCGCCGCCGACTACCCCTAAACCCCCGAGGTCGCAAGCGCGCGGCTTAGAGCCGCATTTCCTCAATGCTCTCGGCCTTGAGCAGGGGAGCCTCGGTGGCTTCGATCACTTGCCCGATAGAGACCCCGGGCGCGGTCTCAAGCAGGGTGGCGCGCCCGCCGGCAAAACCGATGACGGCCATCTCGGTAACGACCAGGTCTACGCACCTCACCGATGTCAGTGGCAAACCACATTCCTTGACGATCTTCGGCTTGCCCTTGGCGGTGTGCTGCATTGCCACGATAACCCGCTTGGCGCCGGTAACGAGATCCATTGCCCCGCCCATCCCTGGCACCATCTTTCCCGGAATCATCCAGTTGGCGAGCCGTCCCCGTACGTCGACCTGAAGGCCGCCCAGAACGGTCATATCGAGGTGGCCACCGCGAATGAGCGCAAACGACATGGCACTATCAAAGGTTGCGGCCCCCGGTAACGCGCTGACGGGTTGGCCACCCGCATCGGTCAGCGTCGGGTGCGCCATACCGTCCTCTGGAATCGGGCCTGTGCCGATCAGCCCATTCTCGGACTGAAAGAACACACTCACACCCTCGGGAACGAAGTTTGCCACAAGGTCGGAATGCCGATGCCGAGATTGACGAGCATTCCCGGACGCAGTTCGCGCGCGATGCGCTTGGCAATGACGGTTTGCGCATCCATTGGTTCACCTATTGGCGACAAGATAATCGACAACCGGGGCAGGAGTTACGACGTGATCGGGTGCGATCACTCCGACGGGAACGATATGATCCGCGGTTACAATAACCGTGTCCGCGGCCAGGGCGATCACGGGATTGAAATTACGCGCCGTGAGCGCGTAGGACAGGTTGCCTGCATAATCGGCAAGAAAGGCGTGCACCAGGGCAAAATCGGCGCGCAAAGCGGTCTCCAGCAGATAGCTCGTGCCATTAACGTCAATTTTGCGCTTGCCGTCTTCGACCACGGTACCAACGCCCGTCGGCGTTAGGATGCCGCCAAGGCCGGAGCCGCCGGCTCGAATGCGCTCGATCAACGTGCCTTGCGGGATCAGATCGACGGCAATCTTGCCGGCGATCATTTGTTGCTGGGTATCGGGATTGAGACCGATGTGGCTAGCGATGACTTTGTCGAGCAGCCCCGCAGTCACCAGCTTGCCGATGCCCCTGCCCGGAACAGCCGTATCGTTGGCAATAACGGCCAGCTTTCTCTTGTGCTGCCGCACCAGCTCGTCAATCACGCGTTCGGGGGTGCCGACGCCCATGAAGCCGCCAATCATGAGGCTGGCGCCATCGGGAATCATGGCAGCGGCGCTTTCGATCGAAATCGTTTGCATGGGCCGGCCACACCTTTTTAGTCGCGTTTCGACCGCTCAATCCTTTTGCTGGTCGCACTCGCTCGCACCCGCGGGCTAGTTCATATGCCAGCCGTGACTGACGACAATGGCCTGACCCGTCAGGGCCTTGCTCTGGAAGGCGGCCAGCATCAGCGCGACTTCGGCAACGTCGTCGACAGTGGTGAATTCCTTATCCACCGTCTCGCCAAGCATCACTTCCTTTATGACTCGCTCTTCCGAGATGCCGAGTTCCTTGGCTTGCTCCGGGATTTGCTTATCGACCAGGGGCGTGCGCACGAAACCGGGGCAGATGATATTGGCGCGCACATTGTGCTTCGCCCCTTCTTTGGCAACGGTACGCATGAGCCCGAGCAGGCCGTGCTTTGCGGTCACATACGCGGATTTCAGCGGTGAGGCCTCGTAACTATGCACGGAGCCCATGTAGATCACAGCCCCCGAGTTCTGCTGATACATATGTTGAAGGCACGCCCTGGTCGTCAGGAAGGCCCCGTCGAGGTGGATGGCCAACATGCGCTTCCACTCAGCAAAGGGAAACTCCTCGATGGGATGCACAATCTGTATGCCGGCATTCGACACCAGAACGTCGATGCGACCGAACGCGGCGATGGCTTCACGGACGCCGGCATTGACCTGATCCTCATTGGCCACGTCCATGGCGACCGCCATCGCCGACTTGCTGCCCGCCAAGGCGCTTGCGGCCTTCCGCGCGGCCTCCAGGTTGAGGTCGGCAATGACCACGCGACCCTCTGCCTCGAGAAAACGTTTGGCGATGGCATAACCGATGCCACTGGCGGCGCCGGTAACGCGGGCGATTTTTCCATTCAGTCGCATAGGTCACTCGCAGCAAAGGTTGTTCACTAGCAAATGAGCACGGGGCACCGCGCCCGTGCGTCAGGGGCTCACGCCGTGCGTCGGGGCTCACACGGCCTGAGTGGCGAGCCTATGGCGGGAAAAGCCACGCTTTGCTCGCATCCGCATTTCAGAGCATCCAATGATCGACACCCGCACAATTGCAATAAGGGTAAATCCTGAGCTCGGTTGGCATCGCCCGCCATAAGCAAAGCGCGTTGCCTCGCGCAGGCGCACTTTTAGGCTGTAAGCTCGAACAGAGCGGTGTGCCGCTGCCTCGGGAACCGCCATTCCACGGGAGCCTAGGCCTCTTCCACGCTCCTCTGTCCTGGGGTCGTGCGCCGACAAGAGCGTAACGCGGCACCGTGCATCACCTGCGCCGCCCGCCACCTCTGCCGCCGCCTCTGCCGCCGCCTCTGAAGCCACCGCCGCCCATGCCGACCCGGTGGCCGCCGCCGCCCCCACGGAAGGCCGGACGGTGCCCGCCGCCCGTCGGCGCATAGCCGCGCATTTGTGGCCGGTGGGCGGTGGCTCGGGGTCGGCTGGCTTGCCTTGCCCCATGCCCGGCCCCATGCCCGGCGCTGGCTCTGGCGTTCTGGGCTCCCTTTGCACGCGCGGCCGCGGACTTCGTCCCTGTTGCTTGCTTCGCGCGTCCGGCGGCGGCGGACTTGGCCTTGGCGGCAGCACCCCCTTGGGCCGCCTTTGCCTTGCCAGCGCCTTGTGCCGCCTTTGCCTTGCCAGCGCCTTGTGCCGCCTTTGCCCCGGCAGCGCCTTGGGCCGCCTTCGCCTTGGCGCCGCCTTCGCCGATCTTGGTCTTGGCTAGATCACGGCGACCCGCGTCAGCCTTGCCGCGATA
>Ga0075418_10008024_pt1 | contig 11854 bp, 12 predicted proteins | sample SoiMetdeltSBSDD2_FD_81776 | JGI IMG/M metagenome (GOLD analysis project Ga0075418, IMG submission 81776) | Bulk soil microbial communities from a Populus tree surrounding site in Tennessee, USA - Soil MetaG P. deltoides SBSDD2 | ecosystem: Environmental > Terrestrial > Soil > Tree plantation...
CACTACACACATTCCTGAAGGAAAGTGAACCAATAGACCGGTTTAGTTTCTTTGATTCGATGTCGCAAAAAGAGATACCCTTTGGCAACTTGAGGGTAGACAAAGACATTGAATCAGCCAAACGGATCTACAGCATGTCAATAAAAGCAAAGGCACTAGACATACTCCGTGGTCTTTTGCCTGCATCCGCTATGACAAATATCGGCATTACAGGCAATGGCAGAGCATTTGAATATTTGCTGACACTCATGAATGGATCAAAACTAAAAGAGATCAGATCTGTTGCATCCCAGTTATTTAATGAGCTAAACTCCGTCATTCCTTCCTTTGTACGGCGTGCAAATGACAAGTACGGGCAGGCATTGCAAGAATACACATTAAAAACTAAAAGTGCAATAGACGACCTTGCGAAGGTCCATTTATTGGGGATCCCATCTGAAGAAGAACCGGAACTTGTCAGGCTGATTGACTACAAAGATAACTCCGAAGCAGAAGTAAATGTGATATCTGCAATACTGTATGAGCAGGCTCAGGGCCAATCACTTCATAGGATTACAAAATATGTGAAATCAATGTCGATTGAAGAGCGCAACAAGGTGATCCGTACATACACAGAATTCCGTACCAGTCGCCGGCATAGGCCAGGTAGGGCATTTGAAATGGTAGATTATACTTTCGAATTGTTTACTAACTTTGGCATATTTCGAGACCTGCACCGGCACAGAGTTCTTACACTTGAGCGGCAATTGCTCTCGACTAGGCACGGTTATGATCTTCCTCAAGAGCTGGTTGATTTGGGGCTTGATAAGGACTTTAGAGATTGTATGTATCTATCTAAACATGTTTACGAGGAGGTAGCCAAGACTATGCCCGAGGAAGCTCAGTATGTTGTCAACTTTGCCTATCGCTATCCCTATTTTGTCAAAATGAACCTCCGAGAAGCATGTCATATGATAGAATTGCGTACTGCTCCTCAGGGTCATCCAGACTACCGTATTGCATGCCAAAAGATATACAATGAGATCAAGCGGGTACATCCCCAGCTTTCCCAAGGGATCAAGTTCGTCGATATGAATAGATATCAGCTGGAAAGGTTCGATGCAGAAAAAAAAAGCGAGAAAAAGAAGCAGCAGGTTACTGGGACAATGTCGGGTTTTTAGTGCCATTACATGGCAATCAACACCGTTATTGACCAAGCTTTATATATTACCATTGATTACCATTAGATGGTAATAAAAATGGTCGAAAAAACTATCCCAACAAAAGACGAAAGAGTTGTAGACGTATATGACACAATGAGAGACAATCTTATCAGAACAGTAGACGAATTTGCAAAGGCTCAACCTCAGTATTCACAGTCAATTTCTAACCTCCAACTGGACTATATCCAGACAACCAAGAACATGATCCAGACTACATTTTCTGCTCAGAAGCAATTAGCAAGCACCATAAATGTCCCATCAGTGCCTTATGGAGAAGTGTTCACGAGACAATCAAATGAAGTTACAAATAATGCAATCAGATCTGTAGGCATAAACAACCAGCTGACGATCAATGCATTAGATGCAGCAAGGGAAAACCTAAAGATCTACAACAGAACAGTCGATACATTGACTGACTTTTCAACCAACATCGCAAAGGCGTGGACAACGTTCTTTGCGCAACAGCAACAACAGTTCACAAGACAGTAAAGAACTCTGTCTTTTTTCTTTTCTTTTTTTAGCATAGTTAATAAATGAGTTATGTAGTCTGATGCCATTTTTAATATGATAATAACTTGATAGCATCTTAGTTTACAGCTATATCTTACAGACACTGATAACATTAATACTTGAATATGACAGACAATTTTGACCCGAGTTTAAGATAACCAGCATAAATACATTTACCCAACGTCTTTTCTTGTATGTTATTATTATCATTTATTATAAGAAAGCAAGATAATCCAGAGCAAGATTAACAGAAAATATCATAAACACTTTCCAAGTTAGGATTCAATGTTATTATTATCATCCTGTTTGCTGAGTATGCAAAAGTCAGTGTACAAATGGGGGATGACATGCCGAAACCGAATGGAAATTATAAGTCAAATCCTAGAGGCTGTAAATTACAATGGTGATGGTATGGGCGTTACACGGACTACCTTAATCTACGAGATCTTTCTTAGCAGCGTTCAACTGAAGAGTATCTTACAGCTCTAACCCTTCACGGATTGCTTAACTATAACCCTGCAACACGTAGGTATGGTATTACAAAAAAGGAGCCTGCGTTATCTTGAACTTCATAATAAGTTAGGCGAGATAATAAAAGAAGAAGGAAAGGAAGAGCTAAAGACCAACAACAACATCAACAACAACAGCAGCAATTTAGGCGCAGAAATAGGAGAGAAGAATAAGGATAAACTTTATACTAGCAATAATAGAACAACTAAATAAGTTAGTGATTTGATATCATAGTCACGAGCAGGCTAGCAGCTTTTTACCAGAAGCACAGAAATGTTCTACAGCTTAATAAGAATATGATAATTTCAGGTGCCGCAGGATTCTTTATCAGTGCAATAGCCGCGGAGGTATATTCTACATACACTCAGGATGACCTGGTTAATTCAATAGCAACGGTTCTTACGGGTTTTGCTGTTTCTAGTATTGTATTTGCCATTCTTTTTCATATGAATAACAAATACATGTATATTGACAAATCTACAGGAAAGATAGACTTCAAGAATCTTAAACAGGTTCTCAAGAAGCTGATGGCTGGTTGGTTAGTATTTGAAATAGTTAACAACTCCTCTAGATTCATCATACTATACCAATTGTTCACAATGGACGTGGACCCTTCCGATGCATCAATGTTATCGTCTCTGTCCGCATCAGGCCTATCATATCTATCCATAAATTTAATGTTAAGACGCTCTGGGCTTTTTCAGACAGGGAATAAGACTGATTTCTATTTGAAGAAATAAGCATTGGAAGGAGATGAAGAAGGAGAATTAGTTGTAGTAGACTCGGTGACCTTAGCCGTATTCACTATTATTACTAGCACTGGCCTTAGAGATTATAACATTTGCACTGCAATAGTTAATAAATGAGTTAAATTTCATAATATATTATGTCTACCACGGTAACCGAGTACGTATGCCAAGACTGTGGAACTCTTTTACGTCATACTAATCCTACAACCCTTGAAAGTATGCGAGATGTTCACAATCAGTTGTGTATTGTTAAAAGGCAAAAGACAATGGCTGCACAGGTAGCTGCCCCCAAACCTGCAGCTCCTCCAGCTGCTACCGCATCTGCGCCCTCAAATGCACCTGCTGCTGCTATTCCAGCAGCTGCTACCTCAACTGCACCAGCTGCTGCAGCATCAGGAGGCGGCGCTGGCCCAACCACAATATCACTTACTGGCACGGGAACAAGCTACAGCAAAGCAGAAGGCCCAATTGACCCCAAATTCCAAGAAAAAAGACAGGTAACTGGTACCTATCAAGGAATAAAGGTATGGGGGCCAATTGACCCGCCAGGACAATTGGGTATATGGGGACAAGCAGTATGCAATGACTTTGACATCTGCGTTGCAGACGGAGCATGTATTGAAGCATGCCCTGTCAATGTATTCGAATGGCTTGAAACGCCCGATCACCCAGCATCTGACAAAAAGGCTTTCATGGTAAGAGAAAAAGACTGTATATTTTGTATAGCATGTGAAAACGTCTGTCCGCCTCAAGCAATCAAGATATTCAAGAAAGGTTAGGCAAGCTATATCCCAATTAATATTGCCCGTTATGTAACTCTCTACTGCTGGCATTGGAAGAAAAATATCTTATTGTTGCAACAGGTGGTACCTTTGATGAACTTCACATAGGTCATGTCGGTTTGCTTGCCAAAGCTTTTCAGGTTGGCAAAAAGGTGATAATAGGAGTTTCAAGTGACAATTTTGCGGCCAGCAGAGGAAAAAATCTCAACTACAATTTTGAGACAAGGACTGCAAACCTAAAGAATATGATCAAAAAAGAATTTGGTGCTGTCAACTACGAAATCGCGAAGCTGGATGGTGACTTTGGCCCTGCAGTAACTACGGGCGATGTTGAAGCACTAGTGACAAGCACTGAGACTCAAATCAAAGGTAAGGTTCTCAACGAGATGCGTGCCAAAATTGGCGTGAAACCTGTAAAGGTAATTACTGTTGAACTAGTCAAAGCAGAGGATGGCTCGAAAATTTCTTCAACCCGTATCAGAACTGGCGAAATAGACCGACATGGAAGAATACTAATGTGAAGAAAACCTTCAAAAGATGCTCTCTTCTCCTTGAATTATGGTCCCAGACGGTCAAGAACATTTCTGAGGCATTTATAAAATTTGAAGCGCACTGAGTTAATGAAATACTGAATATGGTTCAAATAGCGTTATTCGTTGTAACTGTTAGACGCAACAGGCAAGGTATCAAGGTGGCACGTTGGATGGAGGGAAAATTGCTCGCCAGGGGGCATATAGTGTATTTTATCGATCCTCTTGAATTGAATTTGCCATTACTCGATAGAATGTATAAGGAGATGGATAATCCACCAAGCATGTTAAAGGATCTTCAAAACAAAATCAGAAACGCAGAGGGATATTTAGCGGTGACTCCTGAATATAACCATAGCACATCTGCAGCAATGAAAAATACTTTAGACTATTTCTTGGAAGAGTATTTTTTCAAACCTTCTGCTATTGTTTCATATTCTGCAGGGGGCTTTGGCGGAGTTAATGCTGCTCAACATCTGCGGCTAGTATTCGCAGAACTTGGAGCCCCTTCAATATCCTCTTCTTTTGCAATATCTAGAGTAAGAGAGGCTTTTGATGAAACAGGAAAATTAGTTCAAGAACAATACAATAAGAGGGTCACAAAGTTCTTAGACGAATTTGAATGGTACATCGAAGCATTCAAAAATCAAAGATTGAAGGGTGTGCCATATTAGGATCCAGATTCATTGCAGATAAGCAGATGATGGATTTGGTTTGAAGAGATACACATACAAATCTAGAGAGAAAACACACTGATTTTATATTCTTTGATTTAAATTGCAAAATTTTGCAAGTATTATTTTCTACTCTTTGAGATGCAGGCAGTGATGAATAGTTTACTTAATTACATCTGTGTGATTCTATCTATCGCAGCATCAAGATATTCTTTATCGACTTCAAATCCAACAAATGAGGTCCCAAGGCGTATTGCCGCAACTGCACTAGAACCGATCCCAATGAATGGGTCTATGACTAGTTTTGCACTGCCATGCAACCGGATGCACATATCTGGAAGATTGACAGGAAACGTTGCAGGGTGAGGACGCTGCTTACTTCTACTTTGTATAGTTTGATAAGGTATGAACCATGTGTTGCCTCTATCACGTTTATCTTCTTTGTTAGCAGCCTTCCAGCGCTTAATGTTTGTCTTATCTTGATATGATACCCCAACGGCTAGCTTGTCAAGGTGCACGCCGCCATACTTTGTAAAATGAAAGATATATTCATGACAATCATTGAGGAACCTCTTACTCACTATTGGCTTGAAGTGGCCGACTGCAATGTCGCCAGCAATATTTGGATAGTTACCGACTTGAGTCTTGTTTATTGCTATTGATTTGATCCAGTGGATGACGTTTTGTAGAACGAAGTACTTCCTAAGAGCATATGCTACATCCCATGCTATCCATGGGTCTTTTGGCTTGTTTCCTATATTTAGGAAAAAAGAGCCATCCTCTTTAAGGGTCTGTTTGATTACAATGCCTACTTCTTCTATCCATCCCAGATACTTTTCACGAGGGAGCTTATCCTTGTATGAGCCATAGCTTGTACCGATATTATAAGGAGGTGACGTGACAACCACATCGACCGATTTGTCTTTGACGTGTTCCTTCAATCCTGTTATGCAGTCATTCAGATAAAAGGTCGCAGTACAATTGCCTTTTTGCAGGACCCTGTAGGGTACGTCTTGATTCTGCAAGCAAGAAGAAGACAGAGCAGCCCGGCATTAATCTTTTCATTTTTACTCTTTTTGAGCTATCAATGCAAGTTGTAAAAGTATGTATATTTTACACTGCAGCAAAAAGATAGTCTCTGCTCAATAGGTATAATGTGTTGACTAACTTGATGTCGATGAGAGAGATATACGTGAGACTAGTAGAAAGTATTGTTATGCGACTTGTTGTAATTTGTCAGAGTATTTTTTATTTCTAGTTAGTCTGTCAATCAATAAGGCCCCAAGAGTTCCCATTGCAGCTGTTGGTATAGCTACAACAAGAAACACATCTTGTATCATCTCAAAGTATATCTGCGGAATCAAGCTGGGCCAGACAACCTTCCTCCCAAATACCTCATTGTAGGTATACGTTATCAAAGGATAGTACATCATAAAGAATGCAATACTGACAATTATCCCTGCAGCGTAGAGGGAAAACCTTGATCTGGAAAATGCAAGCAACACATCTGCAGTCACAATCGGGATAATGCTTGATATATAGAAGGGAATAGTTGCGATAAGCGCGCTGTTTGGAATAATCGAAGTCAATACGCCTATTGCAATAAAAGCAGCGCCAGCCATAGAGAGTACACCAAACCTCTTGCCTGCAAGGGCAGATGACCCTATTAGACAGGCAGATATCAGAAATGGAAAGGCGAGAGTAGCAACTATCACTCCAAGAGTTGGATGCGGATTAAAGTTAAAGTAGTTAGTCTCCGAGAAGGGCAAAGAAAACATATCAATCATGCCTGATGACGCAAGCCATATTGGCAATATCGCAATAACAATCAGGACAGAAGGTAACCTTTTAGTACTTTGAGTCAACCCTATAAGCGCACCCGTACTGCCTATTATCATACCGCTTACAAGCACAAAATGAGGTGGACTGAGTAGGCCGTCAAGCCCGAATGCTGAGTGCCATGCAAAGTCCACTGGAGCAGCGCTTATCAGCATTATTACTCCAACTATAACCAGCTTCGCAGGCCAAACCACCTTGCCCGCACGAACGCTGCCTGCTTTTGAACCGGAGAATACCAGAACTGTACCTACCACTGCAGTAGCCGCACCTGAGTAGAGCACAGCATGAGGAGGTGCAAAGAACGTTTCGGGCTTGTTTAGTAGGTGGTTGGTGATGTCCCAGCTGCCGCCTGCAATAGCTAACAGCATGCCGAGGCTCACAAGCACATAGCCTGCAAAGAGCTTGCGGCCGAGACCATACACTTCAGGGTACTCTTGATACCGGAAATAGTTCAATACTCACTTTTTGGCAGATTCTATAATTAAGGCTTTGTAACTTGTACTGAATATGGTTCAACAAATTCTTTCTGAGGATCAAGTATGCCGTCCAGAGGGTAATGGGCTTGTTCCGAGGTATGGGGCAATGCTACAGATTTGACAAAGATCACAAACCTTCCTTCAATCTTTGGGATGACCTCGATATTTGCACTATAGGTCTTGCCTGTTTCCCATGGTCTGCTAAAAGCTTCAACTGATGAGTATTGTGCCACTATAGAAGAATCTGTATTGGTATATTCAGAGCTCAAGAGCTCGCCAGGAGATATCAATATCGGCGTCTGATCAAAGTTGTGTTTTAATACTTTGATATTATCAGTCGCAGTAAGATTTGGAAATCCTACGGATACAATTTGCATGTCGGCATCTTCGCCATTATTTGTCCCTGTAATAGAGATAGTGAGTGTCTGACCTAGAGTAATGTCACGTGCAGACAAGATTACATCCGTCACATTCGCCTGAGGTCTTCGCGCCTCTATCGACCGGTAGAACTGAGGAAAAATATAAAGCGAGAGTGAGAAATATACTATCAGTGCGACTGCAATTGCACTAGTAATAATGATTGTCTTTACCAATGTGCTGAATACAAAATTATATTATTGATCTTTTAATTCTTATCACTCCCAAAATATCCCGTAAGTGTAGTCATATTCAGACACACAAGCAGAGACATAATCATAAAAATCATAAGCGCTGCAAAGCATGCAGAAACTGGTCCTATGATACGGTTGTTACTCTAATATATGGTTCTTCTTGATGCTAAATAACCGAGAATACTTGTTGCTGCCTTTGCCGCACTTTCTAGACTATAATTACCTGTTTTGTATATACTATTATATCTCTTGTTCTCTTTTATCATGAGTCCCTATAAGTTGACATTCACCTAGACATCCATATGCACAGCAAAAAACTATATGACAAAAATAGCGGCATCTAACAGGTTAGCGACTCTTGATATGCGACTGGCGCTCATAGATCCTTTGCACTTTTTCCAGGGTATCACTATCCCGCACAGTCTTGTCTGTTCGGATATATTTTATCCTAGGGAAGCGAAGCGCAAACCCGCTGTTATGCCTGTCGCTTTTTTGTATGCTATCAAACGCAACTTCGAGGACAATTTCGGGCCTGACGATTAGTCTATAACCCTCATTTTTGATTGTTATTGATCGTAGCTTCTCAGTCATCTTGGCGATCTCTGCATCGGTCAGACCAGAATATGCTTTGCCTATTGTTTTTAGCGAGCCACTATCATTTTCATCTCGAACTGCGAAAGTATAATCAGACAGTGTTCCTGCACGCTTACCATGACCATACTCCGCAATGACAATTACTGCGTCAATAGTATCAAGCTCGTGTTTTAGTTTGGTCCAATGCCTGCCGCGCTTGCCAGGATAATATTGAGACTCAAGCTCTTTTACAACCAATCCTTCATGACCTGCATTTCTGCTTTCTCTAAATGCACCGGCAATCTCCGAAGCTGTTGACACAACTCTATAACCAAGGTCCATTATCGGTTCCCTGAATCTAATCTGTGATAGTAATTTCTTGCGCTCTGTGAGTGGCCTGTCAATGAGCGATTGTCCGTTAAGGTACATGATGTCATAGGGGACATACACGACTGGGACCTCTGCCATCAGATGGTCTGTAACTGCTTTTCTCCTGAGCCTCTTTTGCAACTCTTGGAAATGAAGCGGCCTATCGGCTCTGTAAGCAAGCACTTCACCATCCAAAATAAATTCAGAGGGCATAGAAGATACAACAGATACGATCTCTGGAAAAGAGCTGGCAACATCTTCGAGCTTCCTTGAGAACATTTTGACCTTGACTCCAAATTTGTGAAGCTGTACTCTTATCCCGTCATACTTGAACTCGCAAATCAGCGGTTTGTTATAATATTGCTCAATCTCTTCTGCACTAAACATCACATCGGCTAGCATAAAACTGAGAGGAGTAAGTGGCTTCATTATAGCAATAGATAAAGCATCTTTTTTTGCAAGGAGTGCTACCTGTGCGATGTCTCCGGATAGTAACATAGCCTGTCGAATTGCCTGCAAATCTCGTCCAAACGCCTTGGCAATAGCAAGCTCGACCAGACCCTCTACCACACCTACACGGAGCTCGCCGCCTGCTACTATCTTGATCAGATATTTCGCTTCAAGTGGAGAGGAGTTGACGAGAAGTCCCGTGAGGATCTTCCTTTTTGCCTCTGCTGACCCCGGGCCAGCTGAATCAGCTATTTTTCTTAGCTGGTCGTATAGATCAGGCAGCAAAAGTTGCTGAGCCATAAGTGGACTTTGCTGCCGCTTGGAAACTACATATTCAGCAAGTGCACCCATGTCTCCGTGCTTTAAGTAGATTTTTTGTACCTCTTCTGGTTCGAGATGCGCGATTTCTGAAAGCGATCGCATTATCGTATTAAAGCCTACATTGAGCGCAAGACCCGAGCCCTTGGGGAAAATGGTACCAGACATAAAGAGCACAGCTGTAGCAAGTGAGGCATCACTGCCGGTAGTGCTCCTCTTGCCATCGCCGTCTTTTAGCGTGATTAAATATTCTGCGATGGCAGATACCTTCGCATTTTTACTTGAAGTCTGGCGAACCTTCTCACACATTTCGACAAAATGCGAAAATTCGGTAGCAGGCATATATTGTGTGGTTATATTCAATCTTCAACGGTGTTTAAATCTCTTGGCAAAATGTCGAAATATAACCTCTGTGTGATTTTTTATATGCCCAAAGCATCGTCTGTTTTGGTTATTGCAGTTGCAGTCGCAACGCTCATCCCTCTTTCAATTGGGCTGTCGGGCCTGGGGCCTGAGATAAGCATAGGCGGTAGGCAGACCGTTGGGATCTATGACAATGCAGATAGCAGGATAGAAGATGCCCAAGGCGATGTGACACCGGTATACCAACAGGTCGGAACAGAAGAGATCCCTGAGGTAAGAGATTACCACGATATCTTAGGAGCCAGCGTGCAAAAGCGAGGAGAGGTATTCTTTTTCACAATAGCACTCGACGGCAATCCAAATGACAACGATATGTATGAAACGCAATATCGGTGGCACATCATCACCACCAGTCCGATAACAAACAGAGAGCAGCAGTATATAATTCGATTTCAAAATTCTGCTTTTGACGGTGGCAACAACAACAACAACAACAACTCTACTGCTATGCAAGGGTGGTATTTCACAGTATTTGATAGAAATGTTGGAAGGTTCATCGTCCCGCCTACGAGTATACCGGACATGCCAGAGGATAGAGTCGAGTTTCCTATAGAGGACTTTTATATTGGCAACCCCTCATCATTTTCATATTGGGTCGATGTGTCTGTAAGGGTTAACGCTACATTCGGACAACCAAACTACATCATGGACTATGCACCCTGATCGTATGCGCGCCTGGTTTTTACTATCTCTCACTCTCTGCTATTATGATGTTTTTTTCTAGTTGGAAGCTCTCGCCTGATACCTCATCATTTACAGAATATGTTATTACGTAGCTGCCTATCGGTAATGGCTGAACATCGGGTGTAATCGTGAGTGTCAGGAACATCTCGGTGTTGGGCCTATGGGAAGTAATGTTTCCCGCTTGCACATCTTCTATCAGTTGGAGCTCAGTGCCGTTTGCTGCGGCTATTTCATAATCTGCTGTCATATTCATCAAGTAAAGCATAGTGATATTATTATTATCATTGCCATTACTGTCGCTGCCTTCATCTATAACCTGCTCATGACCAAAGCCCTCTGGTTCTACATAGAGTACGATTGTTTCGCCTGGAGCAAAGGTGTTGTTTCGCTCTTCGTATACACCATAGCCCGCAGCGGAGAAAGGTTCGACAAAAGTGCTAAAGGTAGCGTTAAACTCTGTCTGGTTCCAGACCGACAGATATAGATCCTTTGTATCATCAATTGTCATGTTATCAGGAGCGTCCACGTTAGCGACAGCAGTAGCAGCAGGATTGGTTGTAGTATCATTACTCGCAGTCATGTTGGCAGTGGCCTCGGAGGCAGTACCGTTATTTGGGTCTTGGGTGAGCAATGCGGTCAAATTGATTGTTTGATTCTGCTGCCCCATGACATGGGGAGTGATAGCACCAGCAATTATGGCAACAAGAGCAATTACTACTATCGAGATGATAAGGATTTTGTGGTACATCGGTAGAAGCATGCAGGCATAATTCTTAATTGATCTGATGTTATTCTACATCCTAGTATTTTCAGTTTTATCTACCAAAAAAAGTCTCATATAGAAAAACTATAAGATAACTAAGTGGCGCTTGGCAATACTGCACCAACGACCTTGTTACAGCCTATGCCGGTAAAGTCGCAATTTTTGTTTCATGGTGCAGTGTTGTCCGCCAAGCGCTATAGTCTAGCCATATTTTTCCACTATTTGTCCTTACTCTTGTACTGCATTAATTATATTAATGCGTTCCTACTTATCGATATTCTATAATATCACTCCCTTATTGTCAATTTCTTATTGAAATCTTCTTAGATTAGTAAAATCTTGATGAACTACAGCCCATAAATTTGTCCAACCTGCATATGCCTTTTCCCTC
>Ga0075418_10008025_pt1 | contig 11854 bp, 11 predicted proteins | sample SoiMetdeltSBSDD2_FD_81776 | JGI IMG/M metagenome (GOLD analysis project Ga0075418, IMG submission 81776) | Bulk soil microbial communities from a Populus tree surrounding site in Tennessee, USA - Soil MetaG P. deltoides SBSDD2 | ecosystem: Environmental > Terrestrial > Soil > Tree plantation...
ATGTGGGACACGATAAACGACCGCAACCCCGCGCTGTATGACACCTCAACCGGAACGTTCCGCGGCGACCGCATCAGTGAATGATAGGCTACGATTGGCTTGGCCCAGATTTCTGCATTCCGATCATTACGATAGCGTTTCTGGTTCTTAGTTTCTGGTTTCCGGTTCTAGTTTCTACTTTTCTGGTTTTCGCTTCTCAACACATTCCTTCTGGGCTTCTTCAGGTTTCAGTCTTTGATATTTGAGGACCGGAAATGAAAACGATAGGAACCAGAAACGCGAAAACTGGAAACCAGAAACTAGAAACCCCAAACTAGAAACCAGAAACCGACCCATACAAGGAGGTGGCGTATGTCTATATCAGATCGCACCGATTCCCGGCGCCGTTTCTTGAAGTTGCTCGCCGGAAGTCCGTTGATCGGTTTATGGCTCCCGTCAGGTTCGTTCGAAAAGAGCATCGCCGCCGCGCTCCAAAAACCGGGTTGGGAGGGTGATCCTGCCGTTCAGAAACTCATAGCCTCGCCCGATCAGGCCCTCAACGTTTTCGATTTCGAAGCGGTCGCAAAGCAGAACCTGCCGCCGGCCCATTGGGGATACATGGCGACAGGAGTTGACGACGACGTCACGCTACGAGCCAATCGTTCCGGGTTCTCGAGGCTTCAAATTCGACCTCGCCGCCTGGTGGATGTCACTCGGATCGACACATCCACGGAAATCTTCGGCACGAAATGGAAGACCCCGATCATCATCTCTCCGGTTGGTAGCCAGCGCGCTTTTCATCCACAGGGTGAGCTCGCAACCGCCAAAGCCGCGGCCAGCCGGGGTCATCTTCAGTTGCTCTCGACGGTGACAACGACGTCAGTCGAGGAAGTGACCGCCGCTCGAGGCGCGCCGGTTTGGTATCAGCTCTATCCGACAGCTCGCTGGGAAGTCACAAAGGCCCTGGTCAAGCGCGCAGAAGCCGCGGGTTCGCCTGTGTTGGTGCTTACTGTGGATCTGCCGGGGGGCAGGAACACCGAGACGCTCGAACGATTCAAGCTTATAGACAACAGGACGTGCACGGATTGTCATCAGCCGGGCTTAAAGGGACGGCTTAAGCGGAGACCGATGTTTGACGGGCTCGATATGACGGGGCTCACGGACTACTACGCGCCGAACCTGACCTGGGATTCTGTTCGGCGATTGAAAGACATCACGAAGATGAAGCTGGTACTGAAAGGGATTGTGACTCGCGAAGACGCCGCGCTGAGTGTCGAACACGGGGTCGACGGGATCATCGTTTCGAATCACGGAGGCAGAGCCGAAGAAAGCGGGCGGAGCACGATTGAATGCCTGCCGGAAGTAATCGAGGCTGTCGGAGGACGCATACCGGTTTTGATCGACGGAGGCTTCCGGCGCGGAACCGACATCTTTAAGGCGTTAGCACTCGGCGCTAAGGCGGTGTGTGTTGGAAGACCTTATATTTGGGGTTTGTCGGCATTTGGTCAGCCGGGAGTCGAGAAGGTGCTGGACGTTCTGCGTATGGAGTTTGAGTTGATAATGAAACAGGCCGGGGTCACGTCGCTTGATCAGATCAAGCGCACTTATGTCGTCGAAAGCTCGCGATGAGAAGCCCCTATTTGGAGTGCGCCGCCCTCTTGCGCATTGGGTGACGTTCGCATGCGTGGCGGCGCTTTTGTAGGTTGCTCCGACACCCGGAAGAGTTATACGAAAGCGCCGCCACGCATGCGACAATCGTCTAATGCGTAAGAGGGCGGCGCACTCCAAATAAGGCAATCCCTGCTAGCCATGACTACGGCTTTGCTTCCATCCAGTTCTTGCCCACGCCGACATCCACTACAAGCGGAACCGAAAGTTCGGCGACCGATTCCATCTCTGACCGGACCGCATTCGTAGTTTGCTCGATTTCGTTCTCCGGCACTTCAAGCAACAACTCGTCGTGGACTTGAAGGATCATTCGCGCGCCGAGCTTTTCACGTCTCAGCCGTTCGAACACCTTGATCATCGCGATTTTTACCAGGTCCGCTGCGGTGCCTTGAATCGGGGCGTTGATTGCTTCGCGTTCGGCGCGCGACCTGAGCGCGTGGCTACGATTGTTTATGTCCGGTATGGGACGCAGCCGTCCGAACATTGTCCGCACTATCCCGCTCTCGCGAACTTGTTTGGGCGTTTCCTCCATATATCTCCGCACGCCGGTGTAGGTCTTGTAGTAATCCTCAATCGTCTTCTTTGCCTGTGCGCGGGTGAGACCGGTTCGCTGGGCGAGACCAAACGGTCCGATCACGTAAGGAATCGCGAAGTTGACTATCTTTGCAAGCCTCCGTGCTTCGGACTCTTCCTGTTTGGTTGTAGCGCCGAAAACGTCGCGCGCGGTGCGTGCGTGGATGTCTTCGCCGTGCTTGAATGCCTCGGTCATCACCGGGTCGTTGGTTATGTGAGCGAACACTCGCAGTTCGATTTGTGAATAGTCAGCCGACATAAGCTGATATCCGGGAGATGCGACGAACGCGGCTCTTATCCTGCGGCCGAGCTCGGAGCGGATCGGAATGTTCTGAAGATTTGGATTGGTAGACGACAATCGCCCGGTCGCCGACACAGCTTGATTTAACGTGGTGTGGACACGACCTGTGCGAGAGTCGATCAGCTTTGGCAGCGCATCGACGTAGGTGTTTTTAAGCTTTGCGATCTCTCGATAGTCAATGATCTTCTGCGGCAGTTCGTATTTCGTCGCCAGTTCCTCGAGCACATCGACGGAGGTCGATATTTTTCCAGTCTTGGTCTTCCGCCCGACGTCAAAGTTGAGCTTCTCGAAGATATCGCCAAGCTGACCGGGAGAGTTGATGTTGAATTCCTCGCCCGCCAGTTTGTAAATCTCGGCGGTCAACCGCGCGAGTTCCTTTTCCATCTCACGCCCGGCCTTGTCGAGCGCGGCGAGATCGATGCGTACGCCGGTTCGCTCCATGTCAAAGAGTATCTCGACCAGCGGCAGTTCGATTTCCCGATAGACCCGATCGAGTTCCATCTCGGTGATCTTCTGGCGGAGCACGCCGGCCAGCTGAAGCGTGAGATCGGCGGTCTGAAGCGTGCGGGTATCATCTTCATCGAAGTCTTCGACCGTCTCGGCCATCTCGAGCCCAAGGAATTCGCGCGCAAGATCCTTTGGCCGGTAGTTGGCTCGATTCGGATCGAGCAGGTAGGCGGCGATCAACGTATCCTCCTCGACGCCTTCGATGCGAACCGCCGGCGTGAAATCCTGAATACCGCCGTCGCATTCCTTCGCGTAAGCCATCAGCGGAGCATTGCTGTCGTCACGCTGGCAGACATATCGGTCGAGAGCGGTCAGGGCGCCCTTCCAATCGTGAATCGCTTTGCGCACGATTCCGTTTTCCATCACTTCTTTGATCTTTGGCAGCGGGTCCCGCTTTGGGTCGAATCTCTCGAAGTCCACCAGCGCAGCTTTCATTTCGTCCGGGGCAAGGGCAACGCCGTATACCCAACCCTTTCGTTCGGCGATTGCAACCCCAAAGCTATCTTTGGTCCACAGCTCTTCAACGATGGTGTCGAGATCCTTGCCGCTGGCGACTCGGGAGTAGTCCGCTTTTCCCGACTCGCGCGTCGCAACCGTGGCGGTGGTTTTTGTAGCGTCTGCCGCGTCGACGTATTCCTTGGCCAGTTGCGCGAACTCGAGCTCCGAGAACAGCTCGTACGAGGCGCTGCGATCGGCTGCTTCGTAGATCAGACCGGTAAGATCGAGCTCGATTGGCATTTCGCAGGCGATCGCTACAAGCTGCCTGGATTGTCGTATCAATTCGACGTTGTTCTGAAGGCTTTCGCGGTAGGTCTTTCGCGAAATCTCACCAGCGTGAGCAATTGCATTCTCGATCGTGCCGTATTGCTGGATGATTTGCTTTGCGCCCTTTTCGCCGATTCCCGGCGCGCCCGGAATGTTGTCGATCGTATCGCCCCACAAGCCCAGCAGCTCGACCACCTGATGCGGAGGCACGCCCATCTTTTCTTCAACCCCGCGCGCGTCCAGCATTTTCATTTCGCCGGTCCGTTCGGTTCGAAGAATCTTCACGTGATCGGTTACAAGCTGATTCATGTCCTTGTCGTTGGTCACGATCACGACGTCGAGGCCGGCACGTTCGGCTTGAGCGCCGAGCGTACCGATGATGTCGTCGGCTTCGAAGCCCGCCTCGCGGATAACCGGAACTCGCAATGCCTGACACAGCCGCTGTATGTATGGAAGCTGAAGCGTAAGATCCTCAGGCATTTTTGTGCGAGTCGCTTTGTAGCCCTCGTACGCGTCGTGACGAAACGTGCGTTCGGGTCCATCAAAGGCAACTCCGAGGTAGTCGGGTTTCTCGGCGGTGATGAGCTTGCGCAGCATCATTGTGAACCCGTAAATCGCATTTGTTGGCAGCCCGCGGGAATTGGAGAGACTCGGAAGAGCGTAATAGGCGCGGTAGATCTGCGACATCCCGTCAACCAGGAATAGCCGCTTCTTGGCAGAATGGGGCATGGCAAAAATATATGACATATAAGACCTATAGGACCAATGGATTTGATCAATGGATTTGATTGCCGATCGCATCCCGGTAAAGTAGAATCACGCGGTCGTTCAACACGTCCACACAAGCCGTTCTGGTTGATCCTGGGCATGGCGACTCCAGCATCAAAGCTCATTCGGGTACTTCTGGTCGACGATCACGCCGTCGTGAGAGCCGGCTTGCGTATGATCATTCAGAGCCGTGCGGACATGACGATCGTCGGTGAAGCGGGGAATCGCGATGACGCTCTCGCTCTCGCCCGTTCGGAGCACCCCAACATTATTTTGCTTGACCTCGATCTTGGAGGCGACAGCGGCGTTGCGTTGATTGCCGATCTCGCGACCGAAGCGCGAATCATCATCCTGACTGGGCTGCGCGATCCGCAGGCTCATCGAAAGGCGGTGTTGCTTGGGGCGATGGGGATCGTCAGAAAAGAGAAAGCCGCGGAGGTGCTGATCTCAGCGATCGAACGCGTGCACGCCGGCGAAGCGTGGCTCGATCCGTCGCTTATGGCAGAAGTGCTTTCGGATATGACGCGTTCGAAAAAAGCTCGAAAGGCGGATCCTGAGGCCGATAAAATTGCAAAACTGACCAATCGCGAGCGACAGGTGATCGCGCTCGTCGGCGAAGGAATAAAGAGCAAGGAGATTGCGGGCCGCTTATTCATCAGCGAGACAACGGTCCGGCATCATCTCACTTCTATTTTCGGCAAGCTTGGCGTTGCGGATCGGGTCGAGTTGTTGATCTATGCGTACCGGCATGGGCTCGCGAGCCCGCCGAATAGTCCGTAGTCCCTGGTTCGTAGTTTCTGGTTTCTGGTTCAGCGGCGGTCTCAAAATCAACAACCAGAAACAAAGAACCAGAAACCAGAAACCAGAAACCAGAAACTACGGACCACGGACTACTGACTACGGACTACTGACTACGGACCACGGACCACGGACTACGGACTACGGACCACGGACTACTAACTACTGACTATCAGGAGGCTGAATGTTCAAAGAATTCAAAGAATTCATTATGCACGGTAATGTGATGGATCTTGCCATAGGCATCGTCATCGGCGCCGCTTTTGGGAAGATCGTTACTTCGTTTGTCAGCGACATTCTGATGCCGCCTATCGGTTTGGTGCTCGGCAATGTCGACTTCGCCAATCTGTTTATCAACCTTTCGGGCGGCCGATATGACACGCTGAAGGCCGCAAAGGACGCAGGCGCAGCAACGATAAACTACGGTGTGTTCATTGGAACTGTGATCGACTTCCTTATCGTTGCTTTCGTGATCTTTATGGTGATCAAACAGATCAACCGTCTTAGACGAAAGCCTGAAGAGGCCGCGCCGGACAGCCACGCTTGCCCATACTGTCTGTCTGGTATTCCGATAAAAGCAACGCGATGCCCGCATTGCACCTCTGAGTTGAAGACGGCGCCGGCTTAAAGCCGGTTCACGGAGTTGCGTTTTGATCTCCACGGTGTCAGCCTTCTGATATTGCAGTCGAAGATGACACCACAACACGATCGAAGGAGAAGTCATGAAACTAGAGGGACGTTTTAGAAGCTTTGCGCCCGCCGCGCTGGCGGCAATCTTAGTGATCTCTGGATGCGCTCCAAGTTTTGCCGCGCATCCTCAGAAGAAGTCTGCGCCAGCGAAAAAACCGCCGGTTATGAAACAGCCTGCGACGCCTTACGGCCAGGGTTATCAAAAGGGCTACACTGATGGTTTCGCTCAGGGCGAGGCTGACTGGAGCAATAATACTCGGCCCGACTATCGACGCTCGGACAAGTGGCAGCAACGCGACGGTGGATCTTCAGAGGAGTATCGTCTGGGTTATGAGCTTGGCTTTGAGCTAGCTTATGCGGACGGCTACTACGGGCGTGCACGTAATGTTGAAGTGCCTCGCAACGCCGAAGTGATCGCAAAAGCCGCCGCGCTGGCGTCGCAGCAGCGTGCCAGGAACGACCGATTTGACCGCGATGGTCAAAATCGCGGCCGACAGGACCGAGATCGTGTCGATAACGACCGCGGCCAGCGGGAACCGCCTCGGACAACCTCGGACGACAGACTCGTTATTCCAAACGGAACTGAGCTCCGAATCAGGCTGAGCAGTCCAATAAGCACCAAGACCGGAAGAGTCGGCGACACCTTCAGGGCAACCGTTGTACAGCCCTCGACCTATGAGAGCGCCACCATTGAAGGTCACATAGCAACCTTAAACAAGTCCGGCCGCGTGAGCGGCAGGACCGAAGTGGGTCTAGCCTTTGACAGTATTATGACTTCGGACGGGAAGTTTGCGCGCATCGACGGTGAATTAGTCCAGGTCTACGAGTCCGAGAGCGTAAAACGAGTTGATGAAGAGGGCCGCATCGAGAGCGGCAGCCGGACACGAGACTCTCAGGTTCGCGGTGGCGTCGGTGCTGTTGCCGGCGCAATCATCGGCGGTATCGTTGGCGGTGGCAAGGGCGCCTTGATCGGGTTGATAGCAGGTGGAGCTGCCGGCGTTGGCACGGTCTACGTTGACGGCAACAAGGACCTGATGCTCGAGCCTGGTACGGAGATGGTTATCCGAGTGACGTCGACAAGAGAACGCTGAGTCTCAAGACCAACTTCGAAAGTGCAGGCGGCGCGACCAGTAGTCCTGGTCATGCCGCCTTTCTTTATTTGGTACCCCTGACCCCCGACCCCGAAAGCGTTGCATCGGGCGAGGTTCTGTGCCCGCCACAATCGTAATTGTTCAGTATTATCCTCAGACTATCTGCGCCGGTCCCGGGGCCAGGTTGGCCTCATTGCATCCGGTGGCACAAAAGTGCCGGGTCTTAGGGCAAGAAACTGCCAAATCCTCGAGTTCAAAGCTATCACGGTCTGCCGTCGAAATTGGGAGCCTGCTCCGATGCTGAGAGCATAGGATTCGTGGTTAAATCTAAATAGTGGATGAGGGAGGCGCGCGAGGGCCCAGGCGATTGTGAGTGTCAATTACCGCGCGGCCAGGATATAGGCGAAGCGCTCCAGGTGACGAGCAAGGTGGGTGCATGTCGGAGCGCGTTGGCAAGGCGGAGCGGCGCAATATGCCCGCTCCTATTTGCTTATGGCACGTTTGGGTCCGAGGAGTATGTATATGCACTGTGAGGCTTCATTCAATAGTGATTCGCATCATTCCTTATTATCTGGCGTCAACTCGTCGATCACTCTTGACGACATAAGAGTGAACGACAAGGTTCTGATCAAAACAAGAAACAGCGAGTATCGCTTTGCGGTGATCGATCCAACCAGCCACAAGGGGATGCTTAGCGGTGGCGCGCTAGGTGAAGAGCCGCGAGTAGCTTTCCTAATCGAGTCGCGAGGAAACGACGCGGACGGCGCATCACGCGAGTTTCGCGGTCTGAGGACCGGAGCGCGGGCGCTTTTCTATCTTTCATCCGGCCTTGCACTTGAACGTGTGACTACTTCAGAAATATCCACCCTGACGCTCGTTAAAGCAGCCGAGCGCAATTCGATCTCTTTGACCGGGGACTAGTCCTTAGCAGGCAGAAGGCAGAAGGCAGAAGGCAGTAGGCAGAAGGCAGAAGGCAGAAAGCACAGAGCAGAAGGCATAAAGCAGAAGGCGACAACGGAGGAGCTCCTCTGCCTTCTGCTTTCTGCCTTCTGCCTTCTGCTTTCTGCTTTCTGCCTTCTGTCTCTTGCCTTCTGCCTTCTTTTATCCATGTCGTCCTTCAAAGCTCGTAACAGCCAGACTACTTCCGCTTGATATTTCCCCTTCCGTTGAATACAAACATGTGTAGGGATGACGGAAAAGCAACACACAGAGAAAAGCGATATCCGAACAAGCATCGCGTTGAACACCGGAATCGGCGATATGCCCTTCGGAAGGGAAGAGCTACTGACGGAGGCGCAGGCGGCCAACAAGCGCGAAGCGCTTCGGATGTTCATATCCGCGTACGAAGCGCAGATGCGCGGAGACCTGGATGAAGCTGTCGATTCTTATAAACACTCGATTGAGACGTTCCCGACGGCCGAAGCTCACACGTTTCTTGGTTGGACTTACAGCTTTATGGGGCTGACCGATGAAGCGATTGCCGAGTGTCATCGCGCAATCGAGGTTGATCCTGACTTTGGCAATCCCTATAACGACATCGGCGCTTACCTGATCGAGCAGGGCAATTTGCACAGTGCGATTCCGTGGCTGCTGCGCGCGATGGACGCGGTGCGATACGAGTCTTATTTTTATCCGCATTTTAACCTCGGCAGGGTTTATGAATCTCTGGGTCGCGCCTACCACGCACTGCGCGAGTACAAAGCTGCGATCGATTTGAATCCGAAGTACGCGCTTGCAGTTCGTGCCTTCAGGACGTTACAGGCGAAGCTAAACTAAGTGGTAAAGGTCCTATAGATCTTATAGGTCCTATACCTCTCCAAGGAGCTCGATCAAATGGATGGTTTCAGTTCCAGAGGCGGGTGGATTGAAGTAATCACCGGCGGAATGTTCAGCGGCAAGAGCGAAGAGTTAATCCGCCGGATTCGCCGCGCCGAGATAGCCCGCCAGCGCACCCAGATTTTTAAACCGGTGATCGACGACCGCTTCGAGTTGAAGCGAGTGATCTCGCGAGATAATCGAGGAATGGACGCGATCGCCGTCAACAACGCATCGGACCTCAGGGCCAACGTCACCTTTGGAGTAAAAGTGGTTGGTATCGACGAAGTTCAGTTCTTCGATCACGAAATAGTCGACGTATGCATGGAACTGGCGGACGGAGGCGTTCGAGTGATTGCGGCAGGGCTTGATCAGGATTACTTAAGGCGACCGTTCGGCCCGATGCCTGCCCTTCTGGCTGTAGCCGAGGACGTGTCAAAGATGCATGCGGTATGCGTTCGATGCGGCGGTCTCGCGCACTATACCCAGCGCGTCGCCGGCGGCAACTCACAGATAGAGATTGGCGATGGGACTTATGAGGCGCGGTGTCGAGTTTGTTACGAGCCTTATAAGGCCAGCGAACCTCCGGTCCCGGAAAACGACGAGCCGCGAAACGTTGTCAACATTCGCTGACGAAAATCCGAGATGAACGTTTTTGAACTTACCGGCAAACTAATCTCAATCCCCTCAATAAGCGGTGATGAAAAAGCAGTTGCCGAGTTCCTCGCCAATTACTTGCGCGAAGTCGGGTTTGAGGTTGAGCTCCAGGAGGCGGTTGAATCCCGGCCAAACGTTTACGCGCGGCGAGGGGATCCCGAAGTCGTGCTGTCGACCCACACCGACACCGTTCCACCATACGTCGAGTTCCGCGAAGACGACGAGTTCATCTATGGAAGGGGCGCTTGCGACACCAAGGGCATCATTGCGGCGATGCTCAAAGCCGCCGAAGCGCTTATCGAGTCGAAGGTGACCGACTTTGGGTTGCTGTTTGTCGTTGGCGAGGAGGCCGGCAGCGTCGGAGCTCGCGTCGCTAACTCGATTCCCAATCGTTGTCGTTATCTGATCAACGGCGAGCCGACTGAGTCAAAGCTGGCGCTGGGCTCGAAAGGGTCTCTCAGAGTAGTTATGAGGGCGAAAGGCCGCGCGGCGCATTCGGCTTACCCGGAAATAGGCGAGTCGGCCATTGAGAAGCTCCTCGACGTACTCGACGATCTCCGGCGTGTCGAGCTTCCACAGGACGAGACCCTTGGGGCGTCGACTATGAACATCGGGATGATCAAGGGCGGTGTTGCCGCCAACGTCATTCCGCCCGACGCCGAAGCGGAGTTGCTGTTTCGAGTAGTCACAAGCAACGACTCTCTCAAACGCATCATCGAAGGCGTCGCCGGTTCGCGAGTCGAGGTCGAATACACGTTCGCTTGCGACCCGGTGTTCATGGAAAAGCTCGCGGGTTTTGAAACAGCCGTCGTAGCATTTACGACTGACATACCGGCGCTTGGCAACTGGGGAAAACCGCTGTTGTTCGGACCGGGCTCGATACTGGACGCGCATACCGCTGGAGAAAAGATTTCGAAGCGGGAACTGGTGAACGCTGTAGATGTTTATCGGCGGATGGTGATAAATTTGAAAGCTTCTGGGTAGGCTAGCGCAAAGGCGCAAAGAACCGCGAAGAAAGAAGTAAGGTGATACGCTGATGTCCAATAAGATTGCAGTCGGAGTCCTGGGTGCGACCGGTGCGGTAGGGCAAAAGTTTGTCGCGCTGCTCGAGGACCATCCGTGGTTTGAACTGACTGAGCTTGCTGCCTCGGATCGCTCTGCGGGGAAGAGCTATAAGGATGCGACGGTCTGGCGGCAGTACAAACCGATCCCCGTGCGGCTGACCAAACAAACAGTCAAGGCTTGCGAGCCGACCCTCGATTGTCGGGTAGTGTTTTCCAGTCTCGATTCATCGGTCGCCGGTGAAGTCGAAGAGAATTTCGCGCGAGCAGGTTACATCGTATTGACCAACTCAAAGAATCATCGTATGGACGATGATGTTCCCCTGCTGGTTCCCGAAATAAATCCCGAGCATCTTGGGTTGCTTAAGGCTCAACGCGCGAAACGAGGATGGCCTGGCGCAATCGTTACAAATCCCAATTGCTCGACCATCGGGCTGGTGATGGCGTTGGCGCCGATTCATAGAGCGTTTGGCGTGAAACGAGTTATTGTCACAACCATGCAGGCGCTGTCGGGCGCCGGATATCCGGGACACTCGGCGATCGACATGCTTGGGAATGTGATTCCGTTTATCGGTGGCGAAGAAGACAAAGTCGAAACTGAACCGCTAAAGATTATGGGTACGCTCGAGGGCGACCGAATTCGCTTCGCCGATTGCCGCATCAGCGCGCACACCAACAGAGTCTTTGTCGAAGACGGTCATATGGAATGCGCCTCGGTTGAGCTTGAGAAAAAAGCGAAACCCGATGAAGTGGCGCAGGTGCTCGCGCAGTTCAGCTCGCTACCCCAGGAGTTGAGGCTTCCTTTTGCTCCGAAACATCCTGTGGTTGTGACTGATGAACGTGATCGTCCGCAGCCGCGTTTTGATCGTGACGCTGGAAGCGGGATGAGCGCGGTTGTTGGGCGGGTCCGCGAATGTCCGGTTTTTGATATTCGATTCGTTGTCCTCTCGCACAATACGATTCGCGGTGCTGCCGGGGCTGCGATCCTGAATGCCGAGTTGATGAAGGCTCAGGGGATGTTGGATTGAAGAGTTAGTTTCTGGTTTCTGGTTTCTCGTTTGTGGTCTGAACCCTGAACTCTGAACCCTGAACCCTGAACCAAGAATTATGATAGTAATGAAGTTCGGCGGAACCTCGGTCGAGGACGCGCCCTCAATCGAGCGCGTCGCCGAGATCATCCG
>Ga0075418_10008029_pt1 | contig 11852 bp, 7 predicted proteins | sample SoiMetdeltSBSDD2_FD_81776 | JGI IMG/M metagenome (GOLD analysis project Ga0075418, IMG submission 81776) | Bulk soil microbial communities from a Populus tree surrounding site in Tennessee, USA - Soil MetaG P. deltoides SBSDD2 | ecosystem: Environmental > Terrestrial > Soil > Tree plantation...
ATAAATGCAAAGAACAGCATCGTGATGATCGAGTAACTAACTTCTCGCAAATAATCTTTTGTCTGCGGAAACTTCTGCTGAATTTTTTTATGTTTAAGCCATTTGCGCAACAATACATAACCATCCAGGAATGCAATGCCGGCAATATAGAAATATCTTGTGCTTACATTTTCAAGAATAGCAAAGTAATCACTCCATTTCATGGTTACTTTATTTTTTCTTTAAGTTCGGTTTCAGAAAATGAATAAGAAATCCTAAAAATCGTGGTTCTAGTGTGCATCTAACCAATTCTTTCCTTCACCGCATTCAGCTATCACAGGGACCTTATTCGGTAAAGGCATAGCCTTCTGCATACTCTCAATGATCAATGGCTTTAATTCTTTTACTTCCTCTTTTATGGCATCAAAAACCAATTCGTCATGCACCTGCAAGATCATCCTGCTCTTAAATCCTTCTTTTTTCATGGCTGCATGAACTTTTATCATTGCCAGTTTGATCATATCAGCGGCAGTTCCTTGTATCGGCGAGTTGATCGCATTTCTTTCGGCAAATCCTCTTACGGTAAAGTTCGAAGAGTTTATATCTCTTAACCAGCGCTTGCGGCCCATGATCGTTTGCACATAACCATGTTCTCTTGCATAGTTGATCGTATCATCCATGTATTTCTGTATACCCGGGAATTGTTTTTTATAATTATCTATAATCTCTTTTCCTTCTGTTCTTGAAATACCAAGGTTTTCGGCGAGACCAACAGGGCCTTGGCCATAAATGATCCCGAAGTTTACACTCTTTGCCTTGTATCGCATTTCTTTTGTTACATCTTTTTCGGCAACATTATAGACTCTGGCAGCTGTTGCTGTATGAATATCCGTAGAGTCAATGAAAGCTTTGCACATGTTTTTATCACCACTGATCGCTGCAACGATCCTTAGTTCGATCTGTGAATAGTCGGCAGACAATAAAACATGTTTATTATCTCTTGGAATAAATGCTTTACGGATCTCCTTTCCCCGATCAGTCCTTACAGGAATGTTTTGAAGATTTGGATTATTACTTGCCAAACGACCAGTCACGGCAACAGCTTGCCCATACGTAGTATGCACCCTTCCTGTCTTTTTATTAATAAGCAAGGGCAATGAATCAACATAGGTTGATTTCAACTTTGTCATTTCTCTAAATACAAGGATATCATCAGCTATCTTTTGACCTTTTGCTGCCAGCTTTAATAAAACATCTTCACCAGTTTGGTATTGTCCTGTCTTGGTTTTTTTAGCGGATGGATCAAGTTTGAGCTTATCAAATAAAACTTCCCCCAGTTGTTTGGGCGAAGCAAGATTAAAGCGAACGCCAGCTTGCTTATAAACACTCTCTTCCGATTTCTTTGCATCCTTTTCCAACTCCTTTGAATAGTCTCTCAAAAATTCTTCATCGATCTTCACGCCTTCATATTCCATATCAGTTAAAACTTTCACGAGCGGATTCTCTACTTCATAAAAGACTTTTTCTACTTCTTTTTCTTTTAACTGCGGAAGAAAGATCTGTTTTAACTGTAAAGTGATGTCCGCATCTTCAGCCGCATATTCTTTTATTTTTTCAAGTTCAACATCTCTCATGCTTCCTTGTGCGGTTTTTCCTTTTTTACCGATCAATTCTTCAATATGCACCGGTTCATAACCTAAATATTTTGCACTTAATTGATCCATTCCTCTTTTGCCATCCGGCTCAATGACATAATGAGCCAGCATAGTATCAAAAATTTTTCCCTTCAGTTCCACGCCATACCATTTCAGCATCAAAAGATCGTATTTAGTATTTTGTCCTATCCAGGTTTTGTTTTTATCACTAAACAATGGCTCGAACAATTTTAATATTTCTCTTGTTCTGTTTTGATCGGGGGGACATGGTATATACCAGGCCTCACCGGGTTTTACTGAAAAGCTTAAACCGACAAGTTCGGCATCATTGGCATCAATGCCTGTTGTTTCTGTATCAAAACATATCTCATCATACTTTTTCAACAGCGCCACTAATTTTTTTATACCAGCGTCGTCCTGTATCGCTTCATATTCATGTTGAGTATTATGAATGTTCCTGCTAACGGTTATTGCTTCTGAAGTGTCGTTTCCATTTGTTGCAGCTTGCTCAACGGTGACCGTTGGCTCTGGTTTGCTTTCGATAATATTTCCAAACAGATCTGTTTGCACACCGACCGGCTGTTCTTTTTTAATAAAATCCTTACCAGATACGGTGATCGCAAATTCTTCGCCCAGTATTCTTTTACCGAGTGTTTTAAATTCAAGCTCAGCAAAAACATCTCTTAAAGCATCTTTATTCATTTCTCTCACACGGAAGTCGTCCTCATGAAATTCAACTGGAGCATTTGTAATGATCGTTGCCAATTTTTTGCTAAGAATGGCAAGATCTTTTCCTGCAGCAACTTTTTCACCCAGCTTGCCCTTTATATTCGTTGCATTGTTTACAACATTCTCCAGAGTTTCATATTCAGCTAAAAGCTTTGCTGCAGTTTTTTCTCCAACACCAGGTATCCCCGGAATATTGTCAACGGCATCACCCATTAATCCCAGCACATCGATCACCTGGCTCACATCTTTAATATTCCATTTGTCACAAACTTCCTTGGGCCCCATTATTTCCACATCACCGCCCTGGTAACCGGGTTTATAAATCTTTACTTTATCATTTACTAATTGACCATAATCTTTATCTGACGTTACCATGTACACTTCATAACCGGCTTTCGCAGCTTTTTTACTTAAAGTCCCGATCACATCATCAGCTTCATAACCGTCAAGTTCTACTACAGGTAAATTAAAACCTTTGATGATTTTTTTTATATCAGGTAATGCAGCTAACAGATCTTCAGGCGCTTCCTGGCGGTTAGCTTTATATTCCTCATAATCTGTATGACGTTCGGTAGGTGCTTCCGTATCAAAACATACAGCCAGGTGAGTCGGCTTCTGATTATTGATCAGCTCAAGTAAAGTATTTGTAAAACCAAACTGCGCATTCGTATTTTTTCCTTTTGAAGTTATTCGCGGATTGCGGATAAGTGCATAATAGGCTCTGAATACCAGCGCAAGGGCATCGAGCAAAAAAAGTTTTTTTGACATCCCGCTAAGGTAGAAAAAACGCAGCGAGCCAATAAAAAATGCCTTAAACGGTTTACGATCCCGTTTAAGGCATTAATAGTTTTTCAGCAATTAATTACTGCTGGTTGCTTTTTGTAGCCTCGTCTTCCTCTTTGCGGATATATTTTTTCTCAGGATTCTGAACAAGCACAGTTCCTGTATAAGCAGCGGTGCCGTTAGCCGGTGTGCTTACAACAGCAGCAGGTGCTATATCATTATTGGCTCTGTCTTTATGAATGAAGTTCAGATAAAGAGCAAAAAACAGAAGGTTAAATGCAAAGAAGTTAACGATTTTACGGATTCGTCTTTTCATAAAAATTGGATTTAGATTCTGTGGACTAAACTATAAAACGAATAATGCGAGTCAAAATTTTGTAAATGCTAAAAAATAAAATCGAGCAAATGTACTCCGGTCTCATTCGTAGATCTACGAGAGCCATATGCTGAAAAATAATACTGCAGGAGGCAAAGTAGCAGATCCTCAATGGTTATTCTTAAACCAATCAGCAACTTTTTGTGCTATCGATTTTGCTATATTATTAGTGTTATCAGTTACTCCTCTTATTTCAAAACGTGTTTTGATCTCGGTGCCGCCTTTCGTTAAGATGATTGAAACACTCACATCATTTCCAGCTATTGTATAATCACCACTGATAGCATATACATTGACGCCATCGTATTCAGGACTAAATAGCAGTAGCGCATTATTATCATTGCCCGACAGATCATCAATCTCATTATCAACCAGGGTTCGCAGTTTCAAATTATCAATGCGCAGCTCTGTGTTTCTAAAATCTGAACGGGTGACCAGGTGTTTTTCAAAGGGCAATACAATTTTATTTCTCACATCATCATCCACCAGGCCTATATTAAAATTTGTAGTGCTAACTATTTGTGGTTGCTGTCTTGTTCCAGTTTCTCGTGCGAGTTCATTTACTGATTTTTCGGCGGCATTGAACCAACGGCTGATATTTAAGAACTGCCTGTCTTCTAAAATATCCGGTTGTTCTTTTATTGCTCTTAATAAAGAATAGGTTAAAGCCCCCTGGTTATATTTTCCAATCTCGTATGCTTTCTGATCACTTGCCGATGCAGCCAAAATGAACATACCTGATTTCTCATTCAGTTTCTCTATAGCTTTAATTTGTTTTCCATTATCATCTCCTCTTGAGGCAAGCAGATCTTTAGTATTCTTATTAAAGGAAATGATTTCTTTTATTGCCTGCCCGCTGTTGCAAGCATCAAAGATCAAAATGCGTTTTTGTGCTTTCATCACTTGTGGCTTTATCCATTCAGCCAGTTCTTCAGTACTTATTCCTACATTTTTTAATGCACCGGCAACTGTGGCCCCGGATGCGTCGGCTGTTAAAAAATAAAATTGATTTTTTTCTGATTCCACAACACCATGACCGGCAAAAAAGATCAACAGTATGTCATTTGGTAAAGCCTTGCTTCCAATTTCTGTAAATATTCCGCGGATACCGTTCTTCTCAGGAAACTTATCACGCCCCGTCCCCGTATGTACCCGATAAATAAACACATGTTCTTTGCCATCAGTATTCAATAATTTCTTTGCGCTCATATCAATTGCATTGGCAATATCTACAGCTTCTTTTGCTGCAAATTTTAAGTCAAGCTCTTCTCCCTTATAATCACTTACTCCAACAACAACCGCGTAAAGATTAGGTAAAACGTCATTTTTTTCATTTCCTTTTTCATTTATCGATACAGAACGAGAGCTAATCGAATTTTTAGCAGTCAGTGATTTGACTGTAATCACATTTTCTTTTTTGGGGAGAAAGTATTTTTGTAATTCTTTTTTGTCAACAGACAATATAAATTCATCCTTTTGTTGTTGTAGTTGTTGTTGTGTATATCGTTTTACTTCAATACCATTTACATAAACAATCGTTGCTCCCAATCCGCCCATCCTCGGTGTAACGCGAAAACGATACTGAAATGCCGATTGCCCAATGGTATCAACTACAGGTGTTAGATTACAGATATTGAGGTCAGAAAGTTTTGCGGCATTGATGGTTTCTCCGTTTTCAATCCTTTCGATAAGATTAGGTACCCACAATTGGTCTTTTACTTGGTCCAGTTCTATAATTTCGGTGCCACAACTGAAGTAAAGAAGTTTGCGGGCTGCTTCAGTGCCATCATAATGATTGTATTTGTCTAAAACAAGATAATCATCATTCAGGAAAACAAAAGTGTAAAGAGAGTTACCGGTTTCTGCATTCCATATCTTAATTGTATTGTCAAGTGAGATAGTAGTTATCTTTTTGCCATCTGGGCTAAAAACTGCCGCTGAAACCCATGAACCATGTTCCTCTAAATTATGTAAGAGCTTGCCTGTTTCTGCGTCCCAGATCTTAGCGGTCCAGTCTTGTGAAGCTGTAAGAATTTTTTTACCATCCTTGCTGTACCCGATACCCATTACAGCGTCTTTATGTCCACGGAATTCCGTAACAAATTCTTTTTTCTCAAAATCCCAGGTTCTTAATCCACCACCACTATGTTCATAAGTTATCTTTTTCCCATCAGGACTGAATTGATACATTGAATAGTAACTAGCAAGCTTTAAATCGTGGAGAAGGGTTCCGGTCTCACCGTCCAATACTTTTACCACTCCTGGTTGTGTCCATCCTTTATCGGAAAAAGTGATAAGTTTTTTGCCATCGGGACTATAATTCACAAATGATATTGGATTATCGGGACCTTTTTTGATATTGAATAAAAGGGAACCAGTACCTGCATTCCAAACCCTCACGATACTATCACCGGAAGGAAGAAACATCCTGTCGCCCATAAGGTTTAAGGTGAAATTGGTATAACGGCCTTTAAAATCTCTCAATTGAGAAATAGTAGTGCCGGTTTCTGCATCCACCACCTTATAGGTACTGTCCTTCGGATTATATGTTACAATTCTTCTCCCATTCCCGCTTATTGCGGATAGCCTTATTCTTTCATCAGGTCTTTTTAGGTCCAGCACGGTTTTGCCATCAGTAATATTTTTTATCAGGCAAATACTGTCGCCTGATGTGACGATCATTTTTTCCTCGCCCAGCCATGTTGTAGAACCCTGGTAGCTTAAAAGATAAGCACCGCTGAAAGCATCCCAAAAAATTGTCCTGCTATTCGAAGTGTTTGCCATCAACTTTTTTCCATCGGGTGTGAATATCGGAAACACCCCCCTGCTAAAATTTTTCAATTCGGACGGGCCGGGAATAAATGTAATCAATGCACCGGTTGCAGCATCCAATAGTTTCGCAGGTATCTGGGGTCTTGAACCAGGAATCAACATTCTTTTACCGTCAGGGCTATAGGATAGCCACTGAGTGAATTCTGCTTTTCCTTTTATATCTGTGACCAGGTCTCCTTTTGTCCAATCATAGATTTCTACGTGAGCGCCTGCAAGTGCTAAGGCAAATCTTTTTCCGTCTTTGCTAAAAAATACGTCGTTTACATATTCATCGCCTCTGTTCACGTGTGTTAGCAATTTGCCTGATTGGACATCCCATATGTTGGTGGCAGAATCACGGTAAACAGTAAGCAACTTCTTACCATCGCTGGAAAAATTTGCGGCTCTTGCGAAGTCAAAATAATACGCCCCCTGGTCCACTTTGAATTCACGTTTTCCCCTGATATTTATCAACACGGAATAAGTTTTAGCGTCCCATATTTTTACATCTCCGTCATCGGATGCAGTAACAAATTTTTTTCCATCGGGACTGAAATGAGCAACCCTCATTTGCTCCTTATGTACAGTTATATCTTTTAAAAGGATTCCCGTTTCAGCATCCCATATTTTCGCCGTCGAATCACCGGCGGCTGTTATTGCCTTTTTTCCATCGGGACTGAATTCAATAGATAAAACTTCAAACCTATGCCCCCTCAGATCTGCAAGCATTTTACCGGTTGCTACATCCCATATTTTTGCAGTGCTGTCTTCGGATGCGCTGATAATTTTTTTTCCGTCAGGACTGAACCAGGCTATCCAAACAGGTTTTGTGTGACCCTTAAGATCCTGGAGCAATTTGCCAGTCGCTGCATCCCACACTTTAATGGTGGCATCATGTGAAGAAGTAAGCGCTTTTTTTCCATCTGGGCTGAATTGAGCAACATAAACTTTATCAGTATGTCCTGTCAGATCAGCCAGCATCAATGCGGAGTTGGCATCCCAGATTTTCGCTGTGCCATCCCAACAAGACGTAATTATTTTTTTCCCATCGGGACTGTAATTGGCATAATATATCGAATCTTTATGACCTTTCAGATTTGCTAATAATCTGCCAGTTTCTATTTCCCATATTTTAGCTATATTATCAATGGCGGCAGTTACCATTCTTTTACCATCTGGGCTGAATACCGCTGCCGCTACTCCCAACGTGTGCCCCATGGGTAAAATCAGTTGAGGCTCTTGTGCCTGCAGCCGGCAACCTAATAAATTTATCAGCAGAAATAAAATGGATCTAGTCATAGCGTAATTTAAGTTACTGACAGCAGCGTAATTCAAGTTATTGATAGCATATTTTCAATAGCCGGCATATTTATAAGTGATGTATTTTCACTTATAACCTAACAAGCAGAAACATAGGTGAGGATGCAGCTTATAATTGAACAGTTCAATCGCGGCTACTACAGAATGATACTTGAATTTAAGCTAATTTGTTTGTACTGGTAAAAAACAATTGGAGAGACTACTTTTTCATTCCTTCCAGTTTCTTTTGTAAGTGAAACATCTCATCCCGCAGTCTTGCAGCTTCCATGAAATCCAGATCCCTGGCGGCTTTTTCCATCTCCTTTTTGATTTTTGCAATGGCTTTTTCCATTTGAGGAATGGTTTTATATTCTACCTGCTCTTCGGCTGCAACAGTTACTAATTCTTCATCAGGAGCCAAAGCATATGGATTCTTAGGATCATAGCCTTTAATATCAAGTACAGATGTCTGCGCAAAAACATCCTTTGTTGTTTTCTTGATCGTTCTTGGGGTTATACCAAATTCAATATTCCAGGCAATTTGTTTTTCACGACGGCGAATTGTTTCGTCCATTGTTTTTTGCATACTTTCTGTAATCTTATCTGCATAAAAGATGACAAGACCATCAACATTTCTGGCAGCACGACCTGCGGTTTGCGTCAAACTTTTTTCATTGCGCAAAAAACCTTCTTTGTCTGCATCAAGGATTGCCACCAATGAAACTTCAGGAAGATCCAAACCTTCACGCAAAAGATTTACACCAACCAATACATCGATCTCACCTAATCGTAGTTGACGAAGTATTTCCACCCTTTCAAGTGTGTCAACCTCACTGTGTATGTATTTTGATTTTATATTGATGCGATGAAGATATTTATCCATTTCTTCAGCCATACGTTTGGTAAGAGTGGTCACTAAAACTCTATCCCCTTTTGTTACACGCTTATCAATTTCATCCAAAAGGTCATCGATTTGATTTACACTTGGACGAATTTCAATAGGCGGATCAAGCAGACCTGTCGGACGAACCACTTGTTCAACAACTACACCGCCACATTTTTCCAATTCAAAATCATCAGGCGTTGCGGAAACAAAAATTGTTTGATTCAGCATTGATTCAAACTCATGGAAGTTCAATGGACGGTTATCGAGGGCAGAAGGCAATCGAAAGCCAAAATCAACGAGGATCAATTTCCGGCTCCTGTCACCACCATACATACCGCTTACCTGTGGAATGGTTTGATGGCTTTCATCAATAACACATAAAAAATCATTCGGAAAATAATCGAGCAAACAGAATGGTCTTGTTCCTGGTTTTCGTCTATCAAAAAATCTTGAATAATTTTCCACACCATTGCAGTATCCAAGCTCACGGATCATTTCAATATCATAATTTACCCTTTCACTTAATCTCTGCGCTTCAATATATTTTCCGGAATTTTTAAAATATGTAACCTGCTCATTCATTTCATCCTGTATCTCATGAAGAATTTGCTGGATCATATCTTTTGGAGCTAAGTAAAGATTAGCGGGGAAGATTGCCGCATTGTCCATTGTGCTCATTCTTTTTCCTGTCACTACATCAAAACTTTCTATTTCTTCGATCTCATCTCCAAAAAACGTGATTCGATAACCATGATCGAGATAAGGAAGATTAATATCAATAGTATCGCCTTTTACCCTGAATGTTCCTCTTTTAAATTCAATAGTTGTTCTTGCATAAAGAATATTTACAAGCGAATGAAGAAATCCTTGTCTCGAAAGGGTTTGTTTTTTATGAATACGGATGATCCCATTTGCAAATTCATCAGGATTCCCAATACCATAAATACAACTGACAGACGCCACAACAATAATATCCCTTCTTCCGCTTAGTAATTCCGATGTTGCCTGCAAACGAAGCTTGTCTAATTCATCATTGATTGAAAGATCCTTTTCAATATATACATCGCTTACCGGCAAATAAGCTTCTGGTTGGTAATAATCATAATAAGAAACAAAATAACCTACAGCATTTTCGGGAAAAAATTGCTTGAATTCGCCATACAATTGTGCCACCAATGTTTTATTATGGGTAAGAACCAGCGTTGGCTTTTGTACATTTTGTATAACATTGGCAATGGTAAAAGTTTTACCACTACCAGTTACGCCTAATAAAGTTTGATATTTTTCTCCATGCAGAATCCCTTCCGTTAATTGACGGATGGCGTCAGGCTGATCACCAGCCGGAGGATAAGGTGTATGGAGTTTGAAAGGCATAAAATAATTAGCAAATATTAATTAGCAAATATGCAAATTAGCAAATATGCAAATGAAAATACTCTTGTCTTTTTCTTAAATTAGATAAAACAAATTTCATGTCTCAGTTTGCAGTAATGAACGTCGATAAAGGCGAAGAAATAGTGGCGGCATTGGTTAGCGGCCCAATTGCAGGTACGGGACGGTATAAATTTTTGGCTAAAAAAAGAAAAGACAAGAAAATTGAATGGGCCCATTTTGTAGAAAGAGATAACGTGTCGAAGGAAAATGTTTATCGCGGAGAAGTAAATAATGACGAGGAGTTGAAGCTGGTATTAGAAATAATGAATAAAAATCTTTCAAAGATCTTTGGCTCAAATGCGGAAATGAAACAGGGCATTCCTGAGTTCCGGTCGTTAATGGGAACTAAGTTTGATGATACAGTGAATTAAATTCTTTCCTAAATTTCTATTTCAGTTTTCTGTTTAAATAGATAGAATAATCTTCAATTACGGGTTCATAAGCTTCCTGCATCAACGGGGATGTTAAAATAAAATCTGCTGTTGCCCTGTCACAGGCAATTGGAATGTTCCAGGTTACAGCTATTCGAAGTAGTGCTTTAATATCCGGATCATGTGGTTGTGCTTCCATTGGATCCCAGAAGAAAATAAGTACATCAAGTTTACCTTCTGCGATCTTAGCTCCTATTTGCAGATCGCCACCTAAAGGTCCGCTTTGCAATTTTGTCACTGACTGGTCAAGCTCATCTTCAAGCAAGCTTCCCGTAGTTCCTGTTGCATACAATCGATGTTTTGCAAGAGTTCTTTTATTAAATATCGCCCATTCGATCAGCTCCTTTTTTTTATTATCATGAGCTACCAGCGCAATACGCTTTCGGCTTTCCATTATCCTTTTAATCATATTCGAATTATTTAAAATAAAAATGCCTTACCAGTAAGAGGCAAGGCATCTTTTTAAAGATACGATTTATTAATTCAGTTCAGCTGCCACTGTGATTTTTGGTTCACCTGAAACTTTTCCTGCTGTTATGGGTTGACCTTCTACCCCAAAATCAGCCAATTTAATATTGAAAGCTGCATTTGTTTTCAAAGTTTTTCCTGAAACAACAATGGTTGCCGGTGTAGTTACTTTTTGTGTTTTGCCTTTTATTGTCAGGTCACCTTCAACATTTACCGTATATGTGCCATCTTTTTTGAAATTAACGGCTGATGGATTTGTGATCACACCATTAAAAGTTGCTTTGGGAAACTCATCTGAATTTAACCAGCCTTTCTGATTAAAGTGATCTTGTATCCTTGGATTTGAAAAGGCGAAGTTTTTGATCGCTGCTTCAAACTGCACGGTATTCTTTTCAGGGTCAATAGCTGCGATAGCTGTCTTATTTTCTGCTTTTGGTAAATCATCAATTGCTGTTGATGCATCAAAAGCAATTGTTGCCGATGTGGATGTTTTCTTTTGTGCGAAAGCGATCATCGAAATAGTAGCGATCGCAAGCGATAAAATTGTTCTTTTCATTTTAATTTATTTTTTTAAAGATTTATTTAGTTTTCTATTGTACTTCTTTTAAAACTTATGAAATAAGTGCCTAATATTTCACTATAAACACCATCACTGCAGGATCCTTTTATCACAACTTCATCTCCTTCTTTAACTCTTTTTGCTTCTGGCATATGCTGGTTTTGAAAAGCAAAAATCAGGTAGGAGCCGGTTGTCGTATCGGCCATTTTTATATTCATAGTTGTGTCTGCAGGTTCGGTCGCTGTAACAATTCCTTTTACCGCAATTATTTTTTCAGCATATTTTTTATTGGCAGCTTTATAGTCTTTTTCAAATTCTTTAATAAATGGGATCGCCTCGACGGTGTAATCAACTGTCAGGCCTGCCGTATCCTCATGCGTACGTGTTGCATAATAGAAATAAGCAATAATTGCAATAAGCAACAAGCTACCGCCGCTGATCA
>Ga0075418_10008032_pt1 | contig 11850 bp, 11 predicted proteins | sample SoiMetdeltSBSDD2_FD_81776 | JGI IMG/M metagenome (GOLD analysis project Ga0075418, IMG submission 81776) | Bulk soil microbial communities from a Populus tree surrounding site in Tennessee, USA - Soil MetaG P. deltoides SBSDD2 | ecosystem: Environmental > Terrestrial > Soil > Tree plantation...
GGGTTCTGGCTGGCGACGTAGAGCGTGTAGCTTTCGTCGGCGCGCGAATAGACCGCATTCGCCGCGCGCGGCTCGATGGCATTGGGGATGAGGCGGTTGTTGACGAAATCGAGCTTGGTCACGTGCGCCGCACCCTTGAAGGCCTCGTCGACCTTCGCCTTTTCGCCAAGCCCCCAGACGTAGCAGATGTTGTCGGGAGCGATGTCGTGGATTGGCTTGCTGGAAGCGGCGCTCTTCGTGTCGACCACCGCCGGCAACTCCTGGTAGTCGACCTTGACGAGCTCGGCGGCGTCGCGCGCCTGCTCCTGCGTCTCTGCAATCACCACCGCGACGCGCTCGCCGACGTGGCGCACCTTGCCCTGCGCCAGCGCCGGGTAGGGCGGCTCCTTCATCGGCTGGCCCTTGACGTCGGTGATCAGCCAGCCGCACGGCAGCCCGTTCACTTTGGCGTTTGCCAGGTCGGCTCCGACATAGACGGCGATGACACCCTTTGCCTTTTTCGCCTTTTCAATATTTATTTTTTTCAGAACGGCGTGTGCATGCGGCGACCTGACGAAGGCGGCGTAGGTCTGGTGCGGCAGCGCGACGTCGTCGGTGTACTGGCCGGCGCCGGTGAGGAATCGATAGTCTTCCTTGCGCAGGACGCGCGCGCCGATGAGCGAGGCAGTCATGGCTTGCCTCCCATGGCTTTGGCGCCGGCGATGATGCTTTTCACGATGTTGTGATAGCCGGTGCAGCGGCACAGGTTGCCCTCGAGGCTCTCGCGCACTTCCTGCTCGGTCGGGCTGGGATGGCTCCTGGCGAAGTCGAGCGCGTTCATCACCATGCCCGGCGTGCAGAAGCCGCACTGCAGGCCGTGGTGCTCCTTGAACGCCGCCTGCATCGGGTGCAGCGTGCCGTCGGCCTTGGCCACGCCCTCGATGGTGAGGATGTCGGCGCCCTCGGCCTGCATGGCGACGATCGAGCAGCTCTTGATGGCGCGGCCGTTCATGTGCACGGTACAGGCGCCGCACTGGGCGGTGTCGCAGCCGACGTGCGTGCCGGTCAGGCGCAGGTTCTCGCGGATGAAGGTGACGAGCAGGGTGCGCTCCTCGACTTCCGCGGATACCGGTTTGCCATTGACCTTCATGGATACTTTGACGGGCATTGCGGTTCCTCCTCGGGGAGAAAATATCCTATCATTTGCTCCCCCATGCGACTACTGATCGTCGAGGATGACGCGCCTCTCGCGTCGGGACTCCGCCGCATGCTCGAGGCCGAGGGGCACGCGGTCGACGTCGCCGCGCGCGGCGAGGAAGCGATGGCCGCCGCGGCGGCCGAGCGCTTCGACCTGGTGATCCTCGACATCGGCCTGCCGCAGATGGACGGCTTCGAGGTGCTGCGGCGCTTGCGCGCCGGGGCGCCGGAGCGCGGCGCGCCGACGCCGGTGCTGGTGCTCACCGCGCGCGACGCGGTGGAGGACCGAGTGCACGGGCTCGACCTGGGCGCCGACGACTACATGGTTAAGCCCTTCGCCACGCCCGAGCTGGCGGCGCGGGTGCGCGCGCTGCTGCGCCGCTCGCAGTCGCACGGCGGGCCGCGCATGGCGCACGGGCCGCTCGCGCTCGACACGCTGGCGCGGCGCGCCACGCTGCGCGGCGAGCCGCTCGAGCTGGCCGCGCGCGAGTGGGCGGTGCTCGAGGTGCTGCTGGCGCGGGTGGAGAAGATCGTGTCCAAGGAAGCGATCATCCAGGCGGTGGCAGGCTGGGACGAGGAGCTCTCGCCCAACGCCATCGAGGTCTACGTCTCGCGCCTGCGCGCGAAGCTCGAGCCTGCCGGCATCCGCATCCGCACCGTGCGCGGCTTCGGCTACATGCTGGAAGAGTTCGCGCCGGGCTGAGTCATGGCGGCCCGCAGCCTGCGCGTCCACCTGCTGCGGATGCTGCTGCCGCCGCTCGCCGCGCTGCTCGCCCTCGGCGCGGTGGTCACCTACACGCTGTCGATCGAGCCCGCCACCGAGGCCTACGACGCCGCGCTGACCGACATCGGCATCGCCCTCGGCTCGCAGGTGCAGGTGAGCGCGGGCGGCTACCGCTTCGAGATGCCGGCGGTGGTCGAGCAGATGCTGCGCACCAGCCGCTTCGACTCGGTCTACTACCGCATCCTCAGTCCCGGCGGGATGGAGATCGCGGGCGATCCCGATCTGCAGCCGCCGACGGGCGACGCCGACGCCTACGACGGCAGCTTCCGCGGCAACAAGGTGCGCGTGGTCTCGGTGCAGGCGCCCTGCGGCCGCTCGATCTGCACCGTGCTGGTGGCCGAGACGCTGGTCAAGCGCACGCAGCATTCGCAGGAGATCCTGCTGTCGACGCTGCTGCCCGAGGCGCTGATCGCGCTCGCCGCGGCGCTGATCGTCTGGTTCGGCGTCAAGCGCGGCCTCGGCCCGCTCACCAGCCTGTCGGAGGAGCTGAAAGCGCGCTCGCCGCGCGATCTGCGCCCGATCGATGCCGCCGCCGCGCCGGAGGAAACGCGCGCGCTGGTGACGGCGCTGAACGGCCTGCTGCAGGAGGTGGCCGAGTCGAGCCGCACGCAGCAGCGTTTTCTCGCCGCCGCGGCGCACCAGCTGCGCACCCCGCTCGCCGACCTGCAGACGCACAGCGAGATCGCGCTGGCGCAGGCGCTGCCCGCGCCCGCGCGCGCCCCGCTCGAGCACTTGCACGCGGCGACGGTGCGCACCGCGCGGCTCGCGAACCAGCTGCTCACCCTCGCGCGCGCCGAGGCCGGCGCGCGCGGCGAGGTCGCGTCGGTCGACCTCAAGCAGCTGGTCGAAGGCGAGGCCGACACCTGGGTGCACCAGGCGCTCGCGCGCAACGTCGATCTCGGCTTCGAGTTGCAGGCCGCGCCGGTACAGGGCGACGCGCTGCTGCTGCGCGAGGCGCTCGCCAATCTGGTGCATAACGCCCTGCAATACGGCGGCGGCCGCGTCACCGTGCGCACCGCGCGCCTGAACGGCTGCTCGCGTGTCGAGGTGGAGGACGACGGGCCGGGCATTCCCGCGGCGGAGAGCGGGCGGGTGCTCGAGCGTTTCTACCGCGTGCCGGGCACGCCGGGCACCGGCAGCGGCCTCGGCCTCGCCATCGTGCGCGACATTACCTCGAGCCACGGCGCGCACATCGATATCCTCGCCGGCGGCGGAGGTACTGGCTGCCGCATTGAGATAACATTTCCCCATGGATAGCGTCGACATCGAAGTCCTGCGCACGGCGGAAACCTGGCGCAAGAGCGGCCGCAAGGTCGCGCTCGGCACCATCGTCAAGACCTGGGGCTCGGCGCCGCGCCCGGTGGGCGCCATGGTGGCGATCCGCGACGACGGCCAGGTGGTCGGCTCGGTCTCCGGCGGCTGCGTCGAAGACGATTTGATCGAAAAAACAAAAACCAGGATGGTCGATGCCAAGGCCCCTGCCTTGGTGACCTACGGCGTCACCAACGAGGAGGCGACGCGCTGGGGCCTGCCCTGCGGCGGCACGCTGCAGCTGGTGATGGAGCCGCTGTCGGAGGCAAGCCGCATCGGCGAGCTGCTGGCGCAGATCTCCAACCACATCCTGGTGAAGCGGCGCCTCGACATGGCGAGCGGCCGCGCCACGCTCGAGCCCGGGCGCTGGCAGGACGTGCTCGAGTTCGACGGCAAGCTGCTCAGCACGGTGCACGGCCCGCGCTGGCGCCTGGTGCTGATCGGCGCCGGCCAGCTCACGCGCTACCTCGCCGAGATGGCGCGCCTGCTCGACTACCACGTGGTGGTAATCGACCCGCGCGAGGAATACGCCAACGGCTGGGACTTGCCCAACGTTACGCTCGACCGCGGCATGCCCGACGACATCGTGCGCGAGATGAACCTCGACGGGCACAGCGCGGTGGTAGCGCTGACCCACGACCCCAAGCTGGACGATCTCGCGCTGATGGAGGCGCTGAAGTCGGCCGCCTTTTACGTCGGCGCCATCGGCTCGAAGAAGAACAACGATGCGCGCCGCGTGCGGCTGAAGGAGTTCGACCTGTCGGCGGAGGAGATCGCGCGCCTGCGCGGCCCGGTGGGCCTGTACATCGGCTCGAAGACGCCGCCCGAGATCGCGGTGGCGATCCTCGCCGAGATGACCGCCGTGCGCCACGGCGTGAGCGAGCCCTCGTGGGCGGCCAAGCCCGCACCCCGCTTCGATCCTTCGGCCTGTGAAGTAAAGCAGTCTTGAAGGTCATCGGGCTGCTCCTCGCCGCCGGAACGGCGACGCGGTTCGGCTCCGACAAGTTGCGCCACAAGCTGCCACACGGCGTCGCGATCGCTGCACAGGCCGCCCGCCCTCTGAAGGCCGAGCTCGAAACGGTATTCGCGGTAATCCGTTCCAACCAGGAAGATCTTTCAAAAAGCCTGCAGGCGGAGGGCTGCGAGATTGTCGTCTGCGAGAACGCCGCCGACGGCATGGGCGCGAGCCTCGCCTGCGCCGCACGCGCGGCAGGGCCGGCGGACGCCTACCTCGTCGCGCTTGCCGACATGCCCTTCGTGCGCCGCGCCTCCATCGCCGCGGTGCGCGACGCGCTCGCCGCGGGTGCGCAGTTCGCCGCGCCCTACTTCCGTGCGCGGCGCGGGCACCCGGTGGGCATCGCCGGGCATTTTTACCATGACCTGCTTGGATTGCAGGGTGACGAAGGCGCGAAGCAGCTTCTAGCCGCGCACGCCGCGCGCGTGATAAAAATCCCGGTGGGAGACCCGGGGGTGATCCGCGACATCGATACGCCGGACGACCTCGCGCCCCCGCTCAGGGTATGAAAGAAGAAACCACACGCCGCGCGGTGCTTTTTGCCGACGTCTGCGACAGCACCGGGATCTACGAGTCCATCGGTGACAAGCAGGCGCTGGCGCTCATCAACCGCCTGTTCGGGCGGCTGGAGAAGAAGGTCAAGGCGAACGACGGCACGGTGGTGAAGACCCTCGGCGACGGCATGGTGTGCCAGTTCCGCGACGCCGACGCGGCCTTCCGCGCCGCCTGCGAGATGCAACGCACCGCCACCGGCATGAGCATGCCGGTGGGGCAGAAGCGCCTCGACCTGAAGATCGCCTGGAACTACGGCCCGGTGGTGATCGAGCGCACCGACGTGTTCGGCGACACGGTCAACGTCTGCGCGCGGCTCGCCGGCTTTGCCAACGCCGGGCAGGTGCTCACCACCAAGCAGACCGTCGAGGCGCTGTCGCCGGGGTTGCGCCTGCGCGCGCGCGAGCTGCCGCCGACCAAGATCCGCGGCCGGGTGGAAAAAGTAACCGTGTGCGAGGTCCTGTGGCGCGACGACCCCGACCGCACCGCAGTGGACCTCGGCGAGGCGATGCAGACCCGCGGCACCGCGGGGCAGTGGATCCTCAAGCTCACCTACGGCGGCGACACGGTGAGCCTCGACGCCAGCGGCAACGTGCGCCTCGGCCGCGACAAGGAGAACGAAGTGGTGGTGGCGAGCAGCCTCGCCTCGCGCGTGCATGCACGCGTGTACGGCCGCGAAGGCAACTTCGTCATCGCCGACCAGTCCTCCAACGGCACCTTCCTTCTGGTCGACGGCAGCACGCGCGAGTTGCGCTTGCGGCGCGAGGAGGCGGTGATGGGCGAGCGCGGCTGGATCGGCCTGGGCAAGTCGGCCGCCACCCACGGGCCGCACATGGTGCGCTACAAGCTGGAGCGGAGCGCCAGCTAGGTCAGCCGGCGGGGCCGGTGACCACCACGGTGCGACCGTCGGCGAACTGCACGCCCATCGCCTTCAGCGCGGCCTCGATGCGCTTGAGCGCCGAGGCGCGCACGTCGAACTGCTTGCCCGGCGGGCTGCGGAACTTGCAGCGGAACACCTTCACTCCGGGGTCGATGCGGTAGAGCTTGCCCTTGAGCGGCTCCATGATGAGCGGGCCGATGTCGGCGTCGGCCTTCATTTCCTCGCCGATTTTCTTGATCATCTTGCGGATCTTCTCGCTCTCCACCTCGATCGGCAGCGGCAGGTTGAACTTGTCGATGACCCAGTCGCGCGAGGTGTTGCGCACGGTGCCGAGCGAGCCGTAAGGCACGAAGTGCAGCGGCCCGTTGTGGTGGCGCAGGGCCACCGAGCGCAGCGTGATGCGCTCCACCGTACCCTTGATGGTGGTGCCGCTCTCGATGTATTCGCCGACGCGGAAGGCGTCCTCCGCCAGGTAGAACACGCCGGCGATGACGTCGCGCACCAGCGCCTGCGCGCCGAAGCCGAGGGCGAGGCCGACCACGCCGGCGCCGGCGAGGAGCGGCGTCACCTCGATACCGAGCGCCCACAGCGAGGACAGGAGCAGCAGCACGAGCAGCACCACCGCGGTGCTGACGCGCAGCAGCGGCAGCAGGGTGACGAGGCGCGAGCTGGCGTCGGGCGGATGGTGCGGGTCGATCGGCCCGATGCGCACGAGGCGCTGGTCGATGACGCTGCGCGTCGCGATCCACACGCCGTGCGCGAGCAGGGCGAGCACCGCCACGCCGAGCAGGCGCAGGCCGATGCGCACCCAGGGGTTGACGGTCTCGGCGAGCGTGGCGAGGGGCGTACCGAGCGCGAGCAGCGCCGCGCCGATGCCGGCCAGCACGACGACGAAACGCGCGAGCGAGAGGACGATGGCGGGCAGCGCGCCCTGGCCGTCGCCGTCTCCGCCCCAGTAGAAGTAGACGATGGCGCGCAGGCCGAGGAGCAGCGCGAGCACTACGGCCGCCACCGCGGTGACGCCGGCGGCACGCGGGTCGAGCAGCCAGACGGCATAGACCGCCGCCACCAGCAAGCCGAGGACGAAGGAGCGCGGGAAAAGCGGCGCGCGCATGCGCGCGGCGGGGTCACGGCTCTCGCTGCGGCCGAAGAGCGCGAAAGCGCCGATGAGGAGCGCGAGCAGCGCCGCGGAGAAGGCGCCGAAGCGCAGCGCGCCGGCGACGTGCGGCGCACCCAGCGCGCGCTCGAGGGCCGCCGGCACGAACTGGCCGAGCGCGAGCAGCGCGGCGGCGGCGATGCCGACCGCGGCGAGCCAGCGCGCGCGCGCGGGTTCGACCGGCACCAGGCGAAACGGCGCGCGCCCGGGCGCGAGCACGATGCTGATCGCCGCCCACGACAGGCGCAGGGCGAGGAGGAGCAGCGCCGCCGCCACCACGGTCTCGTGCACGCCGGCCGGCCAGGCGAACGCCGCCGAGGTGCTGATCGCGGCGATGGTGAACAGCAGCATGCCGCAAAGGAGCAGGGCGAAGCGCCGCAGGCCGAGGCGCAGCGCCTCGAGCGGCGAATCCGGCCGCGCGGCCTGCACCGCGCGCAGCGGCGAGTAGGCGTAGGTCCAGTAGAACCATTCCACCGCGATGCCGACGAACAGCAGGATGGCGAAGTAGGTGACGCCGCGCACGCCGGCCCCGGTCATCAGCGCCGCGCGCGTGGCGTCATACGCGGCGAGCGCCTCCTGCGGCGCGCGCGCGAGGTCGACGCCGAGCGAGGCGATGCGCGCTTTCGCCCCGGCGAGGAGCTCGACCGAGGAGCCCGCCATGCCGTTCATGCGGGCGACCAGTCCTGCGGCGCGCGCGCCGCCGAGGCGTCGGCGAACGCCGGCAGCACGCGCGTGACCTGCACGCCTGCGCCCAGGACGCGCGCCTGGCAGGCGAGGCGCTCTCCGGCAGCGGCGCCGACGCGCTCGAGGGTGCGCTGCTCGAGTTCGGCCGCGGGCGAGAGCTGCGCCGCCCCCGCCTCGACGCGCACGCGGCAGGTGCCGCAGCGCGCGCGGCCGGAGCAGACGTGCGCATGCGCAATGTGGTTCAAGCGGCTGAATTCGAGCAGCGACAGGCCGACGCGCGCCTGCGCGCTCAAGCCGCCGTCGTAGTCCACGCGCACGCGGCGCAATCGCTGGCGCAGGATCTTCCAGCCGAGGCAGGCGAATGCGCCGAGCAGCAGCGCGCCGTAGCCCATGAGCAGGTTCGCCCGCAGCCCCTCGTAGGTGCGGGTGACGCGCGCCACCTTGTTGAGGTTTTCCACGATCTGCGCGCGCCAGGCGGGGTCGCCGGCCAGGCGCTCGAGCACCTCCTTGCCCGCCTCGGCGAAGCCGAGCAGCGCAAGGATCGGCACGGCGAAGAGCAGCGGCAGCACCAGCCCGCCGATGCGGCGCCACACCGGCTTCAGCACCAGCCAGGAATAAAGCCCGATGGCGCCGTGCATCCACACCACCATCACCACCGCGAGCTGCTGGAAGGCGTAACGCGGCGAGAAGCTCCAGTAGACGGCGAGCATCTGGCCGAAGGCGGCGTGGAAGTCGGGCGTCACCTCGCCGGCGAGATGCATCACCACCGCATGCTCGAGCAGCAGCGGCGGGGTGAGCAGGCCGAGGGCGAGCTGCACGGCGTCGGTGCGGCTCAGCGCCAGCGAGCGGCGCCGGACGATGGCGGTGATGCCGAGCGCGATGTGCACCAGCGCCGCGCCGGCGAGCAGCGCCAGGCCGGGCGCGCTGCGCCAGGGCCCCATCAGCCAGGGCCGCGCCGCCTCCATGGCGGCGAGCGAGTGCAGGCCGAGCATCAGGTTGCACAGGTGGCCGGTGACGAAAGCGAGCAGGACCAGGCCGCTGGCGAGCCGGACGCTGCGCAGCAGAATGTCGGCGCTCATCCCGCGGGGATTATAGGGACAGGGCCTCAAAGGCAGGGGCCCAAGCAATGGTGGCTGCTAGAATCGAAGCCCCCATCCCCGGTATCGACATGCTCGCGCCGAATCTTCTCGCCCAGTCGGACCCCGAGCTGTGGAACGCCCTGCGCCTGGAGAGCCAGCGCCAGGAGGACCACGTCGAGCTGATCGCTTCAGAGAACTACGTCAGCCGCCAGGTGCTCGCCGCGCAAGGCAGCGTGCTCACCAACAAGTACGCCGAGGGCTACCCCGGCAAGCGCTATTACGGCGGCTGCGAATACGTCGACCTGGCGGAGACGCTCGCGATCGAGCGCGCGAAGAGGCTGTTCGGCGCGCCCTGGGCCAACGTGCAGGCGCACTCGGGCTCGCAGGCGAACCAGACGGTGTACACGGCGGCGCTCAGGCCGGGAGACACCATTCTCGGGATGGCGCTGTCGATGGGCGGACACCTCACGCACGGCTCGCCGGTGAATCTGTCGGGCAAGCTCTACAAGGTGGTGTCTTATCAACTCAATCAAAAAGAAGAAATCGACTACGACGGGGCCGAGCGCCTGGCGATGGAACATCGACCCAAGCTGATCGTCACCGGCGCCTCCTCCTATTCGCTCGCCATCGACTGGAAGCGCTTCCGCGCCATCGCCGACAAGTGCGGCGCGCTGCTGATGGCCGACATCGCGCACTACGCCGGCCTCATCGCCGCCGGCCTCTACCCGTCGCCCTTCGGCATTGCCGACTTCGTCACCACCACGACGCACAAGACCCTGCGCGGACCGCGGGGCGGGATGGTGTTCGGCAAGCCCGAGCAGGAGAAAGCGATCAACGCAGCCAATTTCCCCGGCCTGCAAGGCGGGCCGCTGATGCACGTCATCGCCGCCAAGGCAGTGGCGCTGGGCGAGGCCTTGAAGCCGGATTTCAAGAAGTATCAATCTTCAGTTCTGGAAAACGCGCAGACCATGGTGCGCATCCTTACCGCGCGCGGCCTGCGCGTTGTCTCCGGGCGCACCGATTGCCACATGTTCCTGCTCGACCTGCGCGCGAAGGGCATCACCGGCAAGGACGCCGAGACGGCGCTCGGCCGCGCGCACATCACGGTGAACAAGAACGCGGTGCCGAACGACCCGCAGAAGCCCACCGTGACGAGCGGCGTGCGCATCGGCACGCCGGCGATGACCACGCGCGGCTTCGGCCGCGCCGAGGCCGAGGCGATGGCCAGCCTGATCGCCGACGTGCTCGAGCGCCCGGCGGACGAGGCGACGCTCGCGCGCGTGGCGGGCGAGGTGAAGGCGCTCTGCGCGCGCTTCCCCGTCTACCCATGAAGTGCCCCTTCTGCGGCTCGGCCGACACCCAGGTGGTCGACACGCGCGCCAACCTGGAAGCCAACACCACGCGCCGGCGCCGCAAGTGCGTGCGCTGCGAGAAGCGCTTTACCACCTACGAGCGCGTCGACCTGAAGATGCCGCGCCTGGTGAAGAAGGACGGCAGCCGCACCGACTTCGACCGCGAGAAGCTGATGGGCAGCATGATGCTCGCGCTGCGCAAGCGCCCGGTGGCAACCGACGAGGTGGAAGGCGCGGTCGACCGCGTCATCGAGCGGCTGCGCTCGCTCGGCGAGCGCGAGGTGCCCTCCAGCCGCGTCGGCGACTTCGTCATGCGCGAGCTGGCCAAGCTCGACAAGATCGGCTACATCCGCTTCGCCTCGGTCTACCGCAGCTTCGAGACGCCGGACGATTTCCGCGAAGCGGTGCAGGAAGTGAAGGCCACGCGCCGCAGGAAGAAGTAAGGGCGCAGTGGGCTTCAGCGCGTTCGACCAGGCCATGATGCGGCGCGCGCTCGAGCTCGCCGCCCGCGGTCTCTACACGACGACGCCGAACCCGCGCGTGGGCTGCGTCGTTGCCAGCGGCGAGAAAGTGATCGCCGAAGGCTGGCATGAGAGGGTTGGCGGCCCGCACGCCGAAGCCGTGGCGCTGGAGAAATCCTCCGGCGATACGCTCTACGTCACGCTGGAGCCTTGCAATCACCAGGGGCGCACGCCGCCCTGTGCGGACCTGATCCTGAAAAAGAAGGTCGGGCGCGTGGTCGCGGCGATGCTCGACCCCAACCCCAAGGCGGCGCACGGCGGCAAGAAGCTCGCCGCCGCCGGCGTGCGCTTCGAGCACGGCCTGCTGGAGGCGGAGGCGCGCGAGCTCAACATCGGCTTCGTCTCGCGCATGACGCGGCAGCGCCCCTGGGTGCGCCTCAAGGTCGCCGCCACGCTCGACGGCCGCACCGCTTTGGCGAACGGCAAGTCGCAATGGATCACGGGCCCCGAGGCGCGCAAGGACGGCCACCGCTGGCGCGCGCGTGCCTGCGCCATCCTCACCGGCGCGGGCACCGTGCGCGCCGACGACCCGCAGCTCACCGTGCGCGACGTGGACACGCCCCGGCAGCCGCTGCGCGTCATCGCCGACAGCCAGCTCGAGACGCCGCCGGGCGCACGTATTTTGCAAGGTGAAAAAGCCCTCATCTTCTGCGCGGTGAAAGAGAAACATCTCAAGAACGCAGAAATTGTTTCCATTCCCAATGCGCAGGGCAAGGTCGACCTGCCGAAGATGCTGGAGGAGCTGGCGCGCCGCGGCGTGAACGAGCTGCATGTGGAGGCCGGGTTCAAGCTCAACGGTTCGCTCCTGCGCGAAGGCTGCGTGGACGAGCTCCTGCTCTATCTCAACCCGAGCCTGCTCGGCGACAGCGCCCAGGGCATGGTCAATCTGCCCGAAGTGCTTTCACTGCAAGAACGCATCCAGCTGAAAATCCAGTCTCTGGACCGGGTCGGCGAGGACATCCGCATCGTGGCGAGGCTCTGATGTTCACCGGCATCGTGCAGGCGGTCGGCCGCATCCGCGCCACCAACCCGCTGCAGGTGGAGGCGGCCGCGGCCTGGCTGCGCGACGTCAAGGTGGGCGACTCGATCGCGGTGCAGGGCGCCTGCCTCACCGTCACGCGCAAGCGCGGCCGGCGCCTGTTCTTCGACGTCTCGCGCGAGACCCTCGACTGCACCACGGGGCTGGATCGCGCGGGGCCGGTCAACCTGGAAAAGGCGCTGCGCCTCGCCGACCGCCTGGGCGGGCACCTCGTCGCCGGCCACGTCGACGGCCTTGGCCTGGTCACCGCAGTGCAAGGCAGCGTCTACCGCTTCCGCGCGCCGAAGGCGGTGGCGCGCTA
>Ga0075418_10008033_pt1 | contig 11849 bp, 6 predicted proteins | sample SoiMetdeltSBSDD2_FD_81776 | JGI IMG/M metagenome (GOLD analysis project Ga0075418, IMG submission 81776) | Bulk soil microbial communities from a Populus tree surrounding site in Tennessee, USA - Soil MetaG P. deltoides SBSDD2 | ecosystem: Environmental > Terrestrial > Soil > Tree plantation...
ATCAAGGCGTTTTCTGCCGAATTCGCGGAGTCGATGGCCTGCCGCAGAATTGTGGAGTTGCGACGAGGTCTGCTTCTCTGCCCCAGAGGCGATCGCCCGCCATCCCGCGAATATGAGGAAACTTTCGGTCGGATGTTGCGGCAGGGTCAACCCCGCGCCGAGTCGCAAGCTCCATCGCGACCTTTTCCGCGTTTTCTCCGGCATTGCATCGGGAAGGAACCGCTTCTGCATCAGCAAGTGAAACCCGGCTTCTCCCTTGACGCTTACGCGGAACTTGCCTAAAATCTTGCCGTTTAAGTCTATGGAGAGTCTCGAGTAAGGTCGTGGCCGCCTCGGGGGAGGGAAGGGCGCTGCGGAGACTCGACGGCTCCCGCAAGAAAAGAAGGACCCCAACGCGCAGGATAGGGCGCGTTCGGGATGGAAGAGGCTCAGTCGGACTGCAAGAAAGGTGAAGAGAAGAGCCCTGTGGCCGCTTGCTCGGGGCCCTGAAAGGCCCCCGCGGCGGAGCGGTTCTTTCGGGAGGAGACGCGTCCCGAGGCCCATTACACCGTCCCGCCAGGACGGCGCCGAGGAGTGCTTGCATGCAATGTCCGTTTTGCAGGGTGGACAATGACCGCGTCATCGATTCGCGGTCCATTGGGGAAGGCAACGCCATACGGCGTCGCCGCAAGTGTCTCGCCTGCGGCAAGCGCTTCACGACGTACGAGAGGACGGAAGAGCAGCCCCGAGTCGTCGTCAAGAAGGACTCGAGCCGCGAGGCTTTCAGCCGCGAGAAAATTCTGACGGGCATGATCAAGGCCTGCGAGAAGCGCAACATCTCGGTGCACGAGCTCGAGAATCTCTCCGCCAAGATCGAGGCGTCGATTTTCGAGGAGTTCGACAGCGAAGTGAGCACGAAGGTGATCGGCGAGAAGGTCAGCGAGGCGCTCAAGCAGACCGATCACGTCGCGTACGTCCGTTTCGCCTCCGTCTACCGTGAGTTCAAGGACGTGAAAGAGTTCCTCGAGGAGCTGCTTCCGCTCGTCCGACCGCGGCTCCAGCCCGACAACGGTGCGATCTCGGAGCCCGCGGGTGGGGGCGCGATGCTCGAACCTCGCGCAGGGACCTCATCGATCGCGAGCGCTCTGGGAACGGCGGAGAACTGAAGCGGCTAGCGGGCTCGATGGAAGCAAGGACTCGATCGACACCAAAAATCCGGGAGGTGCGCAAGCGCGACTCCCGGATCGTGCCGTTCGATCCGACCAAGATTGCCGATGCGATCTACGCCGCATTCCGCGCCGTGGGCGCGGGGGACCGGGCCGTGGCCGAGGAGCTCGCGTCCGCGGTGACGCACTTCCTCGAAGAAAAGTTCGCGGGGTCCCTCCCCGGGATCGAGGACATCCAGGACCAGGTCGAGACGGTCCTCATCGAGATGGGGCACGCGCGAGTCGCCAAGGAGTACATCCTCTACCGCCAGAAGCGCGCCACGCTCCGCGAGACGCTCCAAGTCCGGAAGGAGCATGGACGGCAAGGCGAGGGGATCACGTATGATTTCGCTGCGGGCGAGGCCGACGCCTCCCGCGGCGACGCGATCGATCCATTGCCTGAGGTGGATCGGGGCCAGGAGGGCATCTCGAAGTGGCACAAATCCCGGATCGCCGCCGCGCTCATCCGCGAAGCGGACCTGGATCCGGAACTTGCCGGGGAGATTGCTTCCGCTGTCGAGAGGAAAGTGCTGAACTCCGGGGTGAGGCGCATCTCCACGTCCTTCCTTCGTGAGCTCGTCGACAACGAGCTCTTCGAGCGCGGATACAGCGCCAAGCTCCACCAGCAGGCGCCGCTCGGGATCCCCAAGTACAACCTCGAGAGCCTTATTTTCGGCACCGATCTGAAAGAGGGCTTCACGTTTCCGAAGACCCCCGTGGAGATCCGCAATGCGATCGCCAATCGCGTCCTCCACCAGTACTCCCTCGAGGAAGTCTTCACGCCGAATGTGGCCGACGCGCACCGGGAAGGCCGCATCTTCATCCACCGGCTGAGCGACCCGACGCGTTTGGCTCGGCTCCACTGGCGACTGCCGCCGCCGTCGGCCGCGGCGCCTGCGGGCCGGCGTCTGCAGGAGCCGAGAGAGGCCCCAGGATCCTACCTCGATCTGAGAGACTTCTTCCGGCGGCTGTGGCATCTCGCGCATTTCTTCTCCGAAGAGATTCGGCTTTCGAACCTCTCGAACCTCCTGATCGACCCGGCTCTCCACTCGACATCCTCGTCGGAGAAGGCGCGAGCCGTCCTCGACCGCCTCGGCCAGATGGATGAGCGTCCGGCCATCGCCCTCGAGCTGGACCTGTTGCCGGAGAGCCAGCCGTGGCTCGAAGGCATCCTGGCGTATTCGCAGGTGCGGCCAGGACGTTTCCTCATCGCGCTGCGTTTGCGCAGGGAAGTCTTCACGAGGCCGGGAGGCGGCGCAGCACTCGACGCAGTGGCTGCTCTCTACGAGCGCGGGGAGCGTATGGAATTTCTTCCGCCCGCCGAGCCGCGCGTCGGGGATGGGGCCGACTCCGGCGCGACCCCCGGGCAGCCGCGGCACGAATTGCTCGATGGCACGGCGGCCAAAATCACGCTGAACCTTCCGCGGGCTGCGTATCGCTCGGCGCGTGAGTCGAAACGGACGATCGAGCTCGAGCTGGAGGAGGTGGCGGACCTCGCGGTCCGGGGGCACCTCGAGCGGCGGCGGTTCATTGAACGCTTGAGCGCCAATGCGGAGAATCCGCTCTGGAGTCTTACGGGCAGGCCGGAGGGTGGAGCCGTCGTGACGCCGGGCAACCTGCACTTCACCGTCGGGCTCGTGGGGCTCAACGAGTGCGTCAAGTTGCTCTCGGGAGAGGACCTCCACATCGAAAGTGGGCGGTCGAATGCGGGCGGCCGGCTGGGGCTCGAACTGGTGAAAGTGATCGAAAGAAAACTACGGCGGGAAGAGCGCGGACTCGGGATCCGCCTCGAGCTCGAGGAGACCGCCAACGTCGGCCCGCTGCGCATTCTGGAACGCAGCGACCGGAGGAAATACCCGGACCTCATTGGAGAGGTGGAGCGCGGGCGGTCCCTGGAATGGGGCGCTCTCTACACGGACGGCGCGCGGCTCCATCGCATGGCCCCGCTCGATCCCCTACGGCGCGTGGAGGAGTTGGCCGGGTACCTCAAGTACCTGCGGCCGGCCGGGGGGATCACCGAGGACCTCAGGGAGCTGCGGGGCTCTCCGCGCGAGCTTCTCGTCAGCCTGTTGGAGGAGTGCATGCCGCATGTCGCATGAGAGATCGGCGCGCGGGGAGAGACGCGGCCGGAGAGAAAAGTTGGAAGAGAAAGGTCAGAGGCTTCGCCCATGTACCTGAAGAAGCTCGAGATGCTCGGCTTCAAGTCCTTTGCGGACAAGACCGAGCTGGTCTTCAAGCCGGGAATGACCGCGATTGTTGGGCCCAATGGCTGCGGCAAATCGAACGTCGTCGACGCCTTCAAGTGGATTTTCGGCGAGCAGTCCGCGAAGGGCATGCGCGGCTCCGAGATGAAGGACGTCATCTTCAATGGCACGATGGAACGGAAGCCGACCGGCTTCGCCGACGTCACGATCGTTTTCGAGAACTCGGACCGCTTTCTTGACGTCGACTACAGCGAGGTGGCGATCACGCGGCGGCTCTTACGCAGCGGCGAAAAAGAATACCTGATCAACAAGCAGCGCTGCCGCCTGAAAGATATCAAAGAGCTCTTCATGGGCACGGGCGTGGGGCAAACCTCCTACTCGATCCTCGAGCAGGGCAAAATCGACGCGCTGCTCCAGGCGAACAACGTCGAGCGAAGGTTCATTTTTGAGGAAGCGGCGGGCATCTCACGCTACTTGTCCAAGAAGGCGGAGTCGTTGCGCGCGCTCCTCCGCGTCGAAGAGAACCTGACGCGCCTGAATGACATCATCGCGGAGGTGGAAAAGCGCCTGCAGCGCGTCAAAGCCCAGGCGTCCAAAGCGCGCCGCTATCGGGAGCTGAGCGAGCGGCTCAAGGATTTGCGCATCCGCTGCGCCATCGAGGACTACCGCGAGTCCGTCCACGTGCGATCGGAGGTGTCATTCCGGCTCCACTGGATCGCATTCCAGCAAGAGCGTCTGGAAAGCGCGCTGTCGCTGCTCGGCGACAACGTCCGGAAAACGGAGGCGCAGCGAGCCGCCCATGACGATCGCCTGCGCGAGCTGCGCGAGGCCGTGGCCACCGTCCAGCTCCAGGCCGAACGAGGCCACGAACGAATGGAGCAGGAGCGGCGTCGCTCTTCGGAGCTGCTCGAGGAGCGCGATCGAAAGTCGGCCGAGATCGAGGCGAACGCCGCTGCGGTCGAGCAGCTCGCGGAGCGCATCGCGGGCGAAAAAGCGGAGGTGGAGGCGCTCGCGGCCGACACCGGCCGCCGCCGGGGGCGCTGCCAGGAGCTGCAGGCCGCGCTCGACGAAGCGCGGCGGCGGCGGGAGCGCGTCGAGGGGGACTTGCGCGGCAAGAAAGGCGACCTGGTCGCACTCCTTCAGGAGCGGGCTCGGTTGTCGAACACCATCGTGCAGATCGACTCGGAGTCCGCGAATTTGCGGGCCCAGCTCGAGCGGCTCCGTGGCGGCATGGAGACGCTGTTCGGTCAAGCCAAGGCCGAATCAGAGCGCGAGGCCGCGCTGAGCTCGAATATTTCGGAGCTTGCCGCGCGGTGCAAGAGTCTCGAACAGGATCGCCGCGGACGCGAGGAGGCGCTCGAGCTGGCTCAGGGCGCTCTTGCGGAGCTCGAAGCCGAGCTGGGCGCGAAATCGGAACGGATCGTCGAGCGGAGGTCGCGTCACGAGGTCTTGAGTCGCCTTGAACAGAGCTTCGAGGGCATCAGCCAGAGCGTGGCGGGGATTTTGCGCGACCGCGAGTCGATTCCCGCGCTGGCGCGCGTCCGCGGCCTGCTCGGCATGGTCGGCTCTATGGTGAAAGTGGAGGCCAAGTACGCCCGAGCCGTCGAGGCTGCGCTGGGGCCGCGCGCGCAATCCCTCGTCGTGGAATGCCAGGACGGAGCGCTCGAGCTTTTGGACTTCGCTCGCGAGGGCAATGTGGGCGCGCTCGAAGTGGTGAGCCTCGACCGCGTCGACTCGGTGCCGGAAGAGCACTTCCCACGCCAGGCCGGCGTGCTCGGATCGCTGCACGACAAAGTGCAGGTCTCGGAGGACCTGGAGGAGCTCTTCGCGCGGCTCCTCGCCAACGTCGTCCTCGTCGAGGACCTCGACACGGCCCTGGCCCTCTCCCGGAACGGCCTCCGGCCTTTCCGCCTCGTCACTCTGGCGGGAGACATGATCGAGCCGTGGGGCAGCATTTCGATCCCTGGCTCGGCCGAGCTCGGCGTCATCTCGCGACGCAGCGAGATGGACGAGCTTCTCGAGGAAGTCGAGTCGCTCGGCCGCGAGGAAGGCGCCCTGAAAGAGCGACAGGCGACGCAGCGTCGCGGCCTCGTCGAAGCTCGCCACGCTGTCGGGAGGCTCCGGGAAGAGGAGCAGGAGGTCGAGAAGTCCATCGCGCTCGAAGAAGGGGCGATGGCGCACTGCGCCCGGGAGCGGGATCGGCTTGCACGCGAAGTCGCGGTCAGTCAGGCCGAGGCGGCCGAGATCGAAGAAGGCCTCAAAAGTCGAGTGGAGGAGAAAACCGCCAGGGAATCCGAAGCGGCGAAGCTGGACGCTTCTCGGCAGGTCGCGGAGGAGCGGATCGCGGCCCTCGAGAGCGAGGCGCTCTCCTGCGCTCAGGCGGATGCGCAAGCCAGCGAGACCCTGACACAGGGGCGGCTCGAGCTTGCGCAGGCGGAAAAACGCGCGGAAGGGCTTCAGGAAATGGTCGCGCGGGAGGAGGCGAATCTCGCGGAGCGCAAAACTCGTTCCGAGGATCTTCGCGCTGCCGTCAACGCGCTCGTGGAGCGGCACCGGGAGTCGCAGGAGGCGCTCGCGGCGAACGATGCCGAGCTCGTGCGCGTAGCCGCGCTCGAGCTCGAGGCCCGCGCGGGCCTCGATGCGGCGGAACGCGAGGCGGGAGGAATCCGGGAAGCCGAGCAGAAGCTGCGCGAAGCCATGGACGCGGTGCGCGCGGAGGCCGGCCGGCTCCAGAAGGAGCGGGAGTCGGCGCACCTGCGGGATCAAGAGGAGAAGCACAAGCGAAACGCCATCGTGGAGCGAATGGACGAGGAGTACGGCCTCGACCTGAAGCAGATGCTCGAGAGCGAGCTGCCTGCGCCGGCCCCCGTCGCGCCCTCCCCTGCTATTGCTGCACCGCCATCCGCGGAGGTCGCCTCGGCGCAGGGCGAAGCAGAGAGCGCGACGCTCGTCGAACCAGCTGTAACGCCTAAGGACCCGCCTCCGAGCTACTTGTCCACGGCGGCCGATTGGGACCGAGAAAAAGCCCGGGATGAGATCCGCGAGATCCAGGAGCGGCTCAGGAAGCTCGGCAACGTAAACCTGGAGGCGCTGGATGAGCTCGAAGAGCTCGAGGAGCGCCACAAGTTCCAGGCGGCCCAGCGTGACGACCTCCTCGCAAGCGCCCGCAGCCTGCAGGGTATCATCGCGGAGATCAACAAGACGAGCCGAGAGATGTTTCTGAAGACGTTCGCAGAAGTGCAGACGCACTTCTCGGACCTCTTTCGTAAGTGCTTCGAGGGCGGAAAGGCGGAGCTCGTGCTCGAGGAGGGCCAGGATGTCCTCGAAGCCGGTATTGATATCGTCGCGAAGCCGCCGGGAAAGAAAATCACCACGCTGAGCCTGATGTCGGGCGGTGAGAAGACGATGACTACCATCGCTCTCCTCTTCGCGATCTTCCGCGCTAAGCCCGGGCCGTTCTGCATCCTGGACGAGGTCGACGCGCCGCTCGACGAGACCAACGTCCGCCGTTTCGTCGTGCTCCTGAAAGATTTCATCGCCCAGACACAGTTCATCGTCGTCACCCACAACAAAGTCACGATGGGTGAGGCCCAGTCCCTTTACGGGATCACGATGCAAGAGCACGGAGTCTCAAAGCGAGTTTCGGTCGAGCTCGAGAGCTACGACCCCGAGCGGCTCGAAGCGGGCGTCTCCTGAATCTCCGCCGCCGTACCTTTTGGGGCTGAGAATCTGCGGCGTAGTGCCCGAAAGCGGTGTCGGGAAGCAGCGCCGGCGCGGCTCGCTGCAACTTTCGTGCGCAACGCGGCCCCGCTCCTGCTCCGCGTCGGTTTGACGCTCTCTCTCAGTCACCCTATACTTCTTCGCCGATTTGGGACGGGCTTGGGTTTTTGGGCTACCGTTGCTCTGCATTGACGCGGGCGCCAGCAATGGCATCCGTGTGCTTCGGTCGTACCAGACCCAAGGCGGGTTAGGGCATCACACTCTCAGGAAGGACAATGGCGGAGATAACCCGAGAGGATGTGCTTTCCCACATCGCTCAGAACAAAGCGCTTCGCGGCTTCAATCTGAGTGGGCTCGACCTAAGCCACTGCAAGCTGCGAGGCGCTAACTTGGAAAGCGCCGATCTCAGCGGCGCGAATTTGAGCTACTGCGACTTGACGGAGGCCAACCTCCTCGGCGCCAACTTGAAAGGCGCTGATGTGTCCCACGCCAATCTGACGGGATGCATCGTGGAGCTCTCGAACCTGGAAGGGGCCTTCTTCCAGGGTGCGGACCTCCGCAGGGTGGATTTCGCCTCCGCGCGCCTCGTGAAGTGTGATTTCACCGAAGCGAACCTCTTCCGGTCCAAATTCGTCGACCAGGACCTCACGGGATGCAAGTTCGCGCGGGCGAACCTCGGCGGCATCTTCTTCACGAACTGCAAGGCCGAGGGCGTCGACTTCTCGGGCTCGCAGATGGTGAACGCTTCCTTCCGGCATGTGGAGCTCGAAGGGGCGAATTTCTCGTCGGCGCTGGTGCGAAACGCCAAGCTCGACGGTACGAAGATCCGAGGCGTCAACTTCCACGCATGCCACTTCATCGACTTCGATTTCAAGAGCCTGGACCTCGAAGGCGTCGACTTGTCGAACGCCAACCTCGAGGGTGCCGAGCTGACCGAGTCCTCGCTGAAATCCGTTCGGTTCGAGGGCGCCAACCTCTCGCGCGTCAACTTCGAGGGGCTTGACCTTAGCGGGATCGATTTCCGCGGAGTCCGCTTCGAGCGCGCCGTGCTGTGCAATGCGAACCTTGCCGGCGCAAACCTGGACGGCGCCCGGCTTTCCGGCGCCAACTTCGGCGGCGCCAAGCTGGACAAGGCGAGCTTGCGCCAGGCGACCGGCGACGGCGCCTCTTTCAAGCGGGCGACGCTCGTCGACGTCGACGCCAGCGGATCGAGCCTTCCGCACGCCAACTTCTTCGAGGCATCGATCCAGCGCTCGACGTTCAACGACGTCAATCTGGATGGCGCCAACTTGAAGTCGGCCGCGGTCAAAGAATCTTCCTTCGCTCGGAGCCAGCTGACGGAATCGACGCTCTCCGAAGCGGCTTTCGAGAGCTGCAACTTCGAGGAATGCACATTCGACCGCAGCAATATGCGCTCGGCGAAGCTCAGCAACTGCTCGTTGCGCAAGACCAGCTTCCGAAGGGCGCTTTGTCAGGACATGGAGATCGAAGATCTGGACTTCGAGGGTGGAGACTTCTGCCGCTCGAGCATGATCAAAGTGAAGTTCGCCGCCACGCGGCTGCACGAGGCAATCCTTGACGCAGTGGATTTCAGGGACTCGCAGCTCGTCGATGTGCTGTTGCGCGACGCGCATATCGTCGGAGCGCGTTTCTCCGGGAGCGAACTGATCGCGGTCAACTTTTCGGGCTCCATCATCCGCGACACGTCGTTCGTCGAAACGGATTTGAGCCGCTGCGAGTTTACGGGGGTCGACAAAGCCGACCTGAAGAGTTGCACGGGTCTCGACCTGGAAGCGTTGGCAGGAAATGAGGCCGCGGCCAAAGCCGCGGCGCCCTCGCGCCCCGCGGTGGGAGGCGGGCGTACGCCGCCGGGCAAGCCGGCCGTCACGAGAAAGCCCACAGGCCGCGCGAAGGGGGCAGGAAAAGCCACGGTGCCGCCGGGCAAAGCGGCCGCCCCACCCGCCACCGTGCCCCGTCCGACGCCAGCGGGCGTCGCCGCGCCGGCCGCCGCGAAACCCGCGGCAGTCACGCGGCCAGCTGGCTCCGAAGGGGTCGGCTCGAAGCCTGCGCCGGCAGCCGCCCCCGCGGCAGCGGCGCGCCTCGACGCGCTGAGCCCGCCGGTCGAGCAGCGCACGGTGCTCATGAAGGGCGCGCCGTGCTCCGAGCTCACGGTGCGGTTTCAGTTCCTCTACATGCGGTGCGATGAGCTTGCGCGGCTCCTGCTCGGATTCGAGCAGCTGTACAACCGCATCCTGCAAGTGCTGCGCGGGATCGACGCCAACCTCGAGATGCCTCCCGAAGAGCGGTTGCGAGTCAGCCGCTGCCACCTCGACATGGAAGGCGTGCTCACACTGCGAGGCGCGATCTGCACGGTGGATGTGGACGGCGAGCAGCGAGACCTCGGCGTCCTCGACGTGATTCGCGACCTCTACCTCGACAACGCTTGCGCGCCCGTCGAGGAGCACTTCCAAGCTCTGCAGCATATCCGGGAGCACAAGACCGGAGTTCCGATCGACTACGACCAGGAAACGGTTCCGGCGAACAAGGAAGCGAGCCTCGTCAAGGTCCAGCAGGAGCTCGAGGAGTACAAGCAGCGTTTCGAAAGCCAGGCGCGAATCAGCCTGCCTATGGCTACCGACGCCGACGTCGCCGAGATCGCGACGCTGGCCTATCAGGTCTCGAGCGAGCTTTTTCAGCGAAGAAACGTGTGGGGCTTGGAGGTGCAGTAACGAAAGCGAGCGTGGGGGGGTGTCTTCGAAAAGTGGTGGTGATCGGGATCCGAGACACCGGCGAGAGGGAACCATGCTCGAAACTCTTCCAGAGGAGCTTCTGGGCACTAGCACCGAAGCCTCCCGACTGAGACGATTCATCGAGGATGCATCAGCAGAGCCTGGCCCCGTGATCTTCACGGGCGAGCCTGGCACCGGGAAACACGTAATCGCGCGGATGCTGCACGAGCATTCCCCGCGGCAGGAAGCGCCCTACTTGATGGTCGATTGCTCGCTCTTCTACGAGCGCGAGCTGAAAAGGGAGCTTTTTGGCTATGTCGCCCCGGGCGGGAAAGGGAAAAGCCGAAAGGGACTTTTCGAGTTCGCCAGCGACGGAACGTGCTACCTGGCGAGGATCGAAGAACTGAGCTCCGGCATCCAGGAGGTCTTGCTCGAATTTCTCAGGACGGGCCGGTTCGCGCGTCTGGGCGACGGTAAGCCCATCAGCTCGAGCGTCCGCATCCTGGCTTCGAGCTCGAAAAACCTGGCAGGCTTCGTCAATGCCGGCCTTTTCGACGACGATCTCTACCGCCGGCTCTCCGCTTGGAGCCTGCGGTTGGCGCCTCTCCGCGAACGCCGCGAGGACATTCCGGCGATCGTGGATGCGCTCACGCACGCGCACACGCGGGACCGTCCGGCGGTCCATTCGCCTATCTGGTCCGCGGACGCGCTCCAGGCCCTTCAGGCCTATCCGTGGCCGGGAAACATGGACGAGCTGTCGAGAGAAGTGCGCCGGCTGGTCGAAAGCGGCGTGCCGAGCGTGCTACCCGAACACCTCGCCGTGGAAGTGGCGAGCTCTTGGCTGGGACAGCGAGGCGACCCGGAAATCCGGCGTGTCCTCGACGAGCTCGACGGATACATCCGCGAGTTCCGGATCCTGAGCCGTCTCGACCTCAGCTACGGAGATCTCCTCGACGCCGCCAGCAACCAGTGGAAAGGCTCCTTCCCGTCGCGGCGGGAACCGCCGAGTGAAGAGTGAGCGGCAAAGCTCAGACCAGCAGAGACGCAGCGAAGCTGCCGTGGAGAAAAGACCCCGGAAATCCCGATACGGAGCCAGCCCCTTCCCTAGGGTGAAGCCGTGAGGGGCCGGAAAGGCGTTGGATGAGCCCCGATGCGGTGAAAATCCTCCTCGTCGATGACGAGCCCACTGTCCTCTCGTTGATGAAGTCCATCCTCGAGACGCAGGAAGGCTATCTCCTCGACGTCGCCACGAACGGAGAAGACGCGCTGGCGAAAGTGGAGGCCACGCAGCCGGACCTGCTCATTACGGACTTGAAGATGCCGCGCATGGGGGGCGAGGCGCTGGCGGACGCCGCTTTGCGAGTGCGGCCGGACCTGACGATCCTCGTGGCTACGGGCAACGGGACCCTCCAGGGTGCCGTGGAGCTCATGAAGCGCGGCGTCTTCGACTACATCACGAAGCCGTTCCTCGTGAGCGACTTCATCGACCGCGTGAACCGCGCAGCCGATATCGTGCGCTGCCCGCCCCTGTCGAAGGACTCGCAGGCGGTTATCGGCAGCCTCATGACGGCGCTCGAAACCAAGGACCCTTACCTAAAAAACCACAGCTCCCGCGTTGCGGCCTTGTCGCGGCAGCTGAGCGTCGACCTCGGGCTTCCAGCCCGGCGCGTCCTGCTGATCGAGCGCGCAGCGCTAGTGCACGACCTGGGCAAGATTGGCGTCTCCGAAGCGGTGCTCCACAAAACTGGCCCGCTCGACAAGGACGAGTTCGATCAGATGAAGCGGCACCCCGTTTACTCGGCGGACATTATCCGGCCGCTGAAAGAGTTCAAAGACTGCATCCAGGACGTTTATCACCACCACGAACGCATTGACGGAAAAGGTTATCCGGACGGCATTGTGGGATCGGAGATCCCGCTGGGTGCGCGAATCATTTCAGTATGTGACTCTTACGATGCTATGGCGAGCGACAGGCCCTACCGCAGGGGACTGCCCTGGAATGCAATTCGCCA
>Ga0075418_10008035_pt1 | contig 11847 bp, 10 predicted proteins | sample SoiMetdeltSBSDD2_FD_81776 | JGI IMG/M metagenome (GOLD analysis project Ga0075418, IMG submission 81776) | Bulk soil microbial communities from a Populus tree surrounding site in Tennessee, USA - Soil MetaG P. deltoides SBSDD2 | ecosystem: Environmental > Terrestrial > Soil > Tree plantation...
ACTCGAGCAGGCGGCGAAGAAGTAAACGGGATGGTCGACATCACATCTACGGAGCGCAGGTCATGAGACACATCGTGCGCATTGCGGCAGCCCTGGTCCTTTCGGGCGTCACTCTGGCAGCGCACCACTCCGCCATCCAGTTCGACTTCACGAACACGAAGACGGTAACGGGCGTCGTCAAGAAGTTCCGCGCCATCAACCCCCACATGCAGCTCGTGCTGCGCGTGAAGGACGAGAAGGGGGAGCGCGACATCGTGTTCGAGGGTCACAGCACGAACAACATGTACCGCGCCGGCTATCGCGACAACATGATCAAAGTGGGCGACACAATCACGGTGTACATCGCCCCTCTCAGGGACGGCAGCGGCGGGGGTTATGTCACGGCGGCGGTTACGGCCAGTGGTGTGAGGTTTGGCGCGCTCTCCCGCGCTGAGCAGGCCCGGGAGCGTGAGCGCGCAGAAGGGCGGTGACGGTCGTATGAGACGTTGGTCTGGATTCGTCGCAGCACTCGGCGTCGCACTGTGCGCTTCGGTCGCGGCAGATCACGGGGCGGAGCAGCGCGACATGGCTCTCGTCGGTCACGACGACCTTCAGGCGCGCAGCGCCTATCAACCGACGATTCAGCGCCAGGGCAACCGCTGGATCGCCTATATCGGTCACCACGGGGGTAGCAAACGAAACCCCCTCACCGGCAAGGACGAACAGAACGGCACGTCGATCGTTGACGTCAGCGATCCGAAGAAGCCCCGCTACCTCGCTCATATTCCCGGTGAAGCAGGGGAAGGGGAGAACGGCGGCGCGCAGATGGTGCGCGTCTGCAGCGGAAGCAACTTGCCGCGAGCGGACAAGAGCAAAGTGTATCTGCTGCGATCGTTCGGCAACTCCGGTCACGAGATCTGGGACGTCACCGATCCGGCGAAGCCGACTCGAGTCGTCGTGCTGATCGACGGGCTCGTGAATACGCACAAGAACTTCTGGGAGTGCGACACTGGCATCGCCTACGTCATCTCAGGACCGAAGGAATGGCGCACGCGCCGGATGACCAAGATTTACGATCTGAGCGATCCGGCCAACCCGAAATTCATTCGCGACTTCGGCCTTCCCGGACAACAGCCAGGGTCGACCGTGATGCCGATTCCCACCGAGCTGCACGGGCCGATCTCTCTTGGTCCCAAGGGCAACCGCGTGTACTTCGGCTACGGTACGAGTCGCGCGGGCGTTGTGCAGATCGTCGATCGACAGAAGCTGCTCAACGGACCGAAGGAGCCCACCGACGCCAATCTGCTCTACCCGCAGATCGCACGCGTCGATCTTCCTCCTGACGCCGGTGCCCACACCGCGTTTCCTGTGCTCGGTATGACGCTGCCGGAATTCGCCAAGCAGAAGCTCCCCGCGAATGCGCCGGTGCCGGGCGGCGGTCATGACCATGGTGAGGCGGTGCCGATTCCCTCCCCGCAGGCGCATCGCGATTTCATCGCCGTCGTGAGTGAATCGCTTGCCAACGAATGCCTGGAACCGAGGCAAATGGTCCGCATGATCGACATCACCTTCGAGTCGACGCCCCTCGGAGCATCGACCTGGACGGTGCCGGAGGCGAGCGGAAATTTCTGTAGTCGTGGTGGCCGGTTTGGCTCGCATTCCTCACACGAGAGCTTCACGCCGATCTATTACGGCCGGGTGCTGTTCGTCACGTTCTTCAACGCTGGCCTGCGCGCGATCGACATCCGCGACCCGTTCGACGTGAAGGAGATCGGCTACTACATTCCAGCGACGACCGCAAACACCGACCGCCGCTGTGTCGGCGCTGGCGCCGACGAGCGCTGCAAGGTGGCGATTCAGTCGAACAACGTTGAAGTCGACGATCGCGGCTACGTCTACGTCGTCGATCGCGCCAATACGGGGATGCATATCCTCGAACTGACCGGCGCCGCAAAAAAGGTCGCGAACTTCTCATCGCAATGACGCCGTGTCTGAAGAACAAGACCCGGCCTGCGGGAGCGTAGGGCGGGTCCTGCCTTTTGGACCCGCCGTCATACGTCATAGAGATTTCAGGAACTCCACGAGATCGCTCTTCTGATCGTCGGTGAGGTTCAGCATGAGATGCTGGTCGTAGTGTTCGACGACCGCGGGAAGATCAGGTGCGCTTCCATCGTGGAAATAGGGAGCATGTTGCCAGAGCGCGCGCAACGGCGTCGCTCGGTATTCGCCCGTAGCGCTTCTGCTCGCGTACGCCCCATCCATTCCCGTTTCCTCGGGAGCGTGTAGGACGGGGACATCCGTCTGCGGACCGCTTAACACGTCCGTGTACCGTGGCCCAGAGTGGCACGAACCGCATCCGGCTTCGTTGTAGAACAGACGCCGGCCGCGCGCGGCCGCCTGTCGATTGAAGCTACCTTCCGGCGGATCGGGTGCTCGCAGCCGCAGTTGGTACTCGAGGAGTGCCCTCAGCTTGGGCGTGACGAGATCGGGAGTCTGGGTGATGAAGAGACCGATGCGTGGGTCGCGGAAGTTGCCCTGGCCGCCCATCTGGCCGACGCCGACGTAACTGTTCCAATATGAGATGGGGCCGTCACCCGTGTACGTCTCGAAGCCGACACCCCTGAGTCCGTATATCGCCGGCATCACAACGGGCACCGACATCGAACCGGGGTGCAACTCGAAGGCGTTCACGCCGTCGAATGCATGGTGCCGCGGGTCGTACATCCCGGGTCCCCATTTGTCGAATTCAGTCTTGAATTCGGCGGGCAGCCCAGGGGCGAGCCCCGCGATGACGCCGACGTTGAGATCGTGATTTGCCCACCCGTCCAGCCGCTTGCCGATGCCTTTGGTCAATGAGTCGTCGACGTTCGAATGACACAGCGCACACGTGATGCCGATGCTTGTGAGCTTGCCGTCGTTGACTTTGCCAATCACCCCCACCACTGCATTCAGCCGGAGCAATTCCATCGTCACTGCCGGATCCGTCAGATCGACTTTCTTTGCTCGCAACGCTTCGACGATTGCTCGGGGCAGAGCGTCTACGTCCACCTTGAGGCCGACTGCCAACGCGGTCGCCGGACTGACTGTTTGAACGGCCTCGTGCAGTCGCAGAACGTCCGTCCAGAGCTGTTCGTCGCCGAACGTGTCGAAGCGGAAGATGGACCGACCATCGGGCGGTCGAGGGTTGTCTTGACGAGCGGAGGCTGACGAGAATGTCAGCGTAAGGACGAGCGCGATCGAAGCCACGCCGATGAGTCGCATGAGGCTCTCCTTCAGCGGGCTCGATCACTCGACTGAGACGACGAACCCGTGATCGATAGAGTGCGCTGCGTCGCTTTGGTTACGAATGCTCGAGTTCGGGCGATGGCAGGGCTTACAGAATCTGCGTCAGGACTGCTCGCACGACGCGGTCACATCTTGCTCCGAGGAAGCGGAAGGCATCTGATGCAGCGAGCCCTGCGTGCTCGTAGAGATCGCGTCGTAGCGCGCCGCGCGCGCGCGACAGCCGGGTTTTGACGACGGCTTCGCTGACGCTGAGCGTTTCTGCGACTTCGTCAGTGCGCATGCCTTCGAGCTGTCTCAGCACGAATACTTCACGCGTGCCGTCGGGCAGCCGATCGATCGCCGATTCCATCAGCGCGCCAAGTTCGCGCGCCATCGCAAGACGTTCGGGATCTGGTGGCGCAGCGAGCGCAGGAGGAAACTCGATTGAGGGCGGGTTCTCGGGATCCATGGTCATGTACCGGCCGCGTCGTCGCGCGCGGGCCAGAGCCTCATGCACCGCGATGCGAGTCAGCCAGGTCGAGAACTTCGATCGGCCGTCGAATTGCCCCAGGTGACCGTAGGCATTGACGTACGCTTGCTGCATGACGTCCTCGGCCTCGTTCTCGTCCCTGAGGATGGCGCGCGCCGCACGGTAGAGTCGTTGGTTGTATCGCCGCATCAGGATTTCGAATAGGGCAGTTTCGCCGGCAAGCACACGTGTCACCACCTGTTCGTCCGACAACGGGGCGGATACATCCACGGCAGACATGCTCACAATTCGCATCTTCTGCCTAATAGAGTCCGGAACCTAGCAAAGGTGACATCAGGGGCGCTCGGCCGGTGAAATCGTCGTTGATGCCGTTGAGGCGGACGCCTGCGTCGATAGGGCCGAGCCGGGTCGTCGTCTTTCTCGGGTGGCAGCCTCCGCGGCGGCGACTCAGACCGTCGCCGCAGTGACGTTGTTCACGAACGAGACGTTGACGCGCGGCGGCAGTCCAAGCTTGAGGTCGAGCTCGACGCCCTTGAGAGGCACGTCGGGGACCTGCTGCTTGATGTGGTACGCCGCCAGCAGGCCCTTGAGTGCTGTGACGAGGACCTTCTTCGCCGCGTGCTTTTCGATGAGCTCTTCGAGCTTCTTCACGTCGATCGTATCCGTTGACGCCACCAGTGTGGCGCCGACTTCCGGCAGCAGTCCCATGCCGACATGCAGATCTTTCACCGTGAATCCCAGCGCGCGCATCGTTGGCATGGCTTCATTGAATTCATCCAGCATTCTGTGGGCAGTCGCCGTCGCTGACGCAGCCGCCGAACCCGCCAGTTCCTGTGCTTTGCCGACGAGGCTCTTGAACTCCATAACGCAACCTCCTTCGCCGAGTCAACGTCCACGTCGCGACAAGTCTCGCGGACTACTTGAGTCAACGTATCGGCGAAGCGAGCCGAACGCGGCCTGCATCTGGTCGAAGGAATAGTGGGCGTTGCGGCCACTGGTGTTGGGCAGCACGAAAATGCTGGATTCCCCAAGCCGCTCCCGTTGAATCCCTATTCTCACCGGACCCTGGTGCTGCTGGAACATCGCGCGATAGACCGTCACGCCAATGAAGGCCACGACGGCAGGCTTGTATCGCCGCACTTTGCTACGCAGACGCAACCGTCCGGCCGCGTATTCTTCGGCTCGCAACTCGTCGATGCCGCGTGTGGCTCGGGCAACGATGTTCGTGATGCCGTAGCCCCACTCCGGCAGCCGGTCATCGTCCAGATACGTCAGCGGTTCAGGTACGAGGCCGGACTCGAAGAGCAGTTTCCAGAATCGATTCGAGAAGCCAGCGAAGTGATGACCGGTGAGCGCCGAGCGCACACCGGGATTGATCCCGACGAAGAGCACCCGAACTCCCGGGCGAATTCTGTCACGGAGGGGAGGCAGCGTCTCTGGTGCGTTGCGCGATCCACGCAATCCGGCTCATTATCCATGGGCGATGCTGTCCGCGTCGTGGCTGCCACTGCTTGTGCTCCTTGCGCTTCAGGCGCGGGCCGACTTCCGCGCGGACGTGAAGCTGGTGCGCGTCGACGCCGAGGTGAGCGAGGACGCCAGGCTGATCGACGGACTCACCAAGGAGGACTTCCGCGTCCGCGATGGTGGGAAGGCTCGCGCCATTGTGTATTTCGGCCATGCCGAGGAGCCGCTCGACGTCATTCTGGTATTCGACACCAGCGCCAGCATGCTTCCAGCGATCGAGCGCGTTGCCGATGTTTCCCGCGCGGCGCTCGGTCAGCTTCGGCCAGGCGATCGCGTTGCTGTCATGGCGTTCGATGCCGATACCGACCTCATCACGGATTTCACGAGTGACGTCGATCGAGTACAGGCGGTCATCCAGAATGACGTACTCCGCCGCACCCTGATACCCAACAGCCAGATTCAACCGGCTGCGCGCGATGCCGCGCGGCACTTTCTGCGCCAGCCGCGCACGAATCGCCGCCGTGCCGTCGTGATCATCACAGACAACAACGGGTCGTCGCGTGATGACCGCGCACTGCCGACTTTCTGGGAGGCCGACGCTGTGCTGAGTGGGTTGATCGTGCCCGGCATGGCGGTTCGCAGACGGGTGCTGTTTCTGCCCGTTTGGCTCCCCGTCAATGGCATCGCTGGAATCACCGAGATCGCCGAGAAGTCGGGCGGCGACGCGTTGAAGGTCGGCGATCCTGGCGGCGCGTTTCGCCAGATGATTCAACGTCTGCGCAGGCGTTACAGCCTGCACTACGAAATGCCGCAGGCGAAACCGGGCGAGGAGCGCACGATCAAGCTGGAGCTCTCCTCGGAAGCCCGCCGCCGTTATCCTGGCGCCAAAATTCGAGCCCGCAGTGGCTACGTCGTCCCAGAGCAATAGACGTCTTGCGTCTGAGGCGTAGCCTGGCTAGCTATTTGCTGGGCACCATTCCCTTGAAGACCAGCTTCTGAAGCCCCATCGTCGTCTGCGCGAGATAGAGGTTGCCTTTCGAGTCAGTCGCGATCTGGTGACCGCCGTTCTTCAGGCCGCTCGGCTTGATTGATCCCAGGATCGTGAGCGTCTGTCGATCCACGATCACGATGTCGTCGCCGTTGCCGACGTAGAGGAACTGCTGACCGCGATCCGGAGACAGGGCGATATTTCTCGCGAAGGGCGTGTCAGCTTTCACCAGCTGCTTCACGAACTTGCCGTCGGCCGTGAATGACTGAATGCGGCGATTCTCGCGATCGGCGACGTAGACCGTGCCATCGCGCGCCACCCGGAGAGCGTGAACGATGCTGAAGTTTCGTGGGCCGGGATCCTCGATGGTCTTTGGCGTGACGACCTCGCAGTGGTCGTCGTCGACTGGGCGTTCGGCGAAGGCGCCCCACATCCGCTTGAAGGCTCCGCTGTCGGCGTCGAGCACGATCACGCGGTGATTTCCGTATCCATCGGCCACGAACACTTCGTTGGTCGGGGCATGCACCCATGCGTCTGCCGGGCGATGCAGGTTCTTGGTGTCGGAGTTCCCCTTGCTCTGGTTGCTGCGCCCAACCTGCAGGACGAGCTTGCCGTCATTTGTGAACTTCAACAACTGATCATCAGCGACCGGTTTGAGACGACTCACGCCGTTGGTCGGGCAGTTGTTTCCTCCCAGCCATACGAACCCTTTGGCATCGACGTGAATGCCGTGCTCACGTTCGGGCCATTCATAGCCACTGCCGGCGCCGCCCCAGGCCTTGATGAACTTGCCTGAGGGGTCGAACACCATCACCGGCGGAGCCGCCATGGCTGACTGCTCGGGCGGGAGGGTGCGGGGGCGATGCAGGAGCCAGACATTGTCCTGCGCATCGATGGCAAAGCTGGACGGATCTCCGAGCTTCCATTTCTCGGGGACCTTCGGCCATGTGGGATCGACCTCGAACGTCGGCAGACTTCGGGCCGGCGTGCTTTGTGCGAGCGGCGTGGAACCGAGCAACCACGCCACGCCAGCCGCTGCGACGAGGCCGACAGCCACTTTCAAACTTTGCCCTTTGTCCTTTGACCTTTTGCCTTGCATGGCGCACTCCTCAAAACGTCTGGTGGAGCATACTCTCGAAAGCAAGTTCCCGTGCCTCATTACTCATTCGGAGACATCGTGGTCGATGCCGACAGCCGCCGTCTGACACGGGCAGGCGAACGGCTGTCGATTCCCGACCGGCATTTTGCGGTGCTTCTGGCGCTCCTGGTCAGCCGGGGGTCGATTGTCTCGAAGGACGCCCTCATCGAGGCAGTCTGGCAGGACGTGGCAGTTACGGACAACAGCCTCGAGCAGGCCGTGTCGGCTCTGCGACGCGTACTCGGAGTAGGGCCTGATGGCGAACCCTATATCCAGACAGTGCCGCGTCAGGGATATCGTTTCGCCGGCACGGTCAGCCTGACAGCCGCTCGCGCCAGTGACGACGCGCTCGAGGAGCTGCTCGCACCGCATCGCGCATGGATCGAAGGGCGCGCCGCACTCGAAACGCTCGAGCGTGACCAGATTGTCCACGCCCGTCACGTCTTTGAACGCGTACTTGACCGTGCCTCGGATCACGCTCCGGCGCACATCGGTCTGGCCAATGCCTGCATCATGCAGTTCGAGATGACGCGCACCGACGAGCAGCCGGACGTCGCGGCGCTCGAGGCAGCGACGCGTCACTCACGCGAGGCCTGCCGTCTGGCACCCGATTACGGGGAAGCGTGGGCGACGCTCGGATTCGTTCTGGATCGAACAGGTCGCCAGGTCGACGCGTTGGCGGCATCACGCCGCGCGGTGACGCTCGAACCGGACAACTGGCGTCATCATTTCAGGCTGGCCTATATCGGATGGGGTGAAGAGCGTCTTCGGGCGGCACACCGCACGCTCGCGCTCCTGCCGGGGTTTGCATTGGCCCATTGGCTGATCGCCACTGTGCACGTCGCACGGCAGGCGCTCGACGAAGCGGAGCGTGAGCTTGCGATGGGCATCGCCGGTCAGTCTGGACCGCCGGCGGCCAAGTCGAGATTCAGCGCCGTCGCACTTCACTGGTTGCGAGGCCTGATTCATTTTGCACGCGACGAAAGAGCAGCAGCGCTCAAGGCGTTCGAGCGTGAGCTCTCATTTGAAGACAGCGGACATCTCTACGGTCGCGAATGCTGCGCGAACACGTGGTACGCGATCGGGTCATTGCGGTTTCATCAAGGCGATCGAGAGAATGCTGCCGCAGCGTTTCGGCAAGCCATCACGCGCGTTTCAGCGCATCCACTCGCGCGGCTCGGTCTCACGGCGTTGAACGCATCCGAGGGCGCTTCCACCATTTCACCTGCTCATTCGGCATCCGTTGATGCGGCCCTCGGACGAGCGGTCGAACTCGCGCTCGCGGGCAAGCACGTTGATGCGGCAAGCCTCGTCGAAGAGGCATTGGCCGCGGCACCCGCTGGCAACGCGGGATGGCTCATCCCCGTGGAGCCTCTGCTACACGTATCGGCCCAATTGGACGCTTGGGGGCCCGTCCTGGCTCGCCTGCGCGCGCGGTCGGCCTGAACGATCAGAACTTTTCAGGAGAGTCGTCAAGACATCGCCATGCGCCAACACTGACCATGGGTCATGGAGGTGCCTATGCGTGCTGCCGTATTGATGTTGCTCTTCACGAGCATGGTGATCCCTGTTGGTGTACAGGCCCAGACGTCGGATGTCACGATCCCGCCGCCGCCGGTCAAGACCGTCAGCCTTTCCGGCCCCCGCTTTGGATTCACTGCGCTCAGCCAGGGTGTCGTCGACAAGCTTCACGAGCGATCGATCGAGGTGCGGCCGACCATCACGCAATTTGGTTGGCAGTTCGAGCGCGAGTTCTACACCAAGGAGGGCGGGCTGGCTGCCATGAATGAATGGGTGTTCCTGCTCGGCGGACTCGAACAGGGCGTGGTGCTGCCGAGTTTGAGCTGGATGGTCGGATTGCGATCGTCCAGCGGAGCGGAATTTGGAATTGGTCCCAACGTGACCCCCGCTGGCGTCGCGTTGGCCTTGGCCGGTGGCGTGACATTCCGGTCGGGCGCCTTGAACGTGCCGATGACGTTCGCCGTCGTGCCGTCGAAGGCCGGCACTCGGATCAGTATGCTGACTGGCTTCAACCTGCGGGGGAGGAGGTAGCCGGCGCTGCCTGACTCGAGCGTTACGAGCAGCGCGGGCTGAAGCCCGCGCTCTGCGACCGGCAGTGTACGAGCAGCGTAGCGCGGAGGCTTCAGCCTCCGCGTCTGTTACGGTGTGAGCGTCAAGGTATAGACCGGCGGCCCTGGCAGAAAGGGCGTGGGCTCCCCGTTGACCCACGCCTCATGCGAATTCGAATAGAAGGGCGAGAGTGGATGTCCGCTCTGGCCCGTCGGCATGTGCATGATCCCCTCGTCTTCGTGACCGGGCGAGACGATCATTCGCTCTGACGACGCCGACGAGTTCCAGTGCATGTTGGGCGTATACAGATCGCCAGGCAGTGGCTGCACCGGCATGTCGAGCCACCTGCGCACCAACGGCAAACCCGCCGAAAGCGGGTGCCGGTAGGCCGTGATGTTCCACGTCGACCACGGCTCCGCCAGTCCCCCTTCACGCTCGGCCCGTACGACAGCTCCGGTCGCCGCGCTCAGGAGTAACTCGTCCCAGCTCGCATAGTGCGGATCGAGCAGGTGCATAGGTCTCTCGGAGACGAGCTTCCAGATCGGTCCTTCACGCCGGCGCACGCTGCGATAGTCGAATGTCGCATCGGCCTCGTAACATTCGACGAGCACGAACGCGATGACCTCCTTCGAGACCTCTTCGCGAAACATGCGGGTAAGCCGATAGCCTGCCGACCCTGGGGAGGCGTGTCCGTCCCAATCTCGTTCGACGATCTCCCGCAGGCGAATGCGAGGTTGGTCGGTGACCGTCTTCAGCGTTTGCAGCAGCAGCGTCCGCCATCGCGTCAGGAACTCTGCGTTCGTGTCGAGCTGAATGTCCAGCAGGTCTGCGGCGCTGAAGCGATTCTGGCTGGTGAGCCTCTCGCGGATGATGCGGGCCCGTGATCCCACCTCATAGTTCCCGTCTCCGATCCGCGCGAGCATCTCGCCATCGACCACGCGGGCGTTCGCCGTCCAGATCCGCCCGCTCTCCGGATCAATAATCCGGGGATACTCCTCGCGTTTGAGCCATCCGCTCCATCCACGAGTGCCATCCGCCCACGACACGGGGACGCGACCATCGAAGCCGACGCGCCGTGCGATGGACCCGTAGATAGTCCAGCCAATCCGCCCTGTGTCATCAGCCGCGACAAAGTTCTGGCCGGGCGTGCCCAGGCCATTGACGGCATCAAAGGCCTCGTCGATTGTCCGGGCCGACTCGAGAGCGGTAATCGAAAGGCCGAGGCGGGCCGCATCGTGTGCGACCCAGCGGAGGGCACGCAGGCGTCCCTTGTGATCCGGGTCCATCACCGGCCCCCAGATCGTCCATCGTATTGACTGCTGTCGCCGCTCTTCTCCCGCGACGTCGATCATCTCGTCGTAGCGATCGAAAGTGCGCCAACCCTCGGGTGTGCGATACCGGTTCGAGTTAGACGGATCGATCTCGAGGAGGACGATGTCGCTCCAGTCTCCCTGCGAGTTGGTGAAGCCCCACGCCACGTGCGTATTGCTCCCGACGACGACGGCGGGGACTCCCGGCAGGGTCACGCCCATCAGCCGATGTGGCGAGGCGTTTGGCCCGTCCTGCCACTCGAGCGAGGCGCGATACCACGTGTTGGGGACGCGAACCGTCAAATGCATGTCATTCGCGATGAGTGCGCGCCCGTCGTTCGTGAGGCGACCGGCGACCGCCCAGTTGTTGCTGCCGATGGCGCCGTCTCGATCAACGTCCAGATCCCAGCCCGTGGCTCCCGAAGGCGTGCCCCCAATTCCCCACGCCCAACTGCCGATTCCCAAGCCCCGCGTCGAGCCCTCGAGCTCGATCGGACGATCGGAAACGGGAGGCCTCCTGGGAATTGGTCGTTCGTCGTCGGGAGGTGGGAGCGTGTTGCCCATCCGACGACTCCGAAGATCGTAAACATCGGGGCCAGGGATCGGTGGAACGCTGAGCGCATGACCGACGATCGGCGAGTCCCACTCCGTCCCAATCGGCGAGAGGAAGTTCGCCATGGCCTCAGGAAGCACGTCGTGCATCGTGCCGAGCGTGGCCTCGTACGCCCCGTCGGGATCCTGGAGGGTGATGAACATCGACAAAACGACGAGCATGCTGTCTTCGGCCAGCCACTTCTGAGGCTGTTGCCGCAGCAGGACGTATTCGAATGGCGGGGTCCGAAGCTGGCTCAGGCTGCTGTTTACTCCCGATGTATAGGCGTCGAGGATGGCTCGCCATGCGGGATCCATCATGGCGATCGCCCGTTGGGCCTGGTTGCGGAAACGATGCATCCGAATCTGGCGGTCCACGGCGATCGCACGTGAGCCGACGAGCGCTGAAAGCTCGCCGGCGGCGCGTCGTCGTGCCAGATCCATCTGAAAAAACCGGTCCTGCGCGTGCAGAAACCCGGTCGCCCGCGCAACGTCCTCGCGTGAGGCGCCCCTCACCGTAGGAATGCCGAGGGCGTCTCTCGTGATAATGACG
>Ga0075418_10008039_pt1 | contig 11844 bp, 7 predicted proteins | sample SoiMetdeltSBSDD2_FD_81776 | JGI IMG/M metagenome (GOLD analysis project Ga0075418, IMG submission 81776) | Bulk soil microbial communities from a Populus tree surrounding site in Tennessee, USA - Soil MetaG P. deltoides SBSDD2 | ecosystem: Environmental > Terrestrial > Soil > Tree plantation...
CGACCGGCTGGTGGCGCTCGGCGGTGGTCCCGTCGCCCAGCTGCCCCGAACTGTTGGACCCCCAACAGTAGGCTCGATTGGCGGTGGTGATGCCGCAGCTGTGTACATATCCCGGCCCGACCCCGCGGAATTTGAGTGCGCCTGCGACGGGCGTCGGTGTGCCGTGACTGTCGGGATCGCCGGTTCCCAATTGGCCGTAGCTGTTCGAGCCCCAACAGAACAACGTGTCGCTGACCTCGACAGCGCACGTGTGGTTCTGCCCGGCCGCGATCGAGCGAAAGACGTGACCTCCGGCGACAGCCACGGGCGTCCCTACGGCACTCGCCGTCGTGTCGGCGCCGAGTTTGCCGAAATCGTTGTTGCCCCAGCAATAGGCGACACCCTGGGTTGTCAGGCCACAGCTGTGCGTCCAGCCGACCGCAATCGCCTTGAAGTTGAGACCACCGGAGACTTCGACGGGGATCGGACTGGTGGTTGTGCTGTCGTTCCCCAGCGCGCCGTCCGAGCTCGCGCCCCAACAATACGCCCTGCCGCCGGCACGGATGCCGCACGTGTGACCCAGATTGCCGTCGATGGAGGTGAACACAATCAGGCCAACGATCGCGCGCGGAAGAGTATCGCGCACCGCGAAGTTGCCGTTCCCGATTTGCCCGACACCGTTGTCGCCCCAGCAGAACCCGACGCCTTCGGTGAGGATTCCGCAGGTGTTTCGAAACCCGCTGCTGACGCTGGTGAAGGTGCCGGCGGGGAACGACCCGGTGCTGTCCGAGCCGCAGCCGAGGGCGACAACCTGCAGAACGGCCGCGAGGGGCGAGAGGCGACGCATCGCTCGAATCGTAGCGGACTGCGAGGCAAGCGGCAACGCCATCCGCACAGTACGTCAGCTGACGCGCCGGGTCTTCCTTCTCATGAAATCCATCAGGATGAACTGCCCCAGCGTCATCGTGTTCGTGAAGTACGCCTTCCCGCGGCAGATCGCGGACACCTTCTTCACGAACTCCACCAGGCTCCGATCGCGCGCCAGCATGAACGTGTTGATCAGAATGCCGCTGCGGCGGCACAGCGCGACCTCGCGGTAGGTGGCTTGCAGGATGTGCGGATCGAGCCCCATCGAGTTCACGTAGATCCGGCCGTCGGGCTGCGTGAGTGCCGACGGCTTCCCATCCGTGATCATGATGATCTGGCGCATGTCCTTGCGCTGCCCCATCAAGATCCGGCGCGCTAGCTTCAGCCCTTCCGTCGTGTTCGTGTGATACGGTCCCACCTGCGCGTGCGCGAGCTGCGCCAGCGGGATTTCTTCGGCGGTGTCGTGGAAGAGCACCACGCGCAGCGTGTCGCCGGCGAACTGCGTGCGAATAAGATGGGTGAGCGCGAGCGCGACCTTCTTGGCGGGCGTGAAGCGATCCTCGCCGTACAGAATCATCGAGTGCGAGCAATCGAGCATCAGCACCGTCGCCGACGACGAACGGTACTCGGCCTGGTGCACCATCAAGTCGTCGTACTCGAGATTGATCGGGACGCCTAGACCCTCGCGCTTCAGCGCGTGCGAGAGCGTCGCGTTGACGTCGAGATTGAGCGTGTCGCCGTACTCGTAGTGCTTACTCGCCGCCTCGGCTTCGACCCCTGTCGCAAGGTGCTCCGTTTCGTGCGCGCCGAAGCTCGATTTCCCGATGCTGCCCAGCAAATGCTTGAGCGTGCGATAGCCGAGAAAGTCGATGCCTTTGTCGGTGAGATTGAACTGCACCTGCTGCGCGGCCTCTTTCGCCATGCCGCCCGGACCGAGGACCGGCTGCTGCGCGCCCGGCATCTTCGGCGCCTGCTGGAGATTCAGGTAGCCCTCATCGATCAGCTTCTGCACGATCTGATCGAGCAGATCGGCGAGCTGCTTCTGGAGCTCCGCGTCCTTTCTGTCGTCGCCCGTCGAATCGCCGCGCAATACGTTCAGCATGTCGGGCGTGAGCTGGCCCGAGTCCATCAGGGCTTGGAGAATCGCCTGCCGCAGCGCGTCGAGCGAGCGGTCGGGATCTTCGTCCCCGAATTCGCCCCAGAACGGGTGCGAGTAGGGCCCCCCTGCAAATCCTGATTGCAGGAGGAAATCGGCGAGCTGATCGAGCAACGCCTGGAGATTGAGCGTCTCGAGCAGGCCAGGGACGTAGCGGCTGTAGGTCGTGTATCGCATGCGCCTACCCACAATGTCGTGGTCTCGCGACCTTTCACGCAATGACCGAAGCGGTTCGACGCTACGGATTCGGAGCTCTCTCCCACCGCAACTTCCGTCTCTTCTTTGTCGGCCAGGGCATCTCCCTCATCGGCACCTGGATGCAGAATGTGGGCGAGGGATGGCTGATTCTCACGCTGACGAACTCGCCGTTCTACGTGGGACTCACCGCCGCGCTGAGCTCCCTCGGCGTGCTGCTGTTCAGCCTCTACGCCGGCATCATCGCCGACCGGACCGACAAGCGGCGCTTCATCATCTTCATGCAGATCGCCTTCATGCTCGAAGCGTTCACGGTTGCGATTCTGGTGTGGACGCAGGTCGTCGCGGTCTGGCAGGTGCTGCTGCTCGCTACGCTGCTCGGCATAGCCAGCGCGTTCGACATTCCGATGCGACAGTCGTTCGTCGTCGAGATGGTCGGCAAGGACGACCTGATGAACGCGATCGCGCTCAACTCGTCGCTGTTCAATGCCGCGCGCGTTGTCGGGCCCGCAATCGCGGGATTGCTCATCGGTGCGGTCGGCATCGCGTGGTGCTACTTCCTGAACGGTTTGAGTTACATCGCCGTCATCGCGGGGCTGTTGATGATGCGCCTGCCCAGAACCACGAGCCCCCCGAAGACCACTTCCGCCTGGATGGGATTCCGTGAGGTGCTCACCTACCTCCGACGCGAGCGACGCGTGCGCGTCCTGATCATTCTTACGGCGATCCTGAGTGTGTTCGGGTTCCCGTATATCGCGATGATGCCGGTCTTTGCACGCGACGTCTTGCGTAGCGGGGCTACGGGGTATGGCGCACTGACGTCCTCGATCGGCATCGGGGCCGTCATTGGGGCTTTGGCGATCGCGCTCAGGTCGGCGCGCATTCGGAAGCGGGGCAGGCTGATGCTGCTAGGCGGTACCGCGTTCGGTGTGTTGCTGATCCTCTTTTCGGCTTCCCGTGTGCTGGCGCTCTCGATGGTGCTGCTCGCGCTGGCCGGTTGCGCGATGATCGTGAACAACTCGCTCATGAATACGCTATTGCAGACGTCGGCACCCGATCATCTGCGCGGGCGGATCATGGGATTCTACTCGTTCGTGTTCGTCGGAATGGCGCCGTTTGGGGCGTTTCTGTTCGGGGTCGTCGCGGAACATGTAGGGGCGCCGACAACGATCGCCGTGGGCGGCGCAGTCGTGGCGTTAGCGGTGATCGTCACTGGATGGCGCGTGCCGGACCTACGGCGCGCCTAGCGCTCTGTTCTACTGCAAAGGGTCCAGGACGCGCACGGGAACTGGGACCATTGCCCTGTGGACAGCATTCGGAGCTTGGACGGTCCCGTTGCCGACCTCGCCGTGCCCGTTTTGGCCCCAGCAATACGCCTGTCCGTCACGGTCGATTCCGCAGGTGTGCGCACTCCCCGCGCCGAGCGCCACGAACGCGATGGACGTGCTCACCGCCACCGGGGACGGTACCTCGCCTCCGATCGGGCCGATGCCCAGCTGCCCGTCACCGTTGGATCCCCAGCAATAGGCGGCGCCGGCGGCGGTCAGTCCGCACGTGTGCGAGGTCCCCGCGACGAGCGACACGAACGGTGGTCCGCTGGCGAGCACGAAGACCGGGGAGCCGTTCCCCCAACAATAGGCGGCGCCCGCACTCGTGAGTGCGCAGGTATGCGTGCGGCCGGCTACGACCGAGGTGAAGCGATGGGCCGAGTCGATCGCGATCGGTGACGCGACACAGCGCTGGTTCCCGGTGCACACTCGAGGAGTCTCGAGCGCGTCGATCCCGAGCTGGGCGCGATCGTTGAAGCCCCAGCAATAGGTGACGGAGTCGGTGGTGACTCCGCAGGAATGAAGTGAGCCCAGGCCGAGCGAGCGGAACCGGAGATCGCCGGCCACGGGCGTCGGCGTGACCTCGAAGGCCGTGGCCGCCCCCCCGATCCCGAGCTGACCAAAGGCATGCCAACCCCAGCAGAAGGCGCGTCCCGCACCGTCAAGGGCGCAGGTGTGGTTGCCGGCTGCCGCCACGAGCCGAAAGACGTGTGCGCCCGACACGGAAACCGGTGCGGGTCGGCCGAAGGCGCCGATCATCGTGAACGCGGCGGGGTCGGTGCTGTCACCGAGCTGGCCATACTGGTTGCCTCCCCAGCAGTAGGCGGCACCAGCAGCAGTGAGCCCGCACGAGTGGTTGCCTCCAACCGCGAGCGCGTCGAACGCATGCCCGCCGCTCACCCGGCCAGGGATCGCCACCCTCGTGAATTGGCGGAAGCGCCCTTGGCCGAGCGCGCCGTTGAAATCGAAGCCCCAGCAATACGCGGCGCCGTCCACTGCCAACGCGCAAGAGTGTCCGAGCCCACCGGCGACGGCGCGGTACGGCGTTGCCGTCCCGCCCGAGCCGGCTCCGACCACGACTGTGCCCGAGTCCTCGACCGTTCCGACGGCGACCCACACGACAACTCGTCCGGCTCGATGCGCGGCGAGCAGGCTTCCAGTGTCGATTGACGCGATCGAGGGATCGGAGGTCCACCAGCGCAGCTTCTTGTCTGCGGGCCACGGGTTTGCGAGCGACCCGGGGTATTCGTGGTATGTGGTCACCGCGCTGTCGGTCAGAGTAGCGCCGACGCGGATGACATCGCTGGGTGCCAGCACGAGTCCGGTCGAACGGATCCAGAGACGATCCGTATTGTGGTCGCTGGGGGGAGTGGCTTCGCTACAAGCGAGAGCCAAGGCGAGGCACACAAGCGACGGTACGATGCGACCCATCAGCCGTTACTACCCCGCGTCAAGGCGCCCGGTTCACCGCCATCCGCGTCGTTGCACCTCCGCCACAATCAACGCCGCCGCCCCTTCGAATCCCAATCGCTCTGTATTCAGCACCAGATCGTATTGCGTCAGATCTTGCCTGTTGCGTCCGTAGTGCGACCTCACGTACTCGTCGCGTCGCTTGTCCGTGTCCGCAATGACCTTGTCCGCACTCGCGGCGTCCACCCCCAACCGCTCGACAGCGATTTTCCGGCGAAACGGCAGGGACGCGACGACATAGACGTGCAAGGCGTTGGGCCGCGTGGCGAGCAGCGCTTGGCCGCCGCGGCCCACCAGAACCACACGGCCTTCCGAGGCCGCCACTTCGATCACCCGCTCCGTCGTTTTTACGATCTCGTCTTCTTCGGTATCAACAGGAATGGGGTGCTCCCCGGTGGCGACGAACATTTCCGGAGAGGCGACCGCGAGGGTGCGCGCCAGACGCTCGAGCAGCCCGGGCGCACGCTCCTCCCGCCGGGCGACTTCCTCCTCCGGCAGCCCGGCGAGCTTCGCCACCTGCTCCACGAACTCGTTGTCGATCAGCGTCCACCCTTGCAGGCGCTCGACGACGAGCTGCGCGATCGCCGAGCCGCCGGATGCATACTGTCGCGTGATCGTAACGAGTGGCTTCAAGGGGACGGACGCCGCAGGTTCTGGCGCAGCTCGCCGATGTTGAGCACCGGGATCCCGCCCTCGGTAGGTACGAGGATGATCATGTTGTTCGACGACTTGAGCTCGCGCAGCACGTCGAAGTACTGGCGCGTGAGCGCCTCGGCCGTCAGCGTCGTATTGAGCAGCCGCTGTTGCTCGGCCTGGAGCCGGGCCACTTCGACACGGTGGCGCTCCGTCTCGACCTGCTGTTCCTGCGCGATCTTGTTGTTGATCGCCTGGATGACTTGGGCGGGCGGTTGCAGGTCGCGCAGGAAGAACGCCGTCACCGTCGCGATGCGAAATGGCGGACCACCGGCGCGCGGCTGCGTCACCAACGCCGAATCCACGAGCTCTTCCATCGTCCGGGCGATCTGCGTGCGCTTGGAAATGTCGTTGATCGAGTATTGCACCATCGCGTCCCGGACGCCTTTGCGGATGGCGTTCCGGACCGCACTGTGGATCTGATCCTCGTTGCCGATCTCCGTGTAGATGTGCGCCGCCTGTGAGGGATCGATCTGCCAGCGGAGCCCGACGTCCACCGTCATTCCCATCTGCTCGCGCGAGAGCGCGGCGATCTCCTCGACCTGTTCGCCCGAGAAGGGATACTGCTCCTCCCGGGTCGTGTAGCGCTCGACCGAGGACCACGGCGTGACGAAGCGAATGCCCGGCATCAGCGGTTGGGGATCGACGAAGCCGAAGGCGTGCCGGACGCCGACCCTGCCGGCATCCACGACGACGAACATGGACAGCAGCACGAACACTACGCCCGCGGCTATCGCCACATAGCTAGCGAGGCGCAGCGCGCCACCGACGGGACGGCCAGTCCCGCCCTCGGTGCGAACGGTGGCAGCGCCGAGACGCAGGAAGAACGCGACTGCGAGGAGTACGAGACCAAAGACGAGCGTGCCCATGGCGACTCCCAAATGTGGGACGGGGGGGTTACGTGAAGAGGTTCGGACCGGCTCCCGGCCCCGTGTGGGGGCCCTTTCCAAACGGCGGCTTCGGTTCCGACCGCGCCCGCACGTAGCCGAGTTCCTCACTCCGCGCGATGCGTTTCTCGGCGACCAACCCTTCGAGCACCAGCTCGCAGGCCGACACCATCGTTGCGGGATCTTTCTTGCCCGCGAGCCCCGCCTGATCGATCAGGTCGAGCAGCCCGGGGACGACCGTGAAGCCCTTGAGCAATGCCTCGGAGCGCTCGTCCGGCGTGATCTTCAGCGCGCCGCCCTCGTCAAACCAGTGGACGATGTCATCCACGTTGGCGCCGCCGACGCGTCCTTCGAAGGTGCGACCGGCCGCGCGCCGGATCAGGTCCTTGGCGATGGTCTCCGCGCCCTGCAGCTCCCCTTCATACTCGAGCTCGAGCTTGCCCGTGATCGCGGGTAAGGCGGCGTAGACATCGGAGATGCGCGGGATGACGTGCTTTTCCTTCGTGACGATCGTGCGCCGCTCCGCGTTCGAAAGCACGTTGTCCAGCACGCTGATCGGCAGCCGCTGCGACACGCCGCTGCGGCGATCGACGCGCTTATCCTCTCGCGCCTCGAATGCGATCCGCTCGATCAGCTCGGCCATGAAGTCGGGGATGCGGATCGCACGGTTTCCGCCGTTTCTTTCCACCCAGGCTTCCTGACGTGTGATGGCGGTTCCCAGCTCCACGCTCAGTGGGTAATGCGTCGTGATCTCGGAGCCGATCCGGTCCTTGAGAGGTGTGATGATCTTGCCGCGTGCGGTGTAGTCCTCGGGGTTCGCGGTGAAGACGAGCGCAACGTCGAGATTGAGGCGAACCGGGTAGCCCTTAATCTGGACGTCGCCCTCCTGCATGATGTTGAACAGTCCCACCTGGATCTTGCCCGCGAGATCCGGCAGCTCGTTGATCGCGAAAATGCCGCGATTGGCGCGCGGCAGCAGGCCGAAATGCATCGTCAGCTCGTCGGACAACAGATGCCCGCCGCGGGCCGCTTTGATGGGATCGACGTCGCCGATGATGTCGGCGATGGTGACATCCGGCGTGGCGAGCTTCTCGACGAAGCGGTGCTCCCGGGGGAGCCAGGCGATCGGGGTCTTGTCGCCCCGCTCGCCGATCAGCTCGCGGCCGTATTTCGAGATCGGCTCGAACGGATCGTCATTGACTTCGCTGCCGGCCAGAATCGGGATCTCCTCATCGAGGAGCGTGACGAGCTGGCGGAGGATGCGGCTTTTCGCCTGGCCGCGCAGGCCAAGCAAAATGAAGTTATGGCGCGAGAGGATCGCGTTGACGAGCTGCGGAATTACGGTCTCCTCGTATCCCACGATGCCGGGGAACAGGGCCGAGCCGTTTTCGAGCAAACAGATGAGGTTTTCCCGCATCTCGTCTTTGACGCTGCGCTGGCGTCGCGCGGGGCTGGCCCACTCCGTTTGCTTCAGTTCACCAAGAGTCGTTGGCTGAGTCATGGCACGACGTTAATCCTTTCAACCCGTGCTCTGCAACCCTTGCGCAATCCCGCGCACACTGGCGAGCAGCGCCCGAAACGTGTCGTCCTCGGGCCTGCCATCGGCGCGCCAACGCGCGAGCAGGTCAATTTGCAGCAGACTCATCGGATCGACGTAGGGGTTGCGCAGCCGGATCGAGCGTTGCAGCACCGGATCGGAGTCCAGGAGCGCTGTTTCCTGCTTCAAAGCCAGCACGCTCGCGACGGTGCGGTCGAACTCCGTACGAATCGTCGGGAAATAGCGATCGCCCAGGTCGCCTGCCAGGCTGGCGTAGCGCGCAGCGATCGAGAGATCGGTCGTTCCCAGCACCATCTCCACGTCATCGATGAGTGTCCGCAGGAACGGCCACTCACGCGCGATTTCGCCAAGCCGCGCGGCACCGTGGCGCTCAGCCGCGCGCTCGAGCGCGGTCCCCAGCCCGTACCAGCCGGGCAGCAGATGGCGACTTTGAGTCCACGCGAAGACCCACGGGATGGCGCGCAAGCGTTCGATTTCATTCTGCTCGTCTTTCTCGCCCGGGCGCGAGGCTGGACGGCTGCCCATCTCCATTCGCTGGATCACGTCTATCGGTGTGGCGAGGCGAAAGTACTCGACGAAGCGCGCGTCATCGTACACGAGCGCACGGTACGCCGACCGGCTCTCACGCGCGATCTCGTCCATGATCGCGGCGCCTTCGGCGTCACGTGTTTCTTTGGCGCGCGGGAGGGCACTCGCCAAAATGACGGCGCTGACGGTCTGCTCCAGGGTGCGCATGGCGATCCCACGGAGCCCGTACTTGGCGTTGATCGCCTCGCCTTGCTCGGTGACCCGCAGGCGACCACGGACCGATCCCTGGGGGGCGCTCAGAATAGCGCTCGTGATCCTTCCACCACCGCGGCTTACCGTCCCGCCGCGGCCGTGAAAGAACGTCAGGTCCACGCGGGCCGCATCCGCGGTCGTCACCAGCGCCATCTGCGCGCGCTGGAGAGCCCAGCGCGCCGCGCCGATGCCGGAGTCTTTGTTGCTATCAGAGTATCCGATCATCACGACCTGCCGCGTGCCGCGCGCGGCGAGGTGTGCCCGATAGTGTGGGTCCGCGAACAGCTCTTGCATGACCTGCGGGGCGCGCTTCAGGTCGGCCACGGTCTCGAAGAGGGGCGCGATGTCGAGCGGCACACGGGGGCCCGCCGAGAGTCCGCCCCAGCGCGCGAGCGCGAGGACTGTGAGAACGTCGTCCACTCCCTGCGCCATGCTGATGACGTAGGGCCCTACCGCGTCGGCGCCGAATCGCGCGCGACACTGGGCGATCGCATTGAAGACTTCCAAAGTTCGGCGGGACTCGACGTCGCTTGATGAAGCGGGTGCATCGCCGCGCTGCAGGACCTCGCGCAACCGAGCCGCGCGTTCGGCGGGACTGCGCATGCTCCATTCGGGATCCGGCAGCAGCGTGGCGAACGCCGCACGATGCATTTGCGCGTGCTGTCGCACGTCGATCGTCACGAGGTGAAAACCGAACGTCTCCACTCGCCGCAGCAAACGTTGGACGGCGAAGAGTCCCGCGTGCCCGCCGCGATGCTCGCGGAGGCTCGCCAAGACGTCCTGCAAGTCGCGCTCGAGCTCTGCGGCGGACGCATATCCATGGCCCGTGTCGCGTCGCGCAGCGCCCAGGCGCGCCGCGATGAGGTTGAACAAGACGCGATAGGGCATGTCGTGGTAGCGGACGGGGATCGCGGCGAGCGCGTCGGGAAACTGCGCGGAATATGTCGCGATTCGCTCGCGCACAGTGTCACTCACGCCCGTCAGCGATCCTGATTGCGATAGACGTCGCGCCAGGTCCGCTACCTCGCGACGGTATCGATCGAGCGTCAGCTCGCGTTGCCGGGAGAGTGCGGCGCGCAGGGTGTCGGCGTTTACGTTCGGATTGCCGTCCATGTCACCGCCGACCCAGGATCCGAACCGCACGACCGGCCGCGCGGCGAGAAGCCCGTACCGCTCCAACTCCTCGGCGAACGGCGGAACGATTCGGTAGACGACGTCCGTGAGGTAAAACAACACGTTCTCGAGCTCATCCAGTACCGATGGCCGCGCCGACGGCTGCGGATCGGTTTGCCAGGTGACGGTGACCTCTTCGCGAATGCGTGCCAGGGCGGCGGCTTCCTCATCAGGTGTGCGTGACGGATCGAGCCGCTCGACCAGCAGCCGGCCGATCACTTGCTCCTTTTCGAGCAGCGTGCGGCGCGTGGCTTCGGTCGGATGGGCGGTGAACACCGGCTCGATTTGCAGCCGGTCCACCAGCTCGGCGATCTGTTGAGAGGTCACTCCGGCGGCGGCTAAACGCCGCGCGGCATCGGCGAGACTTCCTTCCTGTGGATCGCCGCCGCTGCGCAGGTAGTCCCGGCGACGCCGGATTCGGTGCACACGCTCGGCGAGATTGACGACTGAAAAGTAGGTCGCGAATGCGCGGATCAGCGTCTCCGCTTCGCGCGCCGGCAACCCGCGCAGCATCGCTTCCAGCTCGTCGTCCGCCGAGCTGATCGCCGCTCGACGCGCGCGCTCGACGAGCTGAAAGAAGGGCTCGCCGCATTGCTCGCGGAGCACATCACCCACCAACGTGCCCAGCGTGCGGACGTCGTCCCGTAACTGAGCGTCTTTGGGAGCGAACTCGATCTCAGCCCCCCCCCGTGGGCCGCTCAGGAACCCTCGGCTGGGGTAAAGAGGCGGGCGGCGCTGACGCCCCACGCCGCGACATCGACGCTCGCGCGGCCGTCTCCACCGACCGCAATCGCGTCGCCGTTCTGTTCGACCAGATTCGTTCGCCGCGCCAGTTTGAACAGATATGCGGCGGGCCAAATGCCTACGGCGCGCGCCTGACCCGCCACCTCGAGCAATTTCACGATCGCTCCGTCGCCGTCGTCGGCGGACTTCGCTCCGACGACCATGACGTTCTTGTCCGCGTAGAACAGCGCGCGATCTTTCGCGATCAGCGGCCCCGGCGTCTCGTTGGTGTACGACGGGCTGAGGTGGAGCGGATCGCACGCCGCCCAACCGCGGCGCACCGGCTCCGCGGCGTCGCCGGGGGCCAGCAGCGACAACCGGAACCGAAATCTCGCCGCCCCGCCCTGTGAGGCTGCGTAGTTCGTGTGCCAGTAGTTGTTCATCGCATAGGCGAACAACGTCCCGTCGGGTGCGAGACTGCGGCGCCACGCTCCGCGAAACAGATCGTTCAACGTGAAGAGCGGGCTGTCGGGCGCGGACCACAGCACCCCGTCCGACCCCTCGTGCAGCCAAACCCAGTGCGTATGACAGTACCAATCGCGGCAGCTGCCGGGCTGTTGGTCGCGCTCGACCGTCATGCGGCCGAGTGGGACCTCGACGTCGACGGTTGGCTTTAGGAACGCGAACGGGAAGGCGATATAGAGTGCCTCTTTCGTGCGCGTCGCCGTCTTGACGATGCGGTTCTCGATATCGACCCAGGGCAGTTCGTCGTACAGCGTGACGCTCGAGACGATTGAGGAGAAGCCCTCGAGTGAACGCTCGGTGATCAGCCGTACGCCAATGCCCGGGAGCTTCTCGCGGCGCGTGCTCACCGCTCGCGCCTGCGCGATCTCGAGCTGGGGAGCGTTCTTGAGATCGTTGCGGTCGCTGGTGGTCCACAACGCGCTGCGCTCGCCGCCCCGCGCATAGGCGAGCTGGTTCAAGCCGGACCATTCCGACGACTTTACGCGTTCCTTGCCGTCGGGACCGGTCCAC
>Ga0075418_10008045_pt1 | contig 11839 bp, 8 predicted proteins | sample SoiMetdeltSBSDD2_FD_81776 | JGI IMG/M metagenome (GOLD analysis project Ga0075418, IMG submission 81776) | Bulk soil microbial communities from a Populus tree surrounding site in Tennessee, USA - Soil MetaG P. deltoides SBSDD2 | ecosystem: Environmental > Terrestrial > Soil > Tree plantation...
GCGCGACTCGCAAGCCACACCGTTCATCCTCTTCTCGATCGCGCCCGGGCTGTTCTCGGCCAGCCGGTGTAACACGACACCGAATTGCCGACGCGGCGCCCTCCACCCCGACCCTGCGGCGCACCCCGGCGTTCCCACTCGCCGCCCGCCCTCGATGCCCGAGTGAGGCTGGGCGAAAGGAGATGGAGTGTTCGACGCCGAAGAAGAACGTCTGGTCGAGAAGTTGCGCAAGATCGAGGCGTTGTTCGCGCGCTCGGGCACTCTGGGAGAACGCGATGCGGCCGAGAGCGCGTTGGAACGCATCCGGCAACGATTGCGGCTGCTGGAGAAGTCCGAGCCGCCGGTCGAGTACCGTTTCGGCTTGCCGGACGCATGGTCCAAAGCGCTGTTCACCGCCCTGCTCCGCCGCTACGAGCTCCGGCCCTATCGCTACCGCGGCCAACGCCGGACCACCGTCATGGTTCGAGTCACGCGCACGTTCGTCCAGGACGTGCTCTGGCCCGAGTTCGAGCAGCTCAACGCGACGTTGCACTCGCACCTGGAGTCGGTCACCCATCGGGTGATCCAGGAAGCGATCCACCGCGACGACACCGACATCGAAGAGCGCGCGGGGAAGGAGCCGGCGGCCCCGAGCCTCGGGCACGAGTAGTGCTGGCATTTGGCTTGCAGACAACAATCGTGCGACGCTGCCGCAGCGTCGAATGCCGATCCGATGCATGGCAGGGGAGGGAACAACCATGTTCCGGTCCACCGTCCTCGCGATCCTCGTCTCCATCCAATTCGGCTGCGCCTCGGTGCGGATCGAGCCCATCCAAGCGGGCTCGGACGCGGAAGGACTGCGCTTCTATCGACCGCTGCCGTATCTTCTCGTCAGCGTCGCAGAAGCCGGCAAGGACACTCTGAAGCTCAACCACCAGATCGTCTGGCTCCCGGACTACAGCAGCGGTTACGCCATTCGACCTTCAGGTTTGTTGGGCTCGGCCAACGTCAAGGCGACGCTCGAGAATGGTTGGCAACTGACCGAGCTCGGCGTGGAGCGCGACGTTCAGGCTCCGGAAACCCTGGAGCAAGTCACCGGTCTCATCACGTCTCTCGGCGCCGCAGCGGCACGCGTCGCTCCGGACCTGGGTCCAGGTTTGTACCGATTCAAGTACAACGAGCTCGGACAGCTCGTTGGCCTGGAGAAAGTTCCGGTCCTGAAATCCGACTGAGCAGTGACTGTCGCTGCACCCGATGTGACAGCCAGGGCAACTCCAGGCTATGATGGCCCGTTCACGCCGCCATCGCCGCGTACTGCGGCGATTGCGACCGGTCGTAGCTGCGGAGAAGCGGATGCCATTCCACAAAGTCTCGAGCAAGGTCGATTTCGCCGCGCTCGAGGAAGATCTCAACCAGAGCTGGGAACGCGAGCGCACGTTCGAGCGCTCGCTCGAGCAGCGCCGCGGCGGATCGGAGTTCGTCTTCTACGACGGGCCGCCGTTCGCCACCGGCTTGCCGCACTACGGTCACTTGTTGGCGGGGACGATCAAGGACGTGGTGCCGCGCTATCGCACCATGCGCGGCTTCTACGTCGAGCGCCGCTTCGGCTGGGATTGTCACGGCCTCCCGGTCGAATACGAGATGGAGAAGGAGCTGGCGCTGCAGTCGCGGCGCGACATCGAGAGCTACGGCATCGCGCGCTTCAACGAGGCGTGCCGCGGCATCGTCTTGCGCTACGTCGGCGAATGGCGCAAGACCGTGCGCCGCATGGGCCGCTGGGTGGACTTCGAGCACGACTACAAGACCATGGACCTCGACTTCATGGAGTCGGTCTGGTGGGCGTTCAAACAGCTGTGGGACAAAGAGCTCATCTACGAAGGTTTCAAGGTGATGCCTTATTGTCCGCGTTGCGCGACGCCGCTTTCCAACTTCGAGACCGCCCAGGGCTATCAAGACGTGCAGGACCCGGCGATCACGGTGCGTTTCCGCGCCACGCCGAAGGCGGCAGCGGCCTTGCGCGCTGCGACGGGCGCGAATGCGGCGCACGCCGCAGAGACCAGGCCGCTGTACTTCCTCGCCTGGACGACGACGCCGTGGACGCTCCCGAGCAACCTGATGCTCGCTGTCGGTGCCGACATTCCATATGTGCATCTGCGCGATGGCGATGTGGAGTACGTGCTGGCGCGCGAGCGCGTTCCCACGTACTGGAAGGATGCGGGGAGCATCGAGATCCTGGCCACGTTCCCGGGCAGCACGCTCGTCGGCGCGGTCTATGAGCCGCTCTTTCCCTACTTCGCCTCGCTCGGCGAGCAAGGCGCCTTCACCGTCCACGCCGGGGACTTCGTTTCGACCGCAGAAGGCACCGGGATCGTGCACGCGGCCCCTGGTTTCGGCGAGGACGACTACGCCCTGGGACAGAAACACGGAGTGCCGGTCGTGGTTCCGGTGGATGCGGAGGGGCGCTTCACCGCCGAGGTGCCCGAGTACGCCGGGCGTTTCGTCAAGGACGCCGACGCCGACATCATCAAGCGCCTGCGCGACGAGCATAAGCTCGTGCACCGGGGCACATTGCAGCACAGCTACCCGCATTGCTATCGGTGCGACTCGCCGCTCATCTACCGCGCGATCACGACCTGGTTCGTGCGCATCGACGTCATCAAGGAGCGCATGCTCGCCGCCAACGCGCGCATCCACTGGGTGCCGGAGCATCTGCGCGACGGACGTTTCGGCCAGTGGCTGCAGAACGCGCGCGACTGGGCGATCTCGCGCAATCGCTACTGGGGGACGCCGCTGCCGGTCTGGCGCTGCGACGGTTGCGCCGCGGATCTGTGCATCGGCAGCACGGCGGAGCTGCAGCGCCTGTCGGGTCAAAAGGTCACCGACCTGCACAAACATTTCGTCGATGCGATCACCATCCCATGCGACGCCTGCGGCGGCACGCGGCGGCGCACGCCCGAAGTGCTCGACTGCTGGTTCGAGAGCGGCTCGATGCCCTACGCGCAGAACCATTATCCGTTCGAGAACAAAGAGCGCTTCGAGTCCAACTTCCCGGCCCAGTTCATCGCCGAAGGCATGGATCAGACGCGCGGCTGGTTCTACACGCTCGTCGTGCTGTCGACGGTGCTGTTCGACCAGCCGCCATTCGAGCACGTGGTGGTGAACGGCATGGTGTTGGCCGCCGACGGCAAGAAGATGAGCAAGCGGCTCAAGAACTACCCGGAGCCGGAAGCCGTCATCGATCGCTACGGCGCCGACGCCTTGCGCCTGTACCTCATGAGCTCGGCCGTGGTGCGTGGCGAGAACCTGCGCTTCAGCGAGGACGGCGTGCGCGAGCTGCTGCGCAGCATCGTCCTGCCACTTTGGAATGCCTACAGCTTCTTCGTCACTTACGCCAACGTCGATGGCTGGGAGCCGGCGACGCTCGAGCGCCCGGTGCCGGCGACGCGGCGCAATCTCCTCGATCGCTGGATCCTGTCGTCGTCGCAGCGCTTGGTGCGGCTGGTGACCGAGGCCATGGAAGCCTACGAGCTGCAGCGCGCCGTCGACCCGATCCTCGGCTTCATGGACGAGCTCACCAACTGGTACATCCGCCGCGGCCGCCGTCGCTTCTGGAAGTCGGACGACGACGAGGACAAGCGCCAAGCCTACGAGACGCTGTACGCCGTGCTCCTCGACACCTGTCACGTGCTGGCGCCCTATACGCCGTTCATCGCCGACACGATGTATCGCAATCTCGTCGGGACGTTGCGCCAGCGCCAGACCGAGATCGCCGACAGCGTGCACTTGCGCGACTGGCCGACCTATCACGCCGGCGCGGAGGATGCGGAGCTGGACGCGCGCATGGATCTCGTCATCCGCGCGGTGTCGATGGGGCGAGCGCTGCGCACCACTCACGGGCTCAAGGTGCGGCAACCGCTGCAGGCGATCCACTTCGTGACGCGCGATGCCGGCGCACGACGCACGCTCGAGGAATTCGCCGACCAGATTCGCGACGAGCTCAACGTCAAGGACGTGCGCTTCGACGACCGCGAGTCCGAGCTCGTCGATTTCGTCGTCAAGGCCAACTTCAAGAGCCTGGGCCCGCGGCTCGGCAAGGACGTGCAACAAGCCGCGCGCGCCATCGCGGCGTTGCCGCTCGAGACCGTGCTCGCGATCGAAGCGGGCACGCCGCACTCGCTCGGCCTCGATGGCAAAGAGGTCGTTCTCGGTCCCGAGGATGTGGTGGTGGAACGGCGCGAGAAGGGTGGGCTCTTCGTCGAGTGTGCGGGCCCGCTGACCGTGGCACTGGATCCGGAGCTCACGCCGGCGCTGGTGGAAGAAGGCCTGGCGCGCGAATTCGTCAACCGCGTACAGAACCTGCGCAAGGACGCCGAGCTGCAGGTGACGGACCGCGTGCGCGTGCGTTTCCGCAGCAGCGCGCCGGAAGTGGCTCGCGCCGTGGCGGCGCACGGTGAAACGATCCGCAACGAGACGCTCGCGATCGAGCTGATTCAATCTCGCGATGAGATCGAAGGGGCCTCTGAGTCGGACCTCAACGGGCATTCCGTCCAGTTCCAAGTCGAACGCATCGAGGCCGGCACGTGAACCGCAGGCGGTTTCTGGTCCTGCTCGGCGCGGCATTGCCTGTCGCTGCCGGCGGCATGTGGTGGTGGGGACGCAGAGGCGAAAGCCTGCGCGTGGCGAACGCGGCCGGCGCCGGGGGCGCGATGCAGGCGGCCCCGCTCACGAGCTCCGGGGCGGTTGCGACCACGACGCCTCCTGCGAGCCCGTGGACAATGCGTTACGGTCCAGGTTTGCCACTCCACTGGTCCGACCCGGAAACGTCGAGCAGTCCGGTGGCCCAAGCACTGGCCACCGCACGCAAGCACATCCTCGCCCATTGCACCAATCTGGGTGAATCGAACCTCGTGATCCATGGCGTGCGCGCGCTCGGGGGCGATCTCCCGCTCGGCGGCGATGCGTATCGAGTGTTGCTGCAGACCTACACGCGCGAGTTCGCGTTCGGGGGCCGGCTGTGGCTCGAAGTTCCCGTGCACGACGAGGGCCATGGTCATTCGATGCTGAAGACGCTCGTCGAGCGGCAGTGCGAGCCCGATCTCGAATTCATCCACGACGGACGCACGTATCGCTTCCGCGACTTCGTCGAGAGCGCGCGCATGCTGTCGGCGTACCCCGCGCCGGGACCGGTCGACGAACATTCCTGGACCTTGATGGCGCTCGCGCGCGTCACACCGCCGGGAGCCGCGCGCTGGACGAACGCGCGCGGCCAAGGCTTCGACCTCGACCGTCTGCTGGACGACACGTCGGCGGCGCTCGAAGCCGACACCCGTCTGGTGCGCGAAGTCGATCTCGGTGCCGCCGAGCTGCCGCGCGACTGCGCCGCATTCACACGCGCCTGCGGCGGCTTGCACATGCTCTATGCCTTGGCGGCGGCGTTGTCCTCGGGTCACGGCAACGCCCAGCGCAACGCCGCCTTCGCCGCGCACATGCGGACGCAAATCCGGCGCTTCACCTACGATCTCGGCGTCATCGATCAGGTGGAGAAGTTGAACGCGGCGCGCGGCAACCCGAATGGTGCGGCCGTGGCCGCCCTCGATCAGCGCGTCAAGTTCCTGGGCCATAGCCTCGAGGTGATCGGCCTCGTCGATCAGTTCCGACTCCACGAGTTCTCGCCCGCCGAACGCCGGACGATCGATGCGGGGCGCGCGCGGCTGTGCGCCGAGATCGTCGCCAACGCCAGCCGCGACTACGGCAGGGTCAAGGGCCACCGCGAACTCTACGAGAGCCTCGTCTCCGGACTCTGCCACGCCTACAACGGCTTGCGCATGAGCCCAGGCTGATCGTGCGATCGCTGGCCCTCGTCGATCCCTGGGGTGCTTTCGCCCGCAGCGTGGGTCCGCTACCATACTGGCTCGGACGAGCAAGCGCCTCTGTTGAGTCACCGCCTCCGGCGGCGTCGCTCTCGATTCCAATTGTCTTTCAAGGGAGTGTTCCCGTGATGAGAATGACGCGCAGGCGCAAGCTCGTGTTCGTTATCGGCGCCGCTCTCGTGCTGGCCCTGATCGCGAGCTCCGTCGTCCAGAAGAAACGCGCCCAAGTGATCGCCGTGCAGATCGGCACCGTGGCGCGGCAAAACCTCTCGTCCACCGTCACGGCTTCCGGCGAGATCCGGCCCCGACTCTACGTCAACATCACGTCGCAGACCTTCGGCAAGATCGTCACCATCGAGGTGGCGGAGGGTCAAGTCGTCGAGACCGGGCACGTGCTCCTGCGCATGGAGGCGGTGCAGCCAACGGCCGGGGTGGCGGCGCAGAATGCGATGGTCAAATCGGCGACGGCGGCGGTGGCGGCGGCCACGGCCAACCAGCGCACTGCTGCCGCCGAGCTGGCGCGTGCGAGTGCGGATTTCGAGCGCGCCAAGCTCGACTGGGATCGTGCCGAGCAGCTCTTCGGCCGCGGAGTGATCTCGCAGTCCGAGCGCGACGTGCGCAAGAGCAGCTTCGAGAGCGCGCGGGCCGGCGTGGATGTGGCTGAGGCGCGCGTGGGCCAAGCAGAAGCGGAAATGGACGGCAGCAACTCGCAGCTGCAGGAAGCACGGGCCGGGCTCAGCCGCTCCGAGGACGATCTGCACAAGACCATCTACACGTCGCCGATCGATGGGGTCGTGACCAGCCTCCCCGTTCACGTGGGCGAACAGATGGTGCCAGGGATCCAGAACAGTCCGGGAAGCTATTTGATGACCGTCGCCGACATGTCCGCGGTCACCGCGGAAGTGCGCGTCGACGAATCCGACGTGATCGATATCGCGCCCGGGCAGCCCGCCGAGGTCTCCATCGATGCTTACCCGGACAGCACGTTCCACGGCACCGTGAGCGAGATCGGCACGACCGCGTTGCTGCGCTCGACGGGTCAATCCACCTCGCAGCTCACCACCGGCAGTCAGGAAGCCAAGGACTTCAAGGTGGTCATCATCTTGGAGAAACCGCCTGCCCGCGTTCGTCCCGGTCTGTCCGCGACCGCGAAGATCACGACCGCGATTCGCGACAAGGCGCTCGCCATCCCCATCCAGGCCTTGACCATTCGTCGCCAGGCCGACATCGACATCGCGGAAAAGGCCAAGAAGAGCAAAGACAAGGACGAACGCAAGAGCAAGGAGGAAAAGGGTAGCGACGAAGCGGCAGCAGAGAATGTGCCCGCACAGGACAGCCTGGCGCATGCAAGCGTGGCGGGCGCCAGAGCTGCAGCCGTTGCCTCACCCGATGGCAACCTCGACAGCAAGAAGGAAATCCAAGGAGTGTTCGTCGTGCATGATGGTCGCGCGCGCTTCCATCGCGTCAAGACCGGGATCACCGGCATCACCGACATCGAGATCACCGACGGATTGCAAGAGGGCGACGAAATCGTGACCGGCAGTTACAGGATTCTGCGTGAGCTGAAGCACCTCACCCGCGTGCGCAAGGCCAAGGGCGAGGAGAATCGACCCTCCTGATGTTTCCCGGCCGGCCGGGAAGCGGTGAGCAAACCATGGCCGGAACAGCCGTGCGGAGATGGATGCGCCGGTCGACGACGCTGGTGTCGTTGCGGCGCCTGTATTGGCGCGAGCCGGCCCGGATCGCACTCGAAACCTTGTGGTCGCACAAGCTGCGCTCCTTTCTGACCCTGCTCGGCGTCATCATCTCCGTCACCACGCTCATCGGTGTCATCTCCATCATCGAGGGCATGAACACCTACGTCGCCGAGCGCGTCGCCAATCTGGGCGCCAATGTCTTCTACGTCACGCGCTTTCCCATCATCACGAACGCCAAGGACTATCTCGAGGCCACACGGCGCAACAAGACGATCGCGCGTGGGGACTACGAATACCTGCTCGAGCGTCTCACCCTCGCCGAAGAGGTGGGCGCGGTGGAATTCGGGCGGCGGGACGCACGCGCCGGACGCCAGAGCCTCGAAGACGTCGGCGTCCGCGGCGTCACCGCCAGCATGGTGTTCGTGAGCGCCGACCAGAAGGTTGCCGCCGGGCGTTACATCACCGCGGGGGACGAGGAGCATCGCTCCATGGTGGCGTTCATCGGCAGCGACGTCGTCGAACAGGTTTTCCCCGGCGTCGATCCGCTCGGGAAGACGCTCCACGTCGATGGACGTCCGTTCCAGGTCGTCGGCGTCGGGGAGAAGCTGGGATCGACGCTCGGCCAGAGCCAGGACGACTTCGTCAGCGTGCCGCTCAGCACCTACATGAAATTGTGGGGCTCGCTGTCGCCACGCGCGGGGGATCTGAACATCGGCGTCAAGTGCACCTCGCCGGAGACCATGGCCCGAACCATGGATCAGGCGCGAGTGCTCATGCGCGCGCGGCGCGGGCTCAAGCCCGATGCGACCGACACCTTCGGCATCATTGCCAGCGATTCGTTGACCAATCTCTGGGATCAGATCTTCGGCGGCCTGGCAGCGGTCGCGGTGGCCATCACGTCGGTGTTCCTCGTCGTCGGCGGCATCGTGATCATGAACATCATGTTGGCCTCGGTGACCGAACGCACGCACGAGATCGGCATCCGCAAGTCCCTCGGCGCCCGCCGTCGCGACATCCTCCTGCAATTCCTCGTCGAGTCGAGCGTGCTGTCCTCGGCGGGCGGGGTCATGGGTGTGCTCGTGGCGATGGGGCTGACGCAGCTCGTTGGGGCGGTGACGCCCGTGCCGATGCACACGCCCATTGGGGCGATCTTGCTGTCCGTGGCCATGTCCACCTCGGTGGGTCTGTTCTTCGGCATCTATCCGGCGCGCAAGGCCGCGAAGCTCGACCCAGTCGTCGCCTTGAGAGCGGAGTAGGAACCATGGCGTGGCGCGACAGACTCGGGACGCGCGTCGTCGGCGATGTGCGCGAGAACTTGTGGATGGCCCTCGACACCTTGCGGGCCCACAAGATGCGTTCTGGTCTCGCGGTGATCGGGATCATCGTGGCGGTGATGACGCTCATCTCGGTCGTCGCCATCCTGTCCGGATTCGACCGCAATATTCAGCAGGGGATCCAGAGCTTTGGCACCAACACCGCCTTCTTCAATCACTTGCCGAGCGGGCCCAGGCTCGGCCGCATGAGCAAGGAGTTGCGCATGCGCAAGGTCCTCGACTACGAGGATTTCGTCGCAGTGCGCGACGCCTGCACCGCTTGCGTCAACTCCACCGTCTCCGTTTTCAGCAGCGCCGAAGTGAGCCGGGCACGTTACAAGGGCGAGGAGGTCGTGGGTCTGGACTTCCGCGGCGCGACAGATGAGTTCTTCTCGGTCTACGCCAACGCCGTGATCCACGAGGGTCGTCCATTCACCGCCGCCGAGAACCTGCACCGCGTCCAGTGCGTCGTCATTGGCGCTGATCTGGCGCGCGGGCTATTCGGCGTCCTGGATCCGCTGGGCAAGGAGATCCTGGTCAACGGCCATGGCTTCCACGTGATCGGAGTGCTCGAGAAGCCGAAGGGCTCGCTCGGACCGGGCGAGGCTGGCCAGGACCGACGTGTCGTCGTCCCCTACTGGACGTTCCGGCGCGCATTCCCGAACGATCTCAACCACGGCATCCGCATCGAGGCGTATCCGGGGCGGCTGCCGGAAGCGATCGACCAGGCGCGCACGGCGCTCAGGCGCAGCCGCAAGTTGCCGTTCGACAAGGAAGACAACTTCAGCTACAACACCGCCGCTTCCATCATTCGCGAATTCCACAACATCGTCGGCGCCGTGGCGCTCGTGACCATGACCTTGAGCGGCGTCGGTCTCCTGGTTGGCGGGGTCGGTGTCATGAACATCATGCTCGTCTCGGTCACCGAACGCACGCGCGAGATCGGCGTGCGCAAAGCCATCGGCGCCAGCCGCCGCGACATCATCTGGCAGTTCCTCTTCGAGGCGATGGCGCTCACCGTCGCCGGCGGCCTCGTCGGCGTGCTCGCCGGCATCCTCATCAGCATGGGAATCCGCAGCGCCATGCCGGCGCTCCCAGCGTACGTGCCGCCCTGGGCCATCGTTCTGGGGGTGTCGGTCGCGGCCAGCGTCGGCCTGTTCTTCGGCATCTACCCTGCCGTCAAGGCCGCAAAACTCGATCCGGTGGACGCGCTCCGCTACGAGTGAACGCATCTCGGAGCCGACGAATGGCGTCGCAGGACGTCAATCAACGATCAGGCATCCTGAGATCGTTTCGCCCAACGAAGGCATCGACCACACTTGCTCGCGCCGCATGCCACCGTCTCTGTGGCGGTATGCAACTTGCAGCGTTTGGGCGCATTCGCAGCACCAGGAGGAGGCGCCCATGCGCGGCACGCGATCGCTTTCACTTCGGGACCTGAGCTCGTTCGGTGACGTGGCGGCGGAAGACGACGCCGTTCTCGATTACTTTCTCACCACCGACGCAGTGGACCGCATCCGCAACCAGGAGGCTCTGCTCGTCCTCGGGCGCAAGGGCTCGGGCAAGACGGCACTGGTGCGGCACTTCGCCGAAGGCAACGGCAAGACGGTGTCGCGATCGATCAACTTGGGCGGGTACCCTTGGAACGTGCACGCGCAGAGAATCGACCGCGGCGCTTCCGACGTCGAAGCATACGTCTCTTCGTGGCGTTATCTCATCGCCGTGCAACTCGCCTGGTTGACCCTGTCGCGCGCGCCGCAGTCGACCGAGAGCAGCGCGCAGGCGATCCGCCATTTCCTCGCCGACAACTACGGCAACGGTTCACCTCCGATCGACAGCGTGCTCAGGCCGTCGAAGCTGCGCCTGTCGAGCATGTCCTTCGAGCCGCAAGTCTTCGGCTGCAAGCTGGGAGCGATCGCACTCGATCGCGGCCGGAGCGACCTCAAGCTGGGCATGGAACTCAACGCGCTGTCGGATCTCCTGCTCGCGGCGACGATCGCGCTGGCGCGGAAGCTGTCGCTGCCGGCGCTGATGCTGCACTTCGACGAGCTGGACCAGGGGATTTCCACGGTCACGACCGAACGCGCTCGCATGCTCGCAGGCCTCGTTCTCGCCGCACGCTCGGTGCGCCAGGCCTGCCGCCACAGCGAAATCCCCATCCGCCCTGTCGTCTACTTGCGTACCGATCTCTGGGACGAGCTTTCCTTCTCCGACAAGAACAAGATCAGTGAAACCTTGGCGCTGCGCCTCGAGTGGAACAGCGATTCGCTCCTCGATCTGGTCGGGACGCGTCTTCGCGCCAAGCTCGGTCCGGTCGCCACCTGGGATTCGATCACGACCCCCGATGCGCCGCGTGGCGCGCCGTCGAAATGGGGCTACATTCTGGGTCGCACCTTCCTGCGGCCACGCGACGTGATCAAATTCCTCAACTCGTCACTGAACCAGTCGCGGCGCCGGCAGGACGACCCCCTCCTGCTCAGCAATCAAGACGTGGTGAACGCCCGCGAGCAGTACTCCGCCTATCTCAAGTCGGAGCTCGACGACGAGATCGTCGCGCACTGGCCGCGGTGGGAGGAAGCGCTGCAAGCCTGCTCGACGCTCAGCACGATCACGTTCCAACGCGAGCAGTTCACCGAGGAGTACGAACGCCGGCGCTCGTCCGAGAACACGGTCGGTGCAGACGAGGCCTTGGAATCGCTCTATCGCTTTTCCGTCATCGGTTACGAACGCCGGAGCGGCTATGGCGGCAGCTCGTGGGCCTTCCACTACACGCACCCCGAGGCCGGATGGGACAGTCGCGCCTCGCGCTTCAAGGTCCACCTCGGCTTGAAGGAATTCGCCAAGCTGCGCGAAGATTGAAGCAGGGCGGCGTCCGCTGACCGCGAACGCAGCGATGGATCAGCCCAGGTAGCGAAAAAAACGAAGCGCTGGCAGTCGCGAGATTGCCAGCGCTTCGAACTCGTCGACGGGGTTAGCGGCC
>Ga0075418_10008047_pt1 | contig 11838 bp, 10 predicted proteins | sample SoiMetdeltSBSDD2_FD_81776 | JGI IMG/M metagenome (GOLD analysis project Ga0075418, IMG submission 81776) | Bulk soil microbial communities from a Populus tree surrounding site in Tennessee, USA - Soil MetaG P. deltoides SBSDD2 | ecosystem: Environmental > Terrestrial > Soil > Tree plantation...
TGAGCGCACTGACAGCGTGCGGCGCGGCGCCGGCAGTTTCGGTCGGTAGAGAATTCATGTGACCCCCTTTTCGCCCTCCACCCGAGGGCGCGGGCTAGCGTTGACGCCGCCGGCAGGTCTCCTGGCTCGCGGGTCTTGGCTTTTCCTCGGCCTTCCCGGAGCGAAGCTCCAGTGGCAGGTGGAGGGAAGCTCGCCGCTTACAGTTGCGGGGGCAGCCGCGGCATTGGGGATCACCCTCACCGCGTTCCCTTTTTCGTCCCGCACCACGCGGGAACCGACGACGCCCGCGACTATAGCTGCCCCGCGCTTCCGCGCAAGCCGCCTCCCCTGAACGCATTTGACAAAGGCGGCGCCTCCCGCCTTAACTGCTCGCATTCGACGGTCTCTCGAGGAGAGAGCGAACAGGGAACGCGGTAGGGAGCGGAGCTCCAAATCCGCGGCTGCCCCCGCAACTGTAAGCGGCGAGCCCGAGCCAAAGCCACTGGGAGATCCCGGGAAGGCGGCAAGGGCAGCGACCCGCGAGCCAGGAGACCTACCGTCGATGCAGTCGCCTTCCGGGCGGGGTGCCTCGGCGGCGGTTGATTCCCTGGGCTGTCCTTTCGGCAGCTTCACGCGCCCTGTCGTCGCAACGGTCTGTTCAGAGGAGCGACTCCGGGGTGGCACTCACCGACATCGACCAGGACGAGGACGCGAGGATCGAGGCGATCACCTCGCCGACGGTCTATGTCTGCATCACGTGCCGGCGCGCGACCGATCCCGAAGACGCGCCACGCCCGGGCCTTGCACTCGCCCGCGCAACCTCACGTGCGGCCGAGGGCACCGGCGTCGGGGTTCGCCAAGTCCGTTGCCTTGCCAATTGCAATCGCGCTTTGAGCGCCGCGATCAGGTGCGACGATACTTGGACCTACGTCTTCGGCGGCCTCGAGGCTGAGAGGGATGCTGAAGCGCTCATCGAAGGCGCGCGGCTGCTCGCCCGCGCGGAGGATGGTCGGATGCCTTGGTGCGGACGCCCCGAAGTCCTGAAGCGCGGGCTGATCGCGCGCGTGCCGCCGCTCAATTTCGTGGAGGACAATGAATGACGTCGCTTGCCCGCGTTCCCTGCACCATCGTCACCGGCTTTCTCGGCTCGGGCAAGACGACTCTGATCCGCCACGTGCTCGCCAATGCCAACGGGCGGAGGCTTGCCGTCATTGTCAACGAGTTCGGCGATGTCGGCATCGATGGCGAGATTCTCAAAGGCTGCGGTAATGCCGCCTGCCCAGAGGAGAACATCGTCGAGCTCGCCAATGGCTGCCTGTGCTGCACTGTGGCCGACGAGTTTGTGCCTGCTCTCGATCAGATTCTCGCGCGTGAGCCAGCGGTCGAGCACATCGTGATCGAAACGTCCGGCCTTGCTCTGCCCAAGCCCCTGGTCCAGGCCTTCCATTGGCCCGCGATCAAAAGCCGCGTCACCGTCGACGGCGTGGTGGCGGTGGTCGATGGCGCAGCCCTCGCTGACGGCCAGGTTGCCGCAGATCTCGACGCGCTCAAGCGCCAGCGCGCGGCAGACGCCGCTCTCGACCATGACGACCCGATCGAGGAGGTGTTCGGAGATCAGATCGCGTGCGCCGATCTCGTAGTGCTCAACAAGCGCGACCTGCTCGATGACGCCGGCATGGAGAAGGCGGTGGCGATGGTGTCCGGCGCGCTGCCCCGCGCAGTGAGAGTGGTGACGGTCGCAGACGGCAAGGTCGATCCAGCTGCGCTTCTCGGCTTGGGCGTCGGCACCGAGGACGACATCGAGAACCGCAAGACGCTCCACGACGACGAATTGGAGCACGACCACGATGACTTCGAAAGCTTCGTCGTGGACATGGGTGAGGTCGGCGATCCTGCCTCTGCCGCGAACCGCATCGCCGCGGTTGCCGAAGCCCATAACATCTTGCGGATGAAGGGCTTTTTGGCTGTCACCGGGAAGCCGATGCGGCTCTTGATCCAGGCGGTCGGCCCCCGCGTCAGCCACTATTACGACAAGCCGTGGGGCGGGTCTGAGCCGCGCCAGGGGAGCCTCGTGGTGATCGGCCTGAAAGGCCTCGACCGTGTCGCGGTGGTGAAATCTCTCGCAGGCTAGGCCATGCATCTCCTCCAAACCACGTCAGCAACCCTCGACGACATCGTCGAACCGCGCGACCTCGGTCAGACGCCGGGCGACATCGTCGTTCTGTCCTTCGCCGACAGCGATCTTTTCGGGCTTGCCTCTGCGTATGCGGCCGAGAAGAAGAACCTCCCGAGCCTGAGGCTCGCGCATCTGCGCGACCTGCGCCATCCGATGTCGATCGATCTCTGGATCGACAAATGCGCGCGGCACGCCAAGGTGATCGTGGTGCGGCTGCTCGGCGGACTCGACTGGTGGCGCTACGGAGTCGATGCGCTCTCTGCCATGGCGCGCGAACGCGACATCACGCTTGCTGTCCTTCCCGGCGACGATCGCGACGACAAGCGCCTCGATGAGGCCTCGACGTTGGCGCCTGGCGAACTTGCGGCGCTTCTCGCTTATTTCCGCGAAGGCGGGCAGGAGAATTTGCGGGCTTTGCTTCGCCGCCTCGCTACCTATGCAGGCTATTCATTCCCGGCTCAAGAGCCGCGAGCCCTCCCACGCATGGGTGGTTATCTGCCGGGCACCGGCGCGGTCTCTCTCGATCAACTTTGCGCGGCGTCTGGGCGAGCCGTCGTTCCGATCCTGTTCTACCGCGCGCTGCTCGCCGCCGACACTGCGCCAATCGATTCACTTTGCGGCGCGCTCGCCGCGCGCGGACTCGCTCCGGCGCCACTCTTCGTTCCCAGCTTAAAGGATTCTGAAGCCAGCGCATTCGTGCGGGACGCGTTGCAACGTCTCGCCCCCGCGGTGGTGGTCACCACCACAGCCTTTGCTGCCGGCGGCGACGGCGAGGCTTCCGCGCTGGACGCGACGGACGCGCCGATCCTGCAAGGGGTGATCACCACGACACGGCGCGCGGCATGGCAGCAGAGCCCGCGCGGGCTTGGGCCAGCCGATCTCGCCATGCATGTGGTGCTGCCAGAGCTTGACGGACGCGTGCTCTTGGGCGCCATCGCCTTCAAGGATGCGCTGCCAGCCGACGACGCGCTCGGCTTCACCGCGTTTGCCAGCCGCCCCGAACCTGACCGCATTGCTATCGTGGCTGACCGCGTTGCAGCCCTCGTTCGCCTGAGGAGGCTGCCGCGCGGCGAACGCCGCGTCGCCATTCTGATGCCTGACTATCCTGCCGCCGGCGGGCGTACAGGCTACGCGGTCGGTCTCGATGTGCCGCAGAGCATCGTCGCGCTGCTCTCCGACCTTGCTGCCGCGGGCTATGACGTACGCGATAGGACAGAGAATTCCCGAGCGCTGCTCAAGCAATTGGAACTCGGTGCGCGGGAGCCCGCCCTTTCACTCGCCGGCTACTCCCGGCTCCTCGCCGAATTGCCCGCCGAGATCGGCCGCCGCATCACTGCAGCGTGGGGCGATCCGGAAAACGATCCCGATTTCCGCGACGGCGCCTTCCGTTTCCGCGCCGGGCGCTTCGGCAACATCCTGGTCGCCTTGCCGCCTGAGCGAGGCAATGTGCATGAACGGCGCGCCAGCTATCACGATCCGGCGCTTCCCCCGCGCCATGCGCTTATCGCCTTCGGCCTTTGGCTCAGGCACAGCTTCAAGGCTGATCTGCTCCTGCATATGGGCGCGCACGGCACGCTCGAATGGCTACCGGGAAAGGCCGTGGCGCTCACAGGCGCCTGCTTCCCCGAGGCGGTGGTCGGGCCGCTGCCGGTGATTTACCCCTTCATCGTGAGCAATCCGGGGGAGGCCGCGCAGGCCAAGCGCCGCATCGCCGCAGTGACCATTGGCCATCTGCCCCCACCTCTTACCGAGGGCAGCCTGTCAGGCGCAGCGCGCGAACTGGAACGCCTGGTCGATGAATATGCCATCGCCGACGGGCTCGACCGCAGCCGGCGCGAGCGCCTCGCCAAGCTCATTATCGACACCGCGCGAGACAGCGGCCTGGCACGCGAGGCCGGCGCCGAACGCGACCTCCATCCCGACGAAGCCCTGCGCAAGATCGATGCCTGGCTGTGCGATCTCAAGGACCTCGCCATCAAGGACGGGCTGCACGTCTATGGTCGCATCTTTGCCGAGACCACCGACCCGCAATGGCAGGCAAGCGCCGACGCCGAGCGCGAGGCTCTTATCACTGCGCTCGACGGCAAGCGCGTGGCGCCAGGCCCCGCTGGCTCGCCGCAGCGTGGCCGCCGCGACGTAGTGCCCACCGGGCGCAATCTGTTCACTGCCGACCCGCGCCTTCTGCCCACGCCGACCGCAATGGAGCTTGGCCGCCTCGCCGCAGGCGAGGTGATCCGTCTCTATCTCCAGACCCACGGCGAGATGCCGCGCGCACTCGTGATCGACCTGTGGGGGAGCGCAACGCTCAGAACCGGCGGCGAGGAGATCGCCCAAGGTCTTGCGCTCATGGGCTGCCGCCCCGTTTGGGACGGCGCCACCGGCCGCGTCACCGGTATCGAGGTTCTGCCATGCGCCGCCATGGGTCGTCCGCGGGTTGATGTCACCTGGCGCATCTCGGGGCTCTTCCGCGATCTCTTCGCGGCGCAGATCGCGCTGCTCGATGCCGCGACGCGGCTCGTTGCCGAACGCGAGGAGGACGGCGACGAGAATCCTCTCGCTGCTGCAGTCCGCGTCGCCCGCGGCGGCAGGCTCGACCGCATCTTCGGCAACGCTCCAGGCGCCTACGGCGCGGGCGCCGAAGACCTGCTGGGCTGCGACACAGATGAGGCCGATATCGGCGCAGCCTATCTCGCCGCTACCTCCCACGCCTATGGTGGCGCCGAAGGCGAGGGTAGGCCCGATGTCGGCTTTGCTAAGCAAGTGGCGAGCGCCGACTTGCTCTTGCACCCAAGCAACGATCCGACCCGCGACCTGCTCGAAGGCGCAGAGGACGTGGCGCATATCGGCGGTTTTGCCGCTGCCGCTTCTTTGCTCGGTCGCGCGCCGGATTTCGTCGTGCTCGATACAACCAACCCTGGACAGCCCCGAGCGCGCACGCTGCCTCAGGCGCTCGCCCGCATCGTGCGCGGCCGCGCTACCAATCCGCTCTTCATCGAAGGCATGATGCGCCACGGCGCGCGCGGCGCGGCCGAGCTCGCCGAGACCGTGGACCGGCTGGTCGATTTCGCCGAGACCACCGGCGCAGTCTCGAGCGCCTTGTTCGATCTCGTGCACGAGACCTATCTCGCCGACCCCGAAATTCGCGAGTTCCTGTTGCGCGAAAACCCCGATGCCGCGCAGGCGATCGCGGAACGGCTCGAGGGCGCGCGGCGGAAAGGGCTGTGGCACCCGCGCCGAAACGACATCGCTTTGACAAAGATGCACGCGGAAGCCTCGGCATGACCGCGCTTCACATCCGCGGCGACTGCCCGCGTCTGGCAGAGCCCATGCAGACCGGTGACGGCCTTCTCGCGCGCCTCGTGACTGCGGGGCCAATCCCCATCGATGCCTTTGCTGCATTCCGCGCCGCCGCGCAGAAGCACGGCAACGGCATCTTGGAGATCAGCGCACGGGGCAACCTGCAAGTGCGCGGACTCACGCCGGATTCCGCGCCGTTGTTTGCCTCCGCCGTCGCAGAACTCGACATCGAGCTTTGCGATAGCGTGCCGGTGATCTCAAGCCCGCTTCCCAACGATCCGACGGCACTGATCGATGGTGATGCGCTCGCCTCGGCGCTTCGCCGCGCTATCGCCGCGCGTGGGCTTGTGCTCGCGCCGAAAGTGTCTGTGATTGTCGACGGAGGCGGGCGGCTTCATCTCGATGCGCTCACCGCCGATCTGCGCTTGCGCGCAATTGAGACGGAGGAAGGCATCAAGCTTCATGTTGCACTCGCGGGTGATGCAGCATCTGCGACGCCGCTCCGCTTTGTTGCGCCCCAAGAGGCGATTAACGCCGCCATCAGCGTCCTCGCGCTGATCGCATCGCGCGGCGCCGCGGCGCGGGCTGCCGATCTGCTGCAAAGAGAGGGCATCGGCATCTTCCGTGCGGCGGCTCGATCTAGACTGGAGGCCGTCCCTCTGCCAAAACGGCCACGCGCGGAGCCCATCGGGCTGCACAGGCTAAGGGGCGGGCAATGCGCCATCGGTGTGGCGCTTGCTTTCGGTCATGCCTCGGCCGGCGACTTGATGGCATTTGCCCGTGTAGCTCGTATAAACGGTGCGACCTGGGTGAGACCTGCTCCGGGTCGCGCTCTTCTTCTTGGGCCTATCGATGAGATGGCCGGCTTCGTGCTTGCAACGGCGGCGGACGATCTCGGCTTCGTGGTGGATGCGCGCGATCAGCGCCGCCGCATCGTCGCATGTCCCGGCGCGCCATCCTGCGCCTCAGGCTTGATGGAGGCGCGACGGCTTGCAGCGCGGCTCGCCGAGCATTTGCCGCCTTCCCGCGACGGCATTGCCGTCCACGTCTCTGGCTGCGCCAAGGCTTGCGCCCATCCCGGTGCCGCTCCTCTCACCATCGTCGGCACGGGCCAAGGCTGCGGCATCGTCCGTAACGACTCAGCCCGCGCCACGCCGCAACGCTACGTCGATCCGGCTGATCTCATCGCCCAAGTTCGGTACGCGCAACAGCCGAGGGAAACCGTCGATGCTTAAGCAGGACTATCTCCGGAACGGCGCCGCCATCTATGAGCGCTCCTTCGCAATCATCCGCGCAGAGGCCGACCTCTCGCGCTTCACGCCGGAAGAAGCCGAGGTCGCAGTGCGCATGATCCACGCCGCAGGTCAGGTCGAAGTCGCCGGCTTGATCGAATTTGCGCCCGAGTTCGTGTCAGCAGCCCGCAAGGCGTTGCGCGGCGGCGCACCGATCCTGTGCGACTCCGAGATGGTTGCGCACGGCGTCACTCGCGCGCGGCTCCCTGCCAAGAGCGAAGTCATCTGCACGTTGCGCGACCCACGCGTCCCGGATCTTGCCGCGAAACTCGGCACTACGCGCTCTGCCGCCGCGCTCGAACTGTGGCGCGATAAGCTTGCGGGCGCTGTGGTCGCCATCGGCAATGCGCCGACTGCGCTATTTCGCCTGCTCGAAGTGTTGGAGGCGGGTGCCGCCAAGCCGGCTGCGATCATCGGCATTCCCGTAGGCTTCGTCGGCGCAGCCGAATCGAAAGAGGCGCTCGCGGCGAACGTGTCAGGCGTGCCTTACCTCATCGTGCGTGGCCGCATCGGCGGCAGCGCTATGACGGCGGCCGCAGTCAATGCACTCGCCAAGGAGGGAATATGACCACGGGGCGCCTCATCGGCGTGGGCGTAGGGCCCGGCGATCCAGGGCTGCTCACGCTGAACGCTATCGCTGCGCTCAATGCAGCCGACGTGATCGCCCATTTCGCCAAGGCAGGAAACGCGAGCAACGCGCGAACCATCGCGGCAAAGCACCTCAAACCTGGCGTCGCGGAACTGTCGTTGCTCTATCCGCTGACGACCGAGATCTCCAAGGAGGATGCAGCCTATCGCGAAACGCTGCGCGAGTTCTACGATAGTGCGGCTGCACAAATCGCCGGGCATCTCGACCAAGACCGCACAGTCGCCGTGATCGCCGAGGGCGATCCCCTGTTCTACGGCTCCTACATGCATCTCCATGTGCGGCTCGCCCCGCGCTATCCGACCGAGGTGGTCGCCGGGGTGACCGGCATGTCCGGCTGCTGGTCGGCCATCGGCGAGCCAATTGCGCAAGGCGACGACGTGTTCACCGTGCTGCCCGGTACGCTGCCCGAGTACGAGCTCGAGCGCCGCCTCGCCGATGCCGACGCCGCGGTGGTGATGAAGATCGGCCGCCATCTCGCCAAGGTGCGACGCGCGCTCGATCGCGCCGGCCGGCTCGAACGCGCGATCTACGTCGAACGCGGCACCATGACCAACGCCGCTGTCATGCCTCTCGTCGACAAGCTCGATACCTATGCGCCCTACTTCGCCATCGTGCTGGTGCCGGGCTGGGAGGCGCGGCCATGAGCGGCAAGCTCTCAATCGTCGGGCTCGGGCCCGGCGATGACCGCTACCTCACGCGCGAGGCGCTCGATGCGCTCGCTAAAGCTGAAGCGCTCTACGGCTATGGGCCTTATCTCGACCGCGTTCCGTCGCGGAAAGGCCAATCGCGGCATGCTTCCGACAATCGCGAGGAAGCGGCACGCGCCCGCGCCGCGCTAAGCCGCGCGGCGTTAGGCGCCAATGTAGCCATCGTGTCAGGCGGGGACCCTGGCGTATTCGCCATGGCGGCTACGGTGTGCGAGGAGATTGCGGTCGGCCCCGACTCGTGGCGCGCGCTCGATGTCGCCATCGTTCCCGGCATTACTGCCATGCTTGCGGTCGCTGCCCGCGCAGGAGCGCCGCTCGGGCACGATTTCTGCGCGCTGTCGCTGTCGGACAATCTCAAGCCTTGGGAGCTGATCGAGCGTCGCCTCGATGCGGCCGCCGGCGCCGGCTTCGTCATCGCGCTTTACAATCCTGTCTCCCGCGCGCGACCGTTACAGCTCAGCAAGGCGCTCGCGCGGCTCGCCCGCCATCTGCCGGCTGCGACGCCCGTCATCTTCGGTCATGCGATTGGGCGCAGCGATGAAAGCCTCGCGGTAACCACGCTCGCTCACGCAGGCGACACGCTTGCCGACATGGCGACGCTCATCATCGTGGGATCGCGCGAGACGCGCGTCATCGCCCGCGAGGGCCGTGCGCCGCTCGTCTACACGCCGCGTGCCGTCGAGGAGGCGATCGCATGATCGAGCCAGACGAGCGCCTCCTCTACCGTCGCGACGGAGGAAACCTCTGGCAGCGCCGGGCGCGCCAGCATGATCACCGGAAGCTGAAGCGTCCGCGCCGCGGCGATCTTGCCGTAGGTCGCGCTCCCGCCGCTGTTCTTCGCCACCACCACATCAATGCGGTGGCGCTTGAGCAGCGCGCGGTCCTCGGCCTCGCTAAACAGTCCGCGCGCGGCGATATAGATTGCGTGCGGCACGGCGAGCGGCGGGTCGACCGGATCGACGCTGCGGATGAGATAGACGTGCTGCGGCGCTGCCGTGAAAGGCTGAAGCTCCTTGCGGCCAAGCGCGAGGAACACGCGGCGCGGCGCCTGCCCGAGCGCGCGCACCGCCTCATCCATGGTCGCAACCTCGACCCAGCTATCGCCATCGACCTTGGTCCACGCCTTACGTCTAAGCGCAACGAGTGGCACGCCGGTTGCGCGCACAGCCTCGGCCGCGTTGGCCGAGATGGTCGCGGCGTAAGGGTGTGTCGCGTCGATCAGCGCGTCGATCCGCTCATCGCGAAGATAAGCGGCCAAACCGTCAGCGCCGCCGAAACCGCCGATGCGCACCGGGACAGGCTGCGGCAGGGGGTTCGCGGTGCGGCCTGCGAGCGACAGTGTCACGGTCACGCCTGGGCGCTTGGCGAGCGCGTCGGCAAGCAGTCTCGCCTCGATCGTGCCGCCAAGGATGAGGATGCGGCTCGTGCGCGCTGAACGGACCATGCCGGACCCTGCCTCACCGAAGCGATGGCTGTCCATCGTCGGCATCGGCGAAGACGGCATCGACGGCCTGAGCCCAGTTGCCCGCGGCCTGGTCGCGGGCGCCGAAATCGTGTTCGGCGGCGAGCGTCACCTCAAGCTTGCGAACCAGCTGATCCGCGGAGAGGCAAAGCCCTGGCCTAGCCCGTTCTCGCGCGCGGTCAGTGAAGTCTTGGCCGAGCGCGGGCGCCAGGTTTGCGTGCTCGCTTCCGGCGACCCTTTCTTCTATGGCGTGGGCTCGGTGCTTGCGAACCACGTCACGCCCGAGGAGACGGTGGTGGTGCCAGCGCCGTCGGCCTTCAGTCTCGCTGCCGCGCGGCTCGGCTGGGCCCTCCCCAACATTGCGCTCGTCTCGGTGCACGGGCATGAGCTCGACCGCATCCGCCCGCATCTCCATCCCGGCGCTCGCGTGCTGGCTTTGACCTCCGACAGCGAAGGTCCTGCCGCGCTTGCGCGACTCCTGGCCGAGCTTGGCTTTGGCGCCTCGCGTCTCACGATGCTCGAAGCACTGGGCGGCGCGAGCGAGCGCGTCCGCGCCACGACGGCAGCGAGCTTCGACCTTGCGGACATCGCCGCGCTCAATACCGTCGCCATCGAGGTGGAGGCTGCACCTGGCGCGCGGATCATCGCCTTTAGCGCAGGCCTAGACGATGCGCTGTACGAGCATGACGGCCAGATCACCAAGCGCGAGATTCGCGCCATTACCCTGTCGTCGCTCGCGCCGCTGCGCGGACAATTGTTGTGGGACATTGGTGCTGGCTCAGGCTCAATCGCCATCGAGTGGATGCTGGCTCACCCATCAATGCGGGCCATGGCAATCGAAGCGAGGGAGGATCGCGCCGCGCGCATCCGCCGCAACGCCGCGGCCTTCGGTGTGCCTGGACTAGAAGTCCTCGAAGGCCATGCGCCCGAAGTTTTGCGCGGGCTTGCTACTCCAGATGCGGTCTTCATCGGCGGAGGGGCGAGCACTCAAGGCGTGCTCGATGCGGCAATCGCAGCCCTCCGGCCTCGAGGCAGGCTTGTCGTCAATGCCGTCACGCTCGAGACCGAGGCCGAACTCGCCGCGCGCCACGCGGGCCTGGGCGGCACGCTCACGCGCATCGCCATTTCACGTGCGGAAGCCGTTGGCGGCAAGACGGGATGGCGCGCCGCGATGCCCGTGACGCAATGGGTATGGGTGAAACCGTGATCGTGGCCGGCATCGGCTGCCGCAAAGGAGCTTCGCCCGCCGAGATCGAGGCCGTGATTGCAGCCGCGCTCGAACGCGCGGGCTTTGCCCAGGACAAGCTCGGTGCCATCGCCACCCCGGCAGACAAGGGCGTGGAAGCAGGCATCGCTGCCGTTGCTCTGCTCTACGGCTTGCCGCTCCTGTTCGTCCCGACGCCTGATCTCGAAGCCGCGGCTGCGCGCTGCGAGACGCACTCGCAGCGCTCCCTCGCGGTCAAGGGCGTGCCGTCAGTCGCCGAAGCCGCAGCTCTCGCCGCCGGGGGTCCTGACGCGAAGCTGCTCCTGCCGCGCATCGCGGTCGGGCCTGTAACGTGCGCGCTCGCCGAGACTGGATCCGCGCCATGACCGTTCATTTCATCGGTGCGGGACCTGGCGCTGCCGACCTCATCACCGTGCGCGGGCGCGATCTCCTCGCGCGGTGCCCCGTCTGCCTCTACGCAGGCTCCATTATTCCTCATGCGCTGTTGGCCCATTGCCCATCTGGCGCCCGCATCGTGAATACGGCGCCGATGTCGCTCGACGAGATCGAGGCGGAGTTCGTTTCCGCGCAGGAGCAAGGCCTCGACGTGGCGCGGCTGCAATCGGGTGATCTTTCGGTGTTTAGCGCATTAGCAGAGCAGCTGCGGCGGCTTGACCAGCACGGCATTCCCTACACGCTGACCCCGGGCGTTCCGGCCTTCGCGGCGGCAGCGGCCGCGCTCGGTCGCGAGCTGACCGTGCCTGAGATTGCGCAAAGCGTGGTGCTGACCCGCATCCCAGGTCGCGCCTCGCACATGCCGGAAGGCGAAACCCTCGCTGCTTTCGCTGCGACCGGCGCAACGCTCGCCATACATCTCGCCGTTCATGCCCTCGACAGAGTCGTCGCCGAGCTGATCCCGTTTTATGGCACGGACTGTCCGGTGGCCGTGGTGGCCCATGCAAGCTGGCCGGAGGAAAAGGTCGTGCGCGGCGCCCTTGGCGATATCGCCGTAAAGCTTGCCGCGGAGCCGATCGAGCGCACGGCGCTGATACTGGTTGGCCGGGTCTTGGCA
>Ga0075418_10008048_pt1 | contig 11837 bp, 12 predicted proteins | sample SoiMetdeltSBSDD2_FD_81776 | JGI IMG/M metagenome (GOLD analysis project Ga0075418, IMG submission 81776) | Bulk soil microbial communities from a Populus tree surrounding site in Tennessee, USA - Soil MetaG P. deltoides SBSDD2 | ecosystem: Environmental > Terrestrial > Soil > Tree plantation...
TAGCGAAGACCTTCAGCATCACCCTCGAAGGCGCCATCATCGTCGGCATCGAGACGTCGGGCGCCACTACGGTGGCCAACGGGGTGACCGAGGAGATCAGCTTCATCTTCAACAAGATCACGTTCCGGGACGAGCGCGTCAGCCCGGCCATCACGACCTGCTGGGACCTCGTGCTGAACCGGAAGTGTTAGCGTAAGAACGCGATGGGGGCCAGTTCGTGGCCCCCCATCCTCAGCTCACCATCGCGTAGGTCCTCTCGATGTTGCCGAGCAGACCGGTCCGCCACGGCCGGTAGTCGTTGTACTCGGCGAACGCCTTCTCGTGCGTCGGCGCCAGTCTCGCGGTCACCCGCTGCTTGACCTCGTCCAGCGTGGCGCCCCTGGCCACGTCTTCCCGGACCGCCTCGACCATGTCGTGCACGTAGGCGCGGAAGGTGCGCAGCCACTCCCGACCGACGACGTCGCCGTGGCCCATGATGATGTGCGTGAAATCGAGCTGGGCCAGGCGGTCGAGCGTCCCCACCCAGTCCTCCGGGTAGCCGTCACCCATGTAGGGCGTCCAGCCGATGAGCGCGTCGCCGGTGATGACCACCTTCTCCTTGGGCAGGTAGACGAACACGTCGCCCTCCGTGTGGGCGCGGCCCAGGTGCAGGAGATGGATCTCGCGATCGCGCCGGTAGAGCTTCATGGTCCGCTCGAAGGCGATCGTCGGCAGCGCCGGCTTGAGCGCGGTCACCTCGACCAGGTAGCGCTCGGCCGCCTTCAGATCGGTCTCCAGCTTCGCGCGCTCGCCCGGCGCCGCCTTGGCCAGATTGGCCTTGAGCGTGGCGATCTCGCCCGGCACCGTGCGCACGTGGTCCTGGATGCGCTTGAGCCCCTTGCGCACCATGGCCTCACGGGTGATGTCGTTGCTGACGACCTCGGCGTTCGGGTACGCGGCCGGATAGACCTCGTTGCCGTGCCAGTGATCCCAGTGAAAGTGCGTGTTGACCACGTAGCGCACGGGCTTCTTCGTCATCTCGCGCAGCCGCTCCACGATCACCTGAGCGGCCGACGGCTTGGAGTGGGTGTCGACCACCATCACCCCGTCATCGCTCTCGATGATGGCGGTGTTGCAGTTGACCTTGTAGGCCGGCGCGGCTACCGCCGCGTGCACGCCATCGGCGACCTTCTTGATGTCGAACCGCGCATCGCCCCCGCCCGGTCCCTCATGCGCACAGCAGTCCATCTCTCTCTCCTTTCACGGAGCAACACCGATCGCACGCTCGAGCCCCGAAACTGCGCCACCGCCTTCACCGCCGGGTGGCCAGGGCGAACAAGCCCCAGCTCGTCAGCACCGCCACCGGCGCCGCCGCGAACGGCACCGCGTAGGAGCTGGTGGCGTCGTAGAGAAACCCCGCCGCCGCCGGACCGAGCGCCGCGCCCGCCCGCCATCCCAGCGCGAGCACGCCCATGATCGCCCCGATCGCGCGTACGCCGAACACGTCGGGGATCACTTTCGTCACCATGGTGTCGGCGGCCGCGAAGCCGATCCCGAACACGACCAGCGACGTCAGCACGGCATCCCGCGAGGGCACCAGCCACAGCGTCAGCAGCGCGACGATCTGGATCGTGTAGCCGGCCCGGATCGTCACGAACGTGCCGAGGCGATCGGACACGGCGCCGGAGGCGAGCCGACCGACCACCGAACCCAGGCCGTACGCGGTGAGCGTGAGCGAGGCGCCGGTCAGGCTGATGCCCTGGTCGCGCGCGAACGGCACCACGTGGACCGAGATCATCAGCGCCACGCCGCCCAGCAGCAGCCACGAGCCGTTCAGATACCACTGCCGCGGATCGACGAGCGCCGCGCGCAGCGTGACGTTGGGGCCCGGAGTCGTCGCGGCGTGCTGACTCGGCGTGCTCGCGTGCGCCCGCAGGCGATCCGAGGGACGCGGCAGCCGGACGGTCAGCGCGGCCAGCAGGGTGAGGGCGCCGCAGCCGCCACCGACCAACGCGTAGGCGGCACGCCAGCCGACCCGGGTGATGAGCCACGCCGCGATCGGACCGGCGGTGATGTAGCCCAGGCTGAAGCCGACCAGGGCCAGGGCCAGCGCCAGACCGCGGCGATCGTCGAACCAGTGCGTGACGGTGGCCGCGGTCAGCAGATAGAAGCTCGACATGCCCACGCCGCCGAGGATGCTGACGAACAGGTAGAGCTGCCACAGCGAGCTGATGGTTCCGACCAGCGCGAAGGCCGTGCCGGCCAGGGCGACGGTGGTCACCAGCATCAGCCGCGGGCCGTGCCGATCGGCCAGCGCGCCGATGGCGAAGCCGGCCACGCCGCCGACCAGGAGGTTCAACGACAGCGCGGTGGCGATCGCGCCGCGGCTCCAGCCGAAGGTCTCGGCCAGCACCGGCAGGAACACGCCGTAGGCGGCCAGCGGTGTGGAGATCCCGAAGGTCACGATGAACAGCGCGACGACGATGAGCCACCGGCGAGCGGGCACCCGACTCTTCTATCACAGATCCCCGGGTGGCCCTCCGAGCGTCGCCGCGACTTGACGACCGAACGGGTGTATAAATAACGCCGAATTCCCACCCTACGGGAGGAGAGACACATGGCGCAGCTCGTCATTCCGATGGACAGCAAGCGGTTCGCCACGGGCCTGAACTGGAAGGACTACATGGCCCAGATGGGCGACACCCGGGCCCGCACCGAGAGCAACTACGCCAAGTCGGATCTCACCGACGACGAGCGCAAGTTCTTCGGCAGCGTCACCGGCGTGAAGTACGTGATCATGCTGGCCGAGAACTGGTGCGGCGACGTCCACCGCAACTCACCGCTCATCGCCCACATCGTGGACGCCATGCCCGGCGCCGAGCTCCGGGTGTTCTTCCGCGACCAGAACGCGGACCTGCGCGACACGTTCCTCAACAACGGCTATCAGTCCATTCCCGTCGTCGTCTTCTTCGACAAGGACTGGAACGAGATTGGCCGCTGGATGGAGCGGGCCCACGCTGCGACCACCAAGGCCGCCGTGATCCGGTCCAGCACGATCGACGTCGCGACCGGCAAGGAAGCGCAGGACGCGGCGATGAACGAGTTCCGCAAGCAAGTGCAGTCTGCCTACGAGGCGCCCGGCGCCGCTCTGTGGCGCTCGGCGGCCAACGAAGTGCGGCTGCTGCTCGAGCAGCGGCTCGGCCTCGCCAAGAAGTAAGCGACGTTCCCGCGGGGCGGCGGCGGGCGCTCAGCGCGCGTCGTCGCCCCAGCGGTACTCCTGCGTCAGCTCGTCCAGCCGAAGCTTCAGCCCCGCGTCCAGATCCTTGTCCGCCGCCGCCAGCACGTCGTCGAGCTGCTCGGGTCGGCTCGCTCCCACGATCGGCGACGTGATGGCGGGGTTGGCCAGCACCCACGCCGTCGCCAGTCGTACCAGCGGCATGCCCGCCTCGGCGGCCAGCGGGCGTAGCGCCTCGATCGTGCCGAACTCCCGCTCGTGCCAGTAGCGCTCCTGGTAGCGCTGCGCGGCGTTGCCCAGCGTGAACCGCGTGCCGGCCGTGGGCCCGGCCTCGCGCTGGTGCTTGCCGGAGAGCAGACCGCCGGCGATCGGGTTGTAGGGAATCACCCCCACACCTTCCTCGCGGCAGAGCGGGAGTAGCTCGCGCTCGGGCTGGCGGAAGAGCAGGTTGTAGCGCGGCTGCACGCAGTCGAACCGGGTGAGCCCGAGCAGCTCGCTGCGGCCCAGGGCGCGGGCCACCTGGTAGGCGTGGTAGTTCGAGCACCCGACGTAGCGCGCCTTGCCGGCGCGGACCACGTCGTCCAGCGCGCGCAGCGTCTCGTCGATCGGCGTCTCCGGATCGGGATGGTGGGCCTGGTAGAGGTCGACGTAGTCGGTGCGCAGGCGTCGCAGCGAGCCGTCGATCGCGTCGAGGATGTGCTTGCGCGAGAGCCCGCGGTCCCACGGCCGCCGACTCATCGTGCCGAAGCATTTCGTCGCGACGATCACGTCTGCCCGCCGCGATTGCAGCCAGCGGCCGACGATCTCCTCGGTCCGCCCCACCGTGTCGAGAGTGCCGCCCACCGGGTAGACGTCCGAGGTATCGAGGAACGTGACGCCGCCGGCGAACGCGCGGTCGAGGATGGCCGTCGAGGTCTTCTCGTCGCATTGCAAGCCGAACGTCATCGTGCCGAGGCACAGCCGGGAGACCGTGAGACCGGTACGGCCGAGTCGGATATGGCGCATGGGGCAGAGAGGTAACACGCCCTCGCCCTGCCGTCCATCCCGCGGTATGCTCCCCGCCATCTCAGGCCAGGAGGGCCACCATGGAGCTCGCAGGACAGGTCGCCATCGTCACGGGCGGCGGTCGAGGTATCGGCCGCGCCACGGCACTCGAGCTGGCCCGGATGGGCGCCGACATCGTCGTGGCCGAGCTGGATCGCGGCGGCAACGCCGACACGACCGCGGCCGCCGTCAAGGACCTCGGCCGACGCGCGCTCGTCACGGCGACCGACGTCACCAAGCGCGCCGATCTCGCCGCGATGGTGGAGCGTACGAAGGCCGAGCTCGGCCGTATCGACATCCTGGTGAACAACGCGGGAATCTATCGGGCGGCGGCCACGCTCGACGTCACCGAAGAGCACTGGGACGCCATCATGACGATCAACGCCAAGGCGGTGTTCTTCGCCACCCAGGCCGTGCTGCCCACGATGATCGCGGCCAAGCACGGCAACATCATCAGCCTGGCCTCGATGGCCGGCAAGGTCGGCAGCAAGACCAACTTGCCCTACAACGCCAGCAAGGCGGCGGTCGTGAGCATGACCAAGAGCATCGCGCTGGCCCACGCCGCCGACGGCATTCGTGCGAACTGCGTGTGCCCGGGCTTCGTGGAGACCGACATGTGGAACATGGTGGCGCGTGACCAGAGCGCGCTGCTCGGCATGTCGCCCGAGGAGTTCACGAGTCAGCGGGAGAAGTCGGTGCCCCTGGGGCGGATGGAACGACCCGAGGACGTCGCCAACGTCATCGGCTTCCTGGCCTCGAGCAAGTCGGGCTACATGACCGGGCAGGCGCTCAGCGTGGACGGAGGCCTCGTGATGCACGGATAGCGGTTCACCCTGTGGATCGCCGCCGCACGGTCGGCGCGCGACGCTGCGGTGCGCGCGCGCTCGGCGCTACGGTCGGCGGGCCGAGAAGACGACCGCGCGCAGCGGGCACCGCACCGGACGATCGCCGAGCTCGGCCGCGATGTTCACCGCCAGCGCATTCTTGATCTCCGGGAGCGCGTCGGGGCGACGCTGCATGATCGCGTCCACGATGGGGTTGCCGTCGATCAGCCCTGTAGCGGCCTCGGCGGCCGACGGGCCCGTGCCCGTCTTGTCGAGGCGGCGCCACTCGATCGCTTCGAAGCCGGCCTCGCCGAGCATCCTCACGAGCGGCTCCGGCTCGTGCAGGCTGAACGGCACCCGGTAGAACTGCGGCGGGTCGGTGGGAAAGAACTCCGCGACGGTTTCGTGGGTGATGCGCGTGATCGGATTGTGCTCGATCGCGTCCCACACGTTGAAGAGGTACTGGCCGCCAGACCGCAGCACGCGAAACGCCTCGCGGATGCCGGCGGCCTTGTCCGGGAAGAACATCAGTCCGAACTGACAGACGACCGCGTCGAAGGCGCCATCGGCGAACGGCAGCTTTGTCGCGTCGGCCTGGCGCCACTGCAAACTCGGATCGGGCGCGATCTCGCGCCGCCCATGAGCGAGCATCGCCTCGTTCAGGTCGGTGGCCACCAGTGAGCCCTGGCCGCGCAGGCGGTCGAGCAAGCGTCGGGTGACAATACCGGTTCCGCACGCGACCTCCAGCACCTGCACGCCTGGACGCACCGCCACGCGCGCCGCGATGTCCTCGGCGTGGCCCTGAAACAGCATGGGGCCGAGATAGCGGTCGTAGTTCTGCGGAATCGCGCCGATGAACGCCGCATCGTTGTCAGCCATGCATCGGACCTCCGAGGCCGGAGTATACTGCCGCCCATGCACGATCTCGTGATCGACAACGCCCTCGTCATCGACGGTCTCGGCACTCCCGCGCGCGCCGGCGGTGTGGCGGTCAAGGATGGACGCATCGCCGACATCGGCCCGGATCTCGGCGCCGCCCAGCAACGGGTCGATGCCGGCGGCCTGGTCCTGGCGCCCGGCATCGTCGATATCCACACGCACTACGACGCCCAGCTCACCTGGGATCCGTTTGCCACGCCGTCCACCTCGCTCGGCGTCACCACCGTCGTCATCGGCAACTGCGGCTTCACCATCGCGCCCTGCCGCCCGCCCGATCGCGATCTCACGTTGCGGGCGCTGACCCACGTCGAGGGCATGTCGCTGGACGCGCTCCGGGCCGGCGTGCGCTGGGACTTCGAGAGCTATCCCGAGTACCTCGACGCGATGGACCGGCGCGGTGTGGTGCCGAACGTCGCCTCGTTCGTGGGCCATTCCTCCGTGCGCACCTACGTGCTCGGCGCCGATGCCACCAGGCGCCCGGCGACCGAGGCCGAGATCGCCGAGATGCGACGCATCGTGCTGGAGGCTGTGCGCGTCGGGGCGATCGGCTTTGCCACCTCGACGCTCGAGCAGCACAACGGCGAGGCCGGCGTGCCGATGCCCTCGCGACTGGCCGACGAGCGCGAGCTGATGGCGCTGACCGGGGCGCTGGGCGAGGCCGGGCGCGGCGTGTTCATGCTCACCAAGGGGATGACGTCAACGATCCCCTGGCTCGAGAAGGTCTCGGCCGCCAACGGCCGGCCGGTGATGATCGCCGCCATGTTCGTGGATCCCGGCGATCCCACCCGCGTGTTCCGCGAGCTCGGTGAGATCGAGACGGCCCGCACGCGGGGCCGCGAGCTGTGGGCGCAGGTCGGCTGCTTCGCGCTCGGCATGGAGTTCACGCTGCGCCATCCCTACCCGCTGGAGGCGTTCCTGGGCTGGCGTCCGGCCATCGAAGCCGCCGACGAGGCCACGTACCGTCGCGTCCTGGCCGATCCGTCGTTCCGGAAGCGTCTCAAGGAGGAGTCCGCCTCCACCGGCGTGCCCAACCGCTTCAGCGACAAGACCTGGCCGCACCTGACGATCATGGAAGTCACGCGCGGGGAGCATCGTCACCTGCAGGGCCAGACGATCGGGGCGCTGGCCGAGCAGTCCGGGCGCCATCCGTTCGACGTGTTCCTCGACTTCGGTCTCGACGGCGAGCTGGATGCGATGTTCGATTGCCGCCTGTTCAACACCGACGAGAACGAGGTGCGCAAGCTCCTGCGCCATCCCAACGCCGCGGTGGCGCTCTCCGACGCTGGTGCCCACCTCTCCTTCCTCTGCGACGCCGGCTTCGGCCTGCACCTGTTCGGTCACTGGGTGCGGGATCGCGGCGACATGACGCTCGAGGAAGCCGTGAAGCGCGTGACCAGCGACGTCGCGTCCGCCTATCGCATCCCCGAGCGGGGCCGGCTGGCACCGGGCGCGTGGGCAGACCTGATCCTCTTCGATCCGAAGACCGTCGCGCGGGGCGACAAGCGCCGCGTCAACGACTTGCCGACTGGCGCCTCGCGGCTGGACACGCCGGCGGTCGGGCTGCACGGCGTGTGGGTCAACGGTGTGCGCACGGTGGACGAGCGGGGCGTCATCGCCGACTGCGGCCGTCCCGGCCGCGTGTTGCGCGACTTCGGCCGGTGAAGACGCGCCTCCCAGGACCCCGGGGAGGCCTCTTCTTCGGCAGCGCAGGCGAGTTCCGGCGCGATCAGCTCGGCTTCTACGCCTCGTGCGCGCGCCAGTACGGCGACTTCGTCCAGACGCGGATGGGCCCCTACCGCATCTTCATGGTCTTCCACCCCGATGCCATCGAAGAGCTGCTCGTGGCCCGGAATCGCGACTTCATCAAGAGCCCCGGTGTGCGCCTGCTGCGCCCCGTGCTGGGCGACGGCCTCCTGCTCTCCGAGGGCGACACCTGGCTCCGTCAGCGACGGCTCGTCCAGCCGGCATTCCATCGCCAGCGTGTGGCCGGCTACGGCGAGGTCATGGCCACCTACGCCGAGCGTCACGTGGCCGCCTGGAAAGACGGTGACACACGGGACATGAGCGCGGAGATGATGGCGCTGACCCGGGCCATCGTGGCCAAGACGCTCTTCGACGCCGATGTCTCCGGTGACGCGCACGAGGCCGGCCAGGCGGCGGAAGTGCTGATGCACGACTTCGGCGTCCGCCTGCAGAGCTTCCGCGTGGTGCCGCACTGGATCCCGACTCCGGGGAATCTCCGCTCGCGGCGGGCCATCCGGCGGCTGGATCAGCTCATCCACCGCATCATCGACGCGCGCCGGGCGAGCGGCGAGGATCGCGGGGATCTCCTCTCGATCCTGGTGTCCGCGCAAGACGCCGACGACGGAACGCGGATGACCGCGCAGCAGGTACGTGACGAGGTTATGACGCTGTTCATGGCCGGTCACGAAACGACCGCGGTGACGCTCGCCTGGACGTGGTACCTGCTCGCCCAGCATCCGGAGGTCGAGACCCGTCTCGCCGCCGAGCTCCTTGACGTGCTGGGCGGCCGCACCCCGACCGTCGCCGATCTTCCGGCGCTGAAATACGCCGAGATGGTCGTGACCGAGTCGATGCGTCTCTACCCGCCGGCCTACGGGCTCGGACGTCAGGCGGTGAGGGCCACCGAGATCGCCGGCCACCCCATCGAGGCGAAGGACATCTTCATCGCGCCCATCTGGGTGGTGCACCGCGACCGTCGCTGGTTCGAGGAGCCGGAGGCGTTCCGGCCGGAGCGCTGGGCCGGCGATCTCGCCCGCCGGCTCCCGCGCTTCGCCTATCTACCGTTCGGTGGCGGTCCTCGCCAGTGCATCGGCATCAGCTTCGCGACGATGGAAGCGATCCTGCTGCTCGCTGCGATCGCCCAGCGCTTCCGGCTGACGCTGGTGCCCGGTCAGCGCATCAATCCCACACCCTATGTCACGCTACGGCCGGAGCCGGGCCCCCGGATGCTGCTCGCTCGGCGCTGACGCTCAGCCCTTCTTGACCTCGGCGAAGACCTCCTTCGCCGTCAGCATCGCCTCGCGGATCAGCGGCACGCCGACGTAGCCCGAAAGATGCAGCAGCACCTCCACGAGCTCGTCCTCCGTCCACCCCTGCCGCAGCGCCATGCGCAGGTGAATGGCCAGCTCGGGCGTCCGCGCCGTGGCGGCGTCGGACACGACGCAGATCAGCGTGCGCGTCTTCAGATCGAGCCCGGGCCGCGTCCACAGCGCGCCGAAGACGGTCTCGGTCGCCACGTCGATAAATTTCTTCATGGTGGGATCGGCGTAGGTCGACTGGTTCGTGCGATCGGCGTAGGCGTCGCCCAGCAGCTGGCGGCGCATCTGGGCACCCTTGCGATAGGTCTCGGTCTCGGCCATGGGTCTGTCTCCTTGTGGTGAGCTGCGGTGCGCGGATTCTGGCACATTCTTCGGGTGAATCGCCTGGGGATCATCGGGCCGATCGTCGGACGCAGGTCTCGCCCGCGCGCGACGATCTCGGGAACAGCGTGACTTCTCCGCTCCGTCGCGGCCGGCAGACTGGCGGGTTTCGTGCTATCGCCAGACCGCGACGGGAGGACAGCCATGAAAAAGAGCAGGGCGAGCAAGGGGACCAAGGGCCGGGCGGCCGCCAGGGACCTGCGCGTGGGGAAGCGGTCCGGTGACGCCGTGAAGGGTGGTCGGATCACGAACGTCAGGGCCAACGCGGCCGGGATCCCTGGCGGTTCCGCTGGCGGGGCGAGTCCGATCCAGGCCTCCATCTCGACGACCGGGGGCTAGCGTACCCGCCGGCGTCTTGACAAGCCGCCGCCCCGCCCGCAGCATGACGCCCGCACCAGAGAGGAGCGGGCCATGGGAATGCTGGACGGCAAGGTCGCGGTGGTGACGGGCGGCGGCACGGGCATCGGGCGCGCGGTCTCGCTCGGGCTCGCGGCGAACGGCGCGGCCGTGGTCGTCAACGACTACGGTGTCAGCGTGGACGGCCGCGATCCATCTAGCGAGCCCGCCAACGAAGTCGTCGACAAGATCCGCAAGGCCGGCGGCCGCGGCGTGGCCATCGCCGAGAGCGTGGCCACGATGGCCGGCGGCAAGGCGGTGATCGATCTCGCCCTGAAGGAGTTCGGCGACCTCAACATCCTCGTCTGCTGTGCCGGCATCCTGCGCGAGCGGATGATCTTCAACATGAGCGAGGACGAGTGGGACGCCGTCATCGCCGTTCATCTCAAGGGCCACTTCACGGTGATGCGCCCCGCCACCGCGCACATGCGCGAGAAGAAGGCCGGCAGCATCATCACCTTCACCTCCACCGCCGGTCTCGAGGGCAGCCCGGGCCAGCCCAACTACTCCTCGGCCAAGGAGGGCATCGTCGGCCTCACCCGTTCGGTGGCGCTCGGCATGGCCAAGTACGGCGTGCGCTGCAACGCCATCTCCCCGACGGCCGACACGCGCATGACGCAGCGCCTGCCCAGCGAGCGGCGCGGGATGGCGACGGCCACACCGCCCGAGGCGATCGCTCCGGTGGTGGCGTTCCTGGCCAGCGACCGCGCCGCCCACATCACCGGTCAGGTAGTCGGCGTGCGCGGCCCCGAGGTCAGCATCTATTCGCATCCGGCACCGATTCGCACGGCCGTCGCCTCCGGCGCGTGGACTCCCGAGGCCCTGGCGGAAAGCTGGGACCGGACGCTCGGCCAGGATCGCCTACGCCGACTCGACGCGATGAACATTCCCTGGCCGCCCGCGGCGGCGAAAGCGTGAAGCCATGACCTACAAGTGCCTGCTCTTCGAGCTCAAGGACGGCGTCGCCACCCTCACGCTGAACCGGCCGGAGCGTCTCAACGCGCTGGGCGACACGCTGCGTGACGATCTGCACGACGCCATCCTCAAGTGCAGCGACAATCCCGAGGTCCGCGTGATCGTCATCACCGGCGCGGGCAAGGGCTTCTGCTCCGGCGGCGACGTGAAGGCCATGAACGAGGCCAAGGAAGGCCGGCGCGAGCGGCCGCTCGGCGAGAAGATCGCGCCCAACCGCGACCTGACATTGCTCGCCATGCGGGACGCGCCCCAGCCGATCATCGCGGCCATCAACGGCGCGGCGGCCGGCGCCGGCATGAACCTGGCGCTCGGCTGCGACATTCGCATCGCCTCGACGACGGCGAAGTTCTCCCAGGCCTTCGTCAAGCGCGGGCTGCACCCTGACTGGGGTGGGACGTACTTCCTGCCCCGCGTGGTGGGCATGGCCAAGGCCGCCGAGCTGATCTTCACCGGCGAGCTGATCGACGCGCAGGAAGCGCTGCGCCTGGGCATCGTGAGCCAGGTGGTGCCGCCGGAAGAGCTGATGGGCGCGGTGGGCCAGCTGGCCCGCAAGATCGCCGCCGGGCCGCCGGTGGCCATCCGCCTGGCCAAGCGCTCGCTCTACGACAACGCCGAGCGCGATCTGAAGTCGTCGCTCGAGCGCGAGACCTTCTCGCAGAACATCGCCTCCGAGACCGAGGATGCTCGTGAGGGCATCTGTGCCTTCGTCGAAAAGCGCGACCCGAAGTTCCAGGGCCGCTGAGACCCGAGAGGAGACCATGGACCTTCAGCGTCCCCTGCCCACTCCGATCACGCCCGAAGCCAAGCCCTACTGGGACGGCGCCCGCGAGGGCAAGCTGATGGTCCCCAAGTGCCAGGCCTGCGGCAAGGCGTTCCTCTATCCCCGCGTGCTGTGTCCGTTCTGCGCCTCGCGCGACATCACGTGGATCCAGGCCAGCGGCCGCGGCAAGCTCTTCTCCTTCGAGATCGCGCATCAGATCCTGAACAAGGCGTTCAAGGTGA
>Ga0075418_10008051_pt1 | contig 11830 bp, 8 predicted proteins | sample SoiMetdeltSBSDD2_FD_81776 | JGI IMG/M metagenome (GOLD analysis project Ga0075418, IMG submission 81776) | Bulk soil microbial communities from a Populus tree surrounding site in Tennessee, USA - Soil MetaG P. deltoides SBSDD2 | ecosystem: Environmental > Terrestrial > Soil > Tree plantation...
CCCGCGCGAACCGAAACCGTAACACCGGCACCTCCGTCCGATCTCGACTGCTTTCTGATGCGGGAGTATCGTCACGCCAGCAAGCATCAGGAGGCGGTTATGAAGACCTATCACGGCGTACTGGCGGCCTCGATCATCCTGCTACCGTTTGCCACGGCGCCATCGGCTGCCGACGCGCAGCAACGGCATGCTCGCCAACTCACGGGGTTCACTGCGATCGAAGTCGGCGGCGGCATTGACTTGATCTTGACCAAGGGCGACACGTTCGTCGTCGAGGTGGCCGCGTCCGACGATGTCGCCGCGAAGATCGTCACCGAGGTCGTCGACAAGACGCTGAAGATCAGCCGCAAGACCAATTTCTTCCATTGGGGCGATGGCGGCGCCGTTTACGTCACGATGCCAGCGCTCGTAGCGCTCGACGCGTCGGGCGGTTCCGACGTGAAGGCGGAGGGCAAATTCGCGAGCGACAACTTGCGAATCGTCGCTTCCGGCGGCAGCGACCTGACGATCGACGTGGAGGCCGGCGTACTGGCCGTCGAAGCCTCGGGCGGGTCGGACATGCGCTTGAGTGGCACCGCGCGCTCCGCGCACGTGGAATCGAGCGGCGGCAGTGATTTGAACGCCAGCGCGCTGACGGCCGACGAAGCGGACGTCGACAGCAGTGGCGGCTCCGACCTCGCGATCGGCGTGGTGCGCCAGAAGATCACCGGCAGTGCCTCGGGCGGCGGCGACGTGACGTACAGCGGCACGCCGAGCACGGTGAGCGTCGACACGAGCGGCGGCGCGGAGCTTCACCATCGGTGAAGCCCCGGCCGCAAAGACTCGAGACTAGAAGTTCACGTTCAGTCCGATACCGACCTCGCGCGACCGACCGATGACCGAGAAGTCGTAGCCCCAGACGTACCGCGTGTCGAAGCCGCCGTTGACGTACTGCTCGTCCGTCAAGTTCGTGCTCCACACCGTCGCGGACCAGTTGCCCTCGTTCGGGGTATAGACCACGCGCGAGTTCAAGACGCCGTACGACGGCTCCATGATGTAATTGCCGTTCGCGTCGATAGGCGTGCGCTGATTGGCATTGTCGCGCGTGTATTCGTCACGCCAGCCGTAGTTGCCTGCCACTACCCACGCGCCTTTCGACGAGGGAATGTCGTACTGCACGCCGAACGACGCCGTGTTCTCGGGCGAGTAGGCGAATGGCGTGTTGGGGCCGATGCCGTTCGTGCCGTCGAACGAGCCCCGGGCCGTATAGGCGGTGTTCAACGTCCCCAAGTTGACGTCGAAGCGGAGGCGGTCGGTAGCGGCGAGCGTGAGCTCGAACTCCCAGCCGTCGGCGACACCGCCGCCGTCGGCGGTCAGGTACGGGTTCGGCGACGGCGACCCCGTGCAAGGATCGACGGGCAGGTTGTTCACGCGCATGTTGTCCCAGTCCGCGTCGAAGTACGTGGCGTTGAAGCGCAGCTGCTTGTCCAGCCAGTCGGACCGCATACCGATCTCGCGGTTCGTGATGACTTCGCGCGGAAGTGCGAACGGCGTGGCCACGAGCACCGCCGGGCACTGCCCGTTCACGGCGGTGGGTAGCCTCGGATTGGTGGCCGTGGTTTCGGTGAACCCCTCACTCCAGCTCCCATACAGCATCAAATCGTCGGTGAGCTGATACTGGATCGCATACTTATTCGTGACGTTGCTGCCGAAATCAGGGTTCTCATTCGCGGCCCCAGCGTAGCCCGCATAGATGTCACCGACGGGCTCCGCCCCCGGCAGCTTCGGCAGGAACCCGTCGGTCGGCGTATAGGGAATCGAACGGCCTTCGTCGTCGGTGACACGAACGCCGAGCGTGACGTCGAGTTTCTCCGTAACCCCGACGGTGACCTCGCCGAAGAACGCTTTTTGATCGCTCTCCGTCTTGTTCAACGTGTCGATGAAGGCTGCCGGATTGGCCGCGATGGCGCCGCCCTGGAGGGGCGGCGAGCCCGCCGCGGCATACCATGCGTTGAGGTAGGTGGCGACGTCGGCACGGAACGCGTTCGGGTTCGTCGGCGAGCGCGGAAAATCGAGCATCGGCCAGCGGTAGGTTCGAACCTTGCTGCGTTCTCGGAGCGAGTAGAAGCCCGCGATCCAGTCGAGTCGCCCATTCAAGTTCGTGCCCGTGAGGTGGAATTCCTGCGTGAAGTTGCTGTCGACTGCTCGGTTCTCGTCGGTCGTGATCACGAACTCCGAGCCGTCGAAGTCGACGGACTGCCGGCGCTTCAGCTCCCATGACGACGAGATCGACTCGAAGGTCAGATTGTCGGTGATGTCCCAGCTCGCGGTAGCCGTGAGGTACGTGACGTCACGCGTAATGCCCTGCGCCGGAGTGTCCGACTTCGTTTGCCATTTGCCCAGCTCGCCGCCCGGATAGCCGGGCATGTGCGTCTCGGGCGTGAACGCGTTCGCCGGGAATCCCCAGTTGATCGGCGTGAAGCCTGGAATGTTCACGTAGTCGGGGTTGCCCGCCATCACGTTGTACTGGACGTAGCGGACGTTGCTCTCATTCGTGATGCGCACGATGCGAGCCTCGGTGCCAGCCTTGTCCTCGTCGTTGGCAGTGAAGCGCACGCTGAATCGGTCAGTGGGTTCCCACAAGAGATCGAAGCGCAGCAACTGGTCGTCTTGGTCGCCGAGCGAGCGGGGGACGGTGAGGCTCTCGAGGAAGCCGTCGTTCTTGAAGCTCGACAGCATCCACTTGCTCTTCAGCTTTTCGCCGAGCGGTAGGTCAACGGCGATCGAGGCGTTACGCCGATCGAATTCGCCGACCTCGAAGCCCATGCGCACGCCGAACTCATCGCCGGGCCGGCGCGTGGTGATATTGATGGCGCCGCCATTGGTGTTGCGGCCGAACAGCGTTCCTTGCGGACCGCGCAGAACCTCGACGCGTTCAACCTCCGCAAAGTTCGACTCGAGGAAGCCGTACGACGACTGCCACACGCCGTCGATGTAGATACCGACGCCGGGCAAGCCGCGGACGTAGAACGTCGGCGCGCCGACGCCGCCGCCTTGTGGATTGGCGACGAGGTTCGGAACCATGATGCCGAGGTCTTGGCCGCGCTCGAGACCCGCGAGCTCGAGCTTCTCGGCGCTGAATGCTTGGATCGAGAGCGGCGTGCTTTGGAGATCCGATTCTCGGCGCGTTGCCGTGACGATGATCTCTTCGAGCTGTTGCGCCGAGGCGGCAAAGGGCAGGGCGCTGACTACGGCTGCCGCTAGTGCAGAGAGACGAAAGGTCTTGGACATGAAACCCCCAAAGGAATAAAAGGCAAGGTCTTAAGAACACGGAAAAAAATAGCCGCGGTATTTTGCGCGAGGCAGCCTCGCGGAACCTGCTTCTTGGCAAAACTTGGAGTACGCGCGGCGCACCAACACAAAGCAGTGTTGCGGAAATGCACCATCGGTGAGTTTTCAAGCGCGCAAAAAAAGAGGCGGCCCGAAGGCCGCCTCTCGATTGGCACGCCGAGCGGACTCGGCGCCGCAATCCCCCCTTAGAAAGTAAAGCTCAAGCCGACGCCGACCTCCCGTGAGCGGCCCACGACGGAGAAGTCGTAGCCCCAGGTGTCGCGCGTGTCGAACCCGCCGTTCACGTAGAGCTCGTCGAGCAGGTTCTTGCCCCAGATCTCCACGGAGTACTTGCGGTCCGACGGCTCGTACACGAAGCGAGTGTTCAAGATCGTGTAGGACGGCTCGAGGACCGGCTTCAGCGTGACGGGGTCGATCTGCGTGCGCTGATACGCTGCGTCGCGTGCGTACGGTCCAGTGTACCCGGCGTTGCCGACGAGCAGGATGTGCCCGCCGTTGCTGAGCGGAATGTCGTAGTTGGCGCCGATCGTGCCGCTCTCGTCAGCCGCATACGCGAACGGCGCCCCGGGGTAGTTGCCCGTGACGCCGTTGAACACGCCGGCTTGGATGTAGTTCGTGTCGATCAAGCCGATGCCGGCGTTCAACGTCAGCCGATCCGTGGCCGCCCAGATGACCTCGAACTCCCAGCCGTCCGCCGTGCCTGCGCCATCACCCGAGTTGTACGGGAACGGCTGCGTATTGCCGAGCGAGTCGACGGGCAGCAACGTCACGCGCATGCCGTCCCAGTCGGCGTCGAAGTAGGTCGCGTTGAAACGCAGCCGGCCGTCGAGCCAATCGGAGCGCAAGCCGATCTCGGTATTAGCTACGACCTCCGCCGGTAGCTTGCAACGCGCTTGAGTCGAGCTGAAACGTTCACAGCCCGGGGGCGGAACGGCGATCTGTCCGATCGTGTATATCGGTTCGCCGGCCGACGTGAACCCCTCGGAATAGGTGACGTACGCCATGATTTCCGGGTTGAACTGATACGCCGCCGAAAACTTGTACGTCTCGATATTGGGCGTTTCGGGATCGAATGATTCCCTGAGGAAGAAGCCGGCGAACGGATCCCCCTGCGGGCGCACCGCCGGATCGATCGTGCGGAACGCGTCCGTCGGCTGGTACGTGATGTCGCCGCCACTCTTGTCGCTGATTCGCACGCCGAAGGTGAGGTCCAGCTTCTCGGTCACGCCGATCGTGGCCTCGCCGAAGTACGCTTCGTCCTCGTCCCAGGCGTTCGTGAGACTGTCCGTGCTGATGTTTGCGAACAGCCACGGATAGCGATTCGGGTTCGGCGCCGCGGCGCCGCCTGCAACCGTGTTCGCAGCCGTTAGCATCGTGCCCCCCGAGGGCACGGGCGGGTTCGACCCCGGCTGGACCAAGCCGTCCAAGCCGAGCAGGGTCGCCGTTTGCCGCACGTATTCAGCCGCGGGGACATTGAGATCGGGCTGCGTCGACGAGCCGTTGATAACGGTCTTACCGCCCGGAACCGCCCACTCCCACATGCCCCAGCGGACGTTGCGGAAGTCGAGCGACTCGTCGAGCGAGTAGTAGCCCGCAATCCAGCTGATTCGGTCGTTCCAGGCTGTGCCCGACAAGTGCAGCTCGATCGTGTCGTTCTCGCGGTGCTGCTGCAGATCGTCCGTCGTGACCAGGAATTCCGTGCCGTCGAAGTCGATGACCTGCCGTTGGTCCTGCTCCCAGCTCGACAGCAGCGCGAGGAAGTTCAGGTTGTCGGTGATGTCCCAGTCGGCGGTGATCGTCGCGTACTCGAGGTCCGCCGTGATGCCGTCCTCCATCGAGTCCGACTTCGTCTGCCACTTGCCGACTTGGCCCGGCCCGAAATCGCGGTCGGGGATCAGAGGAGTACGGTAGTTGCTGCGCAGCGCGTTATGAAAATTGTCGGGGTAATTCGTCGTGTGCGTGGCCGGCGTATAGGCCGTTGGCGCCTGCCCCGTATAGCGCGTGCCGATGCCGAGGTTAGGCGGCGGCAGCCATGACGTGCCGCCGGGCCCGGCGAAGTTTGCGGCCACGACGGGTCCCGGAATCCGCGCGCCCGTCGTTTGATCCGTCGTCAATGTGCTGATCGCGTTGCCGCTGGCGCCGACGGCCAGGCAGCGCGCCGGGTCGGCCGCGCAGGCCGCGTTCGCCTCGGCCTGAAACTGGCCGAGCATGATGTTATACGCGTAGACGCGTGAGCCGTCGTAGCGCGTCATGCGGTGGATCCTCGGATCCGTGCCGCGCTTCTGCTCGTCGTTGTAGGTGAAGCGCAGATTGAACGCGTCCGTCGGTTCCCAAAGGATATCTGCGCGCAGCAGCTGGTCATCTTGCGCGCCGAAATTCCACGGCGTCGTCAAGCCTTCGAGGAAGCCGTCGTTCTGGAAGCTCGCGCCCATGAACTTCGTCTTCAGAGTTTCGGTCAGCGGCAAGTCGACGGCGAGTTGCGCGTCGCGGCGGTTGAAGTCGCCGACGTCGAGCTTGATGCGTGCGCCGAACTCGTCCGCGGGCTTGCGCGTCGTCATGTTGACGGCGCCGCCGTTCGTGTTGCGGCCGAACAGCGTGCCTTGCGGTCCGCGCAGCACTTCCACGCGCTCGAACTCCGAGAAGTTCATTTGCTGGAAGCCGAATCCGTCTTGCCAGATGCCGTCGATGTACAACCCGACGCCGGGCAGGCCGCGAACGTAGAACGCGGATTGCGCGCCGCCCGTGCTCGGATTCAGCACGACGTTCGGCACCATGATGCCGAGATCGCGGCCGTTGGTAATTCCGCCGAGCTCTAGTTGCTCGGCAGTGAACGCTTGAATCGAGAGCGGTGTGCTTTGTAGGTCGGTTTCGCGGCGAGTCGCGGTGACGACGATTTCTTCTAATGCACCTTGTGCGGAAGCGCCGAACGGAAGGCAGCCAATGACGGCCGCAGATAACGCAGCCAAGCGCGGATCGTAGATACGCATGCGAGATTCCCCCTCAGAAAAAACGGCACGCGGTAGATCGAAGCCCCATCGGAGTATGGACCAAGATCGTGTTAGTGGAAACACTAGTGTGGGCCTGATTTCATGCGGGTCCGCGCGATTGTGTTGCCCGAAGCCAACAAGAACCGAGCGGTGCGAAAACGAGACCGCGCGGTTCGGCGGCCGCTCGCAGAAGCGCGGAAGTCAGCGCTTCTCGGGCACCAGGCGAGGCTGACCGATGCGGGTCGGATCGAGGGTGCCGGTTTCTTCGTTGACGAAGTACCACTCGTCGCCGAGCTTGATGTGGCGGTTGCCTTCCGCACACACGTACTCGACCCAGATGGGATCTTTCTCGAGGCTGTAACGCCGCGCGACGGTCCAAGGACGAGTCAACGCATCGTCGATCGTCGTGATGCGATCTTCCATCGTGCTCTCGTCGATGCGCCGCATCTCCTCGCGCACGACGGTTTGATTGTTCTCGTGCAGCACGACCGCTTGCGAATCGAACGAGCGCGGCCCCTTCATGCCGCGCGTCTCGATCGACAGCATGTCGTAGACGCCGTCGCCGTTCTCGTCGTGCCATGCGCCGATCGAGTAGCCGTTGAACTCGGGCAGGATGTACTCGGGCCAGTCGCGCCCGTCGGTGTACACGCGCCGCACCTGGCTCTCCCAATCGGCATAGATGTACGTGATCTTCGGCGTGACGATGATCTCCATCGGGAACGACATCGTCATCACGCGCGGCATGCCGGGCGGCAAGCACGTGGCCGGCGGATCGCCGGCGAGAATGCCCTGCTCGCGCTGCGCGAGATAACCATCGCGAATCGCCGCGTACTCGGGAGTCAGCGGCGGCGGACCGGCTTTCTCGTAACCCTCGGGCTCCCAATTGAGGCTGCCGATGCGCGCCCACTGGCCGCTCCAATCGGGATACGAATTCAGCGGTGCGGCGGGCTTCGCGGAGCAAGCGAGCAGCAGCGCGCTGCCGACGACGAGCGTCGTGACGTGAACGCGGCGAGCAGCGCGAAGCGGCATTGCGAAGTTCAGCCGGTGGCGGGACGCGGTTCGATCGGCGCGCCGTCAGCCCAGCGCGGATTGCTGTAGTTGCCGCCCGCGGCGCCGCTGCGCAGCGGCCGAACCGTCAGCTTGATCGCGTCGCCGGCTTTCAACGTGTTCGGCGTCCAGCCGCGGCGGAACAGGCCCGCCGTGTTGCCGCCTTCGAGGCTCCAATGCTTCTTCTCGCCGGTTGCGCCATCGACGACCTCGAGCACGATGAACACGTGCGGATTGACGAACTGCCACTCGACCACGGTGCCGGCAAGCTCGATCGGGTTCTCCGAGTCGTAGATCGCCGTCGAGTGGTGCGCGCTGACGTGCGCCGTGACCGACGCCATTGCGAGGGTTACGGCGACGAGCAGCGCTGTCTTGATCCGCACGCTCGGTGTTCCTACTGCGCGTCGCGCAGCAGCAGCACGCGCGAGCGATAGTCGCGCTTCGCGGCCGCGAGCTCGGCGTCAGTGAGGTGCGCGCACAGCAGCGTTTCCTTGCCGGGCTGGCGCTCCGCGTCGAACGGCGCCGTGCCGGGGCAGGGCGTGTACTTCTTGTACACCTCGTACGGCGCGGCCCATTCGGCCTTGCCGTCGCCTTTGAATTCGAGATACACGGCGGCCGGCTCACCAGGCTTGCCGTAGACGAGTATGTCGCGCAGGCGGCCGGCCGTGTCGTCGAACTTCGACTTCGAGACCACGACGACGACTTTGTCGCCGACTTCGAGCGTCTTGTCGTTCCAGCCGAGGCCGCGCAGCTGATTCACGGAATCGGTCTCGATCGCCCACGTCGCGGCTTCGCCGCCGGTGGGGCTCGGCACGTCGACGAAAAACTCCGAGTGCGGGTTGATCCAACGTACGCGCGAGATCGTGCCCTCGATGCGGATCGCGCCGCCGTCGGCCCCACGGTCGTCGACGAAATACAGCGAGTCGGAGTGGTGCGCGGCGGCAGCACCTGCGAGCAGAGTGGCGGCAACCGCAGCTGCGGAATAGATGACGTGCTTCATGATTTCTCCTTACGCGCCGTTACTGGCTTTGCTTGGCGCGCATGCGCCGTTCCCAGATCGAGCTCGGCTCGCATTTGTCCTCGCTCAATTTGTAATCGGGGCCCGTCGCCAGCCACTCTTGCCGATTCAGTAGAAACGGCTTCGTGTAGGTCTCGGGGTCTTCGATCGCCATGTCCATGAGCAGGTTTTGGTCGCCCGGCGCGCGCCAAAATCGCTCGGTGAACTTCGCGGCCGTGCTGTTCGGCTTGTGATCGTTGTACATCGGGCCGCCGCGCGTGTGCGTCGTCTCGACGATCAACGTGTCGCCGACCCAGTGGCCCGTCGAATAGCCGGTGACGCTATTCGGTGTGTCGGCCGGCGGCGGCGCGCCGTTCATGTGCACGGTGCGCACGAACCATTCGTTGTTGAACCAGTACGCGATCTCGGTTACGTCGTCGCCGAGCGTGACCCTCATCGGGCGGCCGCGCATCGCGTTGCGCGGAAAGTCCTCGACGCAGCCGAGCACGGGATCGTCGATGACGTTGTAGGTCTTCCAGCGTTCGCGGCCCGCAGCCGTGAACGGGAACGCGCTGTCGTCGCCGTTGCAGAACGTGTCGGTCTCGAACGAGCGGCGCATCCATTCGTTGCGGCCGCACGGCTGCACCTCGAGCCCCGCGGGGCGGTAGATGCCCGAGAAGTTGGGATGCTCGACGGCGGTCTCGCGCGACGTGCAGCCTGCCGCGAGCGCAAGCATCGCGGCGCCCAAAAAAATTCTTCGCACTGGAACAGGTCCCCCTAGCACGGCAAGTACCCGGCATTCTTGCGTAGAACGAGCGGGCTCGGCAACGAGAACGCTCGAACGAACCGTTCGGTTCTGCGAGAGCGGAGGTACTTAGCGCGAGTTAGGGTCCGTTGAACTTGTCGACTTCGCCGACCGGAAATCCGATTGGGAAATCACATTCGTAACAGCCGGGGTCGAACGTCGGCTCGCGGTAGTGGTACATGAGCTCCCACATCGTGATGACGTTGGCGCGAATCCACTGCTTGAACCAGCCGTAGTCGCTGAAGTCTTCCATTGTCACGGTCTTCAAGATGTCCTCGATGCCTTTGCCGGCGACCATCTGCTCGAGCACGCGCGCCTTCAGCGCGACGAGGAAATCGCGGACGTAAATGAACGACTGCTGTGTCGTGATGCCGCCGTGGCCCGGCACGACGATGTCGACGTCCTCCATGCGGCCGAGGTAGCCCAAAGCGCGGATCGAGTTGTCGAGACTCAAGTCGCGCAGCTCCGGCATCGCGAGGCTCTTGCCTTCGCGCACGAAGTCGACGGCGATCAGCACCTTCTCGGAAGGGATGTGCACTTGGATCAGATTGTCCGTGTGCGTCGGCCCGAGGTAGAACATCACGACCTCGATGCCGCCGAGGTCGATCGACATGCGCTCGTCGAACGTGATCTCGGGCACGACGGTGCGCCGCTTCTCGCGGATGATGTGGCCCTTGGCGTTGACGTGCGAGATCGCGCGCGCCGTGTCGCTGAAGACCTCGAGCCCGCAGATGTGCATCTCGTGATCGTGGCTCAGGATCGTGTACTTCACCGGCAGCGCGGGGAACCGCTTCTTGAGCTCGTCCTTGAGCCATTGCGTGCCGTTGCTGCCGCAGATCTGGCCGTCGATGACGGCGATGCCTTCCGAGCCGACGACGAAGGCGCCATTCGTGAGGCCGCCGTAACGGTAGACGTGCGGCGTGAGCTGCTGGATCGACATCGGCGGCAGTTGACGCTGCTGCGCCGCCGTGTAGCCGCTCGTGAAAAGCACGACGAATGCGAGCGACGCTCGCAGAAACGAAGTAGCGCTCATCGGACCCCCGTTCGGTGTGGCTAGGACGGGCCTTGCGGCCTCGATAAATCGCAGTCTTCTTGTTTCTCGCACAGCTCACGCAGTCGCGCGGCCGTGTCTTCGTACACTTCGATCGTCGAGCCGCGGCCGTGGCCGCCGGCCTTGCCCATAGCCGCGTCGACGGGCGTCATGCCGCCGCGCTCGGCGACGTCGATTTTCGCGCCGTGCTCGACGAGATAGTCGACGACGTCGCTCCAGCCCCAGAACGCCGCGCCGAAGAGCGCCGTGCGTCCCGCGCTGCGCGCCCCGGCGCGACCGCTCAGCGTGCGGGCGTCGATGCTCGCGCCGGCGTCGAGCAGGAGCTTCAGCGCCGCGATCGATTTCTGCTCCGTCTCGGGCGCCATGTAGTGCGGAATGCCGGGGCCGTAGCCGCGCGGGTCGCACTCGACCGAGCCGACGCCGGCCGCGGCCATCACGGGCGTGATGCCGCCGTCGTTCGGCAAGTCGACGTTCGCGTCGTGCTCGATCAGGAGCTCGATCGCAGCGGTGTCGAAGGTCTTCGCGGCGCGCAGCAAAGGCGTCGTGCCCATCACGAGCATGTTGTCGCAGCCGCGGTCGTCGCCGATGTGGCGGTACGGCGGCAGCAGCTTGAGCTGCACGTTGGGCCAGGCGCCGGCCTCGAGCAACATCTCGATGATCTCCGTGCTCGTCGTCGCATCGACGGAGCGCCGATCGGCGCGGCCGCCGTGCGGCATCGTGTTGACGTCGACGGCGGAGTAGAGCGGTGTGCGGCCCCACCAGTCCCACTTGTTGGGATTCGCGCCGGCTTCGATGAGCAGCTTCGCTGTGTCGAAGTGAAAGTTGTCGATGGCGAGGAACAGCGGCGTGACGCCCTTCGGATCGGTGAGATTGACGTTCGCGCCGGCCGCGAGCAGCGACCGTGCGCATTCGAGGCAGCCTTCGCGCGCGGCGAACAACAGCGGCGTCAGGCCGCCGAACGGCCGGTACATGCGCCGCGGCTCGCCCGTGACCTGGCGCGGCCAATCGTTGACGGCCGAGCGCGCGTTGACGTCGGCGCCGTTCGCGACGAGCAAGTCGACCATCGCGGGTTGATTCTGCGCGGCGGCCCACATCAGCGCCGTCTGCTCGCGCCACAGCTCGCGCGCGTTGACGTCGGCGCCGCCGGCGATCAGCACTTCGGCGGCCGCCGTATTGCTGCTGCGCGCGACGACCATGAGCGCGGTTTGGCCGTCGGCTCCGGCCGCATCGACGGGTGCGCCGGCATCGACCAGGGCCGCGATGATTCCCACGTCTCCGACGGTGGCCGCTTCCGCGAGCGGCGTCGAGCCGAACTCGTTCGCGGCCCTCACGTCGGCGCCGGCGGCGATCAGCCGCTCGACGAGCGCGAGATTGCCGTTATAGGCGGCCCAGTGCAGCGCGGTCGTGCCATCCGGCGATTTGCCGTTGACGTCGACGCCGTCCTCGATCGCGGCCAAGGCGACCGTCGTATCGTTCTTTTGCGTTGACGCGATCAAGTCCTCCGCCGCCGCCGCAGCGAAGGTGATTCCGCAAGCAGCAAGTGCGACGACAGCGGTGAAAGGTGCCGGTGTTACGGTTTCGGTTCGCACCGCCGGCACGAGGTCCGTATCGTC
>Ga0075418_10008052_pt1 | contig 11830 bp, 13 predicted proteins | sample SoiMetdeltSBSDD2_FD_81776 | JGI IMG/M metagenome (GOLD analysis project Ga0075418, IMG submission 81776) | Bulk soil microbial communities from a Populus tree surrounding site in Tennessee, USA - Soil MetaG P. deltoides SBSDD2 | ecosystem: Environmental > Terrestrial > Soil > Tree plantation...
CTAACCGTCATTGCCTGCGTGTGCTCTGACGCTGGGAGTCAGATTCGATCGGAAGCAAAGTAACGAAAAAAACCAAGAATTTTGTGATTTAGAAATAAGTTGGGTTATTGGATCCAACGGAGCGTTCCCATAACGCCGGGGTCAAAGAGCAGTTGTCTCAAGTTCGAACCATCCACGTTCATAACGAAGATACCTTCCCCACTCAAGCTGGCAATATATTGCTGGTCTGGTGAAACGCTGGCAAACAATTTGATTGTTTGAATCTGGGTCAGCCGGGTGACTGCCCCGCCTGAGATCGGCACAGACCACCAATCGGAGGGAACATTATGCGCCTTGGCGATTCGCACTCCCAGCAACTGATCCAGCCAGTTGGGCTGATAGGCCCGGGCTGGTGCGGGTGCGCTAAAGAGAATGGACGCACCATCGGGTGAGAAGATGGGAGCATCAATGATTTCGGCTGGTGCTCCTGAAAGCAAAAGCTCTTGTGCATTGCTTCCGTCTGCATTCGCCAGAAATAGCTTATTAAACCCGGAGTATGGATCCAGAGTCACATAAACGAGTTTGGATGAGTCTGCTGAGAGGCGAGGCCAGAATGCACGCTCAAGCATTTGCTCTGGCCCGCCGCCCGGGTAGGCGATTCTGGAAATCTGATAATCCGGATAAAGCTGGTCAGCCGGTTGATTTACATGGTTATAGTGGACAAAATATAAATAGGACTCAGCCTCCGCCCATTCCACTTGAATATAACGATCATCAGGCGTGGAAGGAGTAAACAGGATTTCGGGCGTCGCCCCTTCCTCCAAAGGGAGGATGAATAAACTCGTACCAGAGTCAGAACCGGGCGTCGAAGGCGGCGCATAGGACATGACCAGCTTGGTCGCATCCGGTGAAACCGCCACGTAATAGATCCAGGCGTTATCCGTGGATGCAAAGATCGTGGTTATCTCGCCCGTCACCAAATCCAACATTTGAATCTGAGGAGCAGAATTACCGCCCTCTGCCGTAATGGTGCTGTATACAAGTTTCCCACTTAAATTTAGATCCGCCCAGGTGACTGGTATCGTTGGTCTGGAGGACGGAGTTGTATCGTTCGCATTCAGCGACGGTGAAGCGGGGGATGAAACTTCAGGAAGCGGAGTCACACCTGACGGCTGGCTAACGTCCATTGTGCAACCAAAAAGGGCGAAAGCTACGAGAACGGAAAGAGACCAGACAAAGTTTCTTTTCATCGTTTGTGCTGTTTATTTCGGCGCAAGCGTGCGGATAAAGTTCACCAGATTCCAACGGTCGGTATCAGACAGGGTGGTTTTGAAGGGCGGCATCTGCGAACCGGGAAAGCCGTTTGTGATCCATTCGAAGAGTTGGGCGTCGGTGTGTACACCAGGTATGGCATGCTGACGAAGGTCAGCCGGTTTTGGATTGAGGGTCAACCCCACAGGACCATCGCCCAACCCTGTGATGCCGTGACAGGGAACGCAATAAGTGGTGTACAAGTTCTGCCCCGCGGCCACGGACTGATTGTCTGGCGGAACGGGGTTGACCTGCACCGTCTCGACGGGCATGGCTCGTGTGATTAAAAAGATGCCAAGGCTGGCCATGAGGAGAGTCACCGGCCCGCCGATACCGAAACGAAGCGACGGTTTTACGGTTGAAGAAATGGCAAATAGCCCACAAATCAGGCCAATCATAAGGAGCAACAAACCGCTCTCTTTGGACAAGGCAAAGGCCTGCTCGGCGGCTGTCAGACTGCGCAGAGCGAAGTCGAAATTTGCGTACGCATCGAACTTATCCTCCCGCCGCACCACAGCCTGTACCTGCCACGTACCCGGAACACTCAGGTTTGCGCCTCTGGCCGAAAATGTTCCATCTCCCTGGCCGATCAACTCAAGCTCGGAGGGCGAAAGATTACTCTGTGTAGGCGTGAATCGTAACAAGACTTCTTTTGCAGAATGCAAAGGATGGCCTTCTGTGGTATTTATGAAAAGCGTAAAGGTGTTTTGGCCGACCCGACCTGGCGAGATCGAAATGTCCAGGCTGAGATCCTCCACTTCCGTTTTGTCTGCGAGACCAGAGTTGGGCGCGACAACCTTGGCCGGAGGGATGTACGTGAGAAAGCTTACGCTGGCCAACAGCAGCGCTGCCAGACTTAGTTCCAGGAGGACATTTTTCCCAAAGCGAGCGATCAACTCGTTATCTGCACTCTGTGCCTGGCGCTCGCGATTGAACCGCTCGCGATTCAGGCCTGGAGAAATTACCAGCAGGTTAACAGCGGCAATGATCAGAAGCCCCGCCACAAATGCCTGCTTGACCAGCAGAACATGTCCATAGAGACTTGTAATAACGGCAGCCCACGACCCAACGCGCAGGTAGGCAGAGTAAAAGCCGGTTAGGCCAATCAGCCCCACGAATAGTATGGCATTGACCGAGAAGCGTTGCGTTAACAGAGAGGTTATCTGGGTGCGTAGTGAAGCATCGTTTACACTCTGAATTTGACGGAGGCCGGTGAATAGATATAGCAACCCGCCAAACCAGAACGTCATGTCGAGTAAATGGAGCCAGTCGCCCAGCATGGGGAGCAGGGGCCGAACCTCGGTCGCCGCGTGACTCGTTAACGTCACCGTGAATAACAGTGCAAGATTAGCGGCGAACCCGATCCATTCTTTCCAGGGAGTTTCCGAATCGGCTGCCAGCCAGACTACAAACATCGCCAGGGCAAGCCGCGCCAGCCAGATAATCCCCAGGCGCGTTTCGATCAGGATGCGGCCCGTCTGCCCGTCAGGATCCCATGGAACCGTCAGTTCGGTGCCGGTAGCCTGCCCGGCTTGCGATAAGATCCCGACGCCAATGGAGAGCAGGAGGCCGATCAGCCCGATACGATAGAGTTGAATCCAAACGGCCGGTTTCGGAACACGCTGCACATTCAGCGCAGGGTTCCATACCAACGCGATGAAGAGCCTTTGCCCCACCAGGATGGCCAGCGAAGCCAGCAATAGGAATTTGGAAAGCAGCGCGGTGAACGGCAGGCTGGCCGTGGAGCTTTGTACCACGGACTGGACCGCCGCGATATCCACATCCCCCACCGCGAATGGATAAGTTCCTACCGTTTGATGTCCGTCGATCGCGGAGAGCGCTTTCCAACTGACGGTATAAACCCCGTCTGGCAGGACATGCAGGGTAACGGTCATCCGCGTCGGATCAGCGGCATCGACGCGTACATCGCCTGCGTCTACAGCAACCAGGTTCGAGTCAATGACCGATACCGAACTTAGATTTGGTTCGAGCGGTTCGCTAAAGAAAAGTTCCACCTGTGCGGGCGATTTGTCCAGGACGGCGTTCGCCTGTGGATTGGAACGAAGCAGGACCGCATGCGCGGCGACAGAGGTTGCTGTCCATGCGCTAAAGAGCAGCACGACAATAAAAATCCACAAGCCTCGCTTCTTGATCTTCACTTCAACCTGGATTTCGCTTCAGCCCACCTTGCGAAGCGCGGTCACGCCCAGCCCTACACCGATGAGACCAATGAGCAGACTTAACCATACAAGCCAGTCTGGCCCGGCGGTGGAACGATTGGTTGACGCGTCCATGGATGGAAAGGCCAGCGCATCAGCAGGTTCCACTTCTTCCACATGCGTATGCGCATCCACGGCGGTGTCACCCAGGCTGCCGCCAAAGAGCACTTCGTATTCACCGGGGATCGTGGGCAGAATTGGAGCAACAAATCGGCCTGGCGTATCTTCGCCCAGCGGCTGGAGGGTCAGAGCCTTACTCTGCCCGCCGTAGGAGACGCTTAAAGTCAGGGAGGAAACATCTTCTACGGGCTGCTCGTCCGCTCCGGCGGTGTTCGTTACATTGATGGCGATGGCGTTCATTTGTCCCGCAATCGGCGGCTCGTTGAGCCAGCCGACTTCGATCTCGTAATCGCCGGCTGTCACGGACTCGTGGGCAAGCGCAAGTTGGAAGCTGAAGGTTAGGGCAATCACCGCAATCAGACCGGCTGTCCATAGTTTACTTTTGTGCATGGTTTTACCTTGTTTTGTCATGATGAATTTCATGCGAATTATAAGAGCGAATTCTATTTGGATGGATAGGTAGTTGGAGTGACTGAACCGGCAAATAGCATGCTTGCCACCGAGACCGTATTCTCAGATAATAGCGCCCTGAACTTTATGCAAGGTCAGCCCCCAAATATGGACGAGTTGATTTTTGTTTTTGTGTAAAAGGGGGATTTGGGCAGAGTAGATTCACAGTAGATTCAAAGTAGATTCACACTAGATTGTGACAGTGACGATTCGTGGATTCGGGCCGGCCACATCTGGTGCTACGTGTTACGGATCCCATTTACGTCTGCTCGTGGAATGATTTGGCGTTATTAAAAACACAGATTTGATCGCGTCCTTTCCCCTTTGCCTCGTATAGGGCCAGATCTGCCTGCTGAACGAGCACTTCCGCGTCGATATCTGTTCCCTGCAACGTGCTGATCCCAATGCTGAGGGTAAGAGGGCGCTTGAGTGCAGCACTAGCCTGTTGAATGGCGCCCCGAATTTTTTCGGCCACCAGGATCGCTCCCAGAACACCCGTTTCGGGCAGGATAAGCGCGAACTCTTCGCCGCCGATACGGGCGACCACATCGGCCGTGCGGCGTTCCTGCTGAAGGCAACGTGCGATCAATTGCAGCGCCTTGTCGCCAACCTGATGGCCGAACGTATCATTGTAGGCTTTGAAGTGATCAATATCCAGCATCATGATGCCCAGCGTTCGGCCGAATCTCTGGCTGCGATCCACCTCATTATTAAGAAATAAGTCGAAATAACGCCGATTATAGGCTCCCGTCAGAGCATCGGTGAGCGAGAGCTCAAGCACCTGGGCGTGCAGGCGTGCCGCTTTAAAGGTCGCCGCAAGCTGCCTGGCAAGAATCTCACAAGGTCCCAGGTTCCCTGCATCGAAAGCTACATATCCAAACGATTCATCCTGAAACACCAGCGGCACAAGGACCAGATTCAACAATTCATTTTCTGGATACAGGCCCACGGGTGGGAACTCACGCGTGCGGAAGCGTTGACTCGCCTCTTCCGCATGCGAATTGAGCAGGAGGCTCCAGGTCACGGCATCCACCTCGTCCCTTTCGTAGAGTGCGACCCGTACATGCCGTATGCCCACAGATGGTAACTGCACCTCCAGGACCTGCACAGCCTGTCGTTCGTCCAGGCTGGCGCTCAGCCGGGCCGTCAACTCACTGATGGCCTGTGCCGCGATTTCCCATTCATATTGATGACGATTATCCTGCCGCTGTGCGCTTTCACTGATGGCGGTGCGCGCCTGATGGAGCAAGTCCTCTGCCAGATGTTGTGTCCGCGCCCGACTCCACACCACTGGCAGGTGCGTCATCTCGCGCCGCAGCACCGAGACGATATTCTGCCAGGAATCGATATCTTCCGCGGCAGACTCCAGATCCTGCAGAATGGCCATCAGCGCGGATTGAAATGGAGCGGCACCTTTCTCCTTCAGGCTGATATGAAAGGCCTCCACCAGCCTGGTACAAAGCCGGTTGGTTCGTTCTCCCAGGGGGAAGAGAGAGGCAGGCGGCAGCGTGGCAAGCATTTCAGCCACGATCTTCTGTTGGATGGTTTGGAGATCATTGACCTCCGAGTCGGCGTGGCTGGCAAACAGCTCAGACGTTTGTCTGCGTTTCCCCGCTAACGATACGAACTTTGGCATGCACCCGCATGATTGACGCGGCACGAGCCGGGTCGGTATCTGAACGGATGCAAGCTCGGACCCTGCCACCAAATGGTCAAACATCAGCGCCAGGGCCTGCTCACCGATGAGGGCGAGAGGGACGTGGATGCTCGCCAGCGGTGGGATTTGGGCCATCGCGTCCGGTTGATCGTCAAAACCAATGACGGCTACATCGTCAGGGATATGCAAGCCTTTGTCGCGGATAGCATGCATAGCGCCCACGGCACAATTATCGTCGCTCGCGATCAAGGCCGTGAATTTGACGCCGACATCGATCATATGTTCTGCGGCTGCGTAACCACCGGAGAACGTGTGCCAGCCGTGTGCGATCAACGCCGGATCGGTTTCCAGGTTGTGCCCGGCCAGCGCAGCATAAAACGCCTGGAGGCGGGTCAGGCTGTCGCCTTTATCCGTTGGGTCGCCGGCAACAAAAGCAATATGGCGATGCCCATGCTCAACCAGGTGTGCCACTGCCTGATGGATGCCTCCCGCATTGTCGGTTGAGATCGTGGGACCTTTTTCGCCTGTGGCAATCGAGAGAACCGGGAAGCCCTGGTCCCGCAGCTCTTGCAGGTAGCGCGAGCGAGCCTCATGGCGCAGGGGAGCAAAAACGATGAGACCATCGGTATTCCAGGGACCGACGGGAACAAAGTCTGAATCAGGAGTCACCTGGGGCCAGGCGGGATAGGTGGCGCCGTTCGATTGATCCACCCGACCCAGGCCCCAGCCCAGCAGGAGATGACATTGCTTGACGCGCGCTGCTGACTGAATGCCCTTCAATACCGACGCCAGATAACGATCTGGAATGATGCCGGCCAGCCCCGACCACCCTGGTAGAATGCCAATCGTGGGTCGAGCGCGCTTGAAGTTTGGCATGCGCCTGTCAATGCTCCTGAATGTGGCTATATTACCACCCTCAATTTGGAATTGATATGGGGAATCATATTAGGTAGCCAGCAGCCAGTGCCTGGCCGATTCATCATCGTGAAGTAGTGTCACGTCCTGCGCACGGTTTCTTGAAACGGTTTCAAAGAATTGAAGTATTTGATCATCCGGTGAGACGATTACGGCACGCTTAGATTTGTGCACCTCCAAACCCAGGCCGGAGACCCGCTCTGCAAATATGCCCGGCAAATGGTAAACCTCCGCCATACTAAGCTTCAATTCCATCCCCAGCGTATTGGAAAGCAGACGAAAACACTTATGTTCAAGTGCCAGCCGCCCGACTTCAGCCATCACTTGACGGACTTCTGCCAGGATCAATGGACCCTGAAATTTAACAACAATGATGCCTTGCGGATCATATACGATGGAGTGCAACATATAAGCTGTTTTTCCTGTTCGAGAGCCGCGTGCACGCTTGAAGTCGATTCATAGCAAACCAGAAATTAAAGAATGTATTTGCTGGTAAAGCGTTTAATAAGGTGTTTACGGTCGTAGATACGACTTATTGTACCTGTTTCATGCCACTCTTCCGAGGGACGCAGCTGCACGGAACGCAGGTACCGTGTCGGGACGACCCTGGCACTGCCCGTGGTTTGCTTGGCAAACAAGGCAAGTGTGTGAGCGGAGCGAATCGCCCGGCATCAAGAGACAACAACTTCACCAAAATCTCCTCATCCCCCAACCTTCTAGGCCAGAAGCTTTCTCAAAGGACTCGCGCCCTTCATTGATGGAGAAGTAAATCAAACCTATGGCGCCGAGGCTATCCACGAGACCAAAACCAGTCAATTGGTTGATGAGGCTGGATGCCAACAATATCAGCGACATATAAATACATACCATGGTGCAGTTCGCATCTGCCAGGATAGGTGCTGAATTAAGTGCATTCCCAACCCTGCGTTTGCCTGCAACGAGCGCCCACATGACCACAATGGAAATGAGTGAAATGATCGTACCACTGAGGGTCGTTTCAGGTTTATGGCCTGTGAGAAGATTATAAATCGCGGTGAGGAACAAGCCACCTGCCAGAAGATAAAGCCTCAGGCCAGTGAGACGCAGCGCTGTTCGTTCGAATTGACCGCGCCGCGTGCCCGGATTCTGACGAATGCGTATCACCATTGCCATGATGCCTACCCCTGAAATGACCTCGATAAAGCTGTCGATACCAAAACCGAAAAGAGTCAGGGCTTCGTCCTGTGCGCCCAAATAGACAGAGACCAGCCCTTCCAGGGCGTTGTAGAAAATTGTAAAAAATGCCAGCCATAGTGCGTACTGATAAAAAAGCTTTTGCTCTGAAGCTTGTGCATGAGTCGTCATATTAATCTCCTGTTTCAGACCTTGCCTTCTCCATATTCAGGCACAGTAACTTCTCCATAATCTCCTCATCGCTCAAATCACTCTTCCAGCCATATGCGGCAAAGCCGGCTTCATCGAGCCGCTTGTGGGCTAGACCCAGCCAGAGGGGAGGGTGGACAGGCATTACACAATTTCGTTAGTATGCGCTTTTTCGATCTTGCCAGACTCTTTGGCATCGTCAAGTTTCTCCAGGATGAGTGATTGGATCATGGCATTGCGGTCGCTGCCCCTCTTGCTCAGGTTCGCCTGTTTGCGTTGATAGCGAACCCTTGGGTCATCCACGATCCTCACGTAATAGAATTCTAAAATCGTCTGCATAATTCCTGATCGGTTCAGATAGCCCGGGATTGTATTCTCTTTTTATTCCTGTCAACATACCTGAACCCCCTACCCGCGTAATGTTTCTTATTCCCACTACTACTCAACCTCACGTACCACAAATGCATCCCGAATTGCAGCACGCTGCAAGCGGTGGAACATTTCCGCCAGATCTTCGAGTGTATGAGGTCGTCGCTTCTCCAACCACCAGTGTAAAAGAGCAATTTGCGCCCCTGCCAGGTAATTCGCTAGCACATCCAAAGGGATGGTGCTCTCGGCTTCAGAAAACGCCGTACGCAAGTTCGTTTCGATTTCCTGAGCGTTCCAATCCCGGATTCGCCGCATAATGAACAAGCTATCCTTGCCTTGAAAAATCGCATACAGAAATGGCCGTGCCTCTTCAAGATGTTTGTATGCAGAAGTCATTCCCACCGGTGCCTCGGGCGAGAGCATCTCTTCGCGCGATAAGGGCTGGAGTGGTGCGATAGGAAATTGTCTCACCATCGCTTCATGGCAACTGATGAATAATTCGTCTTTCGTACTGAAATGGAGATAGAAGGTCGTACGCCCAATATTGGCGCGATCGGCAATGTCTTGAATCGTGATGGCATCATAGGCCTTTTCACTCATAAGCTCAATCAGTGTCTCTTGCAGCGTTTTACGGGTGCGTTGCGCCCGTCGGTCAGTTCTGGTCATGGAAAATATGCGCTGTCTGGTCAAAAGAAATACGTGCATTTACTGAACAAATCGCTCAGGCTGTTCAAAAAATGAACAAAGCTTCGGCTTTGATTATTGTCCGGATCCGCAAACCGTATTAAGATTCGCATCAAATTATACTTGGAGAGAAAAACATGTCTACCAATCGCCCCGATCCGAATTCACCGCCCCCTATGCCGCGCTGGGTGAAAATCTCGGTAGGTATTTTCATTCTTCTGATCCTGCTTGTTATTATTCTGCATCTCATGGGGTTTGGGATGGGCGGTCATGGCATCGGTGAAGCTTCATGGCTGATCGCCCAGGTATTGAAACAACTATAGCCATGCCGCCTCTATTACGTAAATTTGTTCTCACCGCGCATATTACTTTTGCAGTCAGTTGGCTTGGGGCGGTGGCTGGCTTTCTGGCCCTGGCTATCGTCGGTCTGAAAAGCCAGGATACTCAGGTCATGAACTCTGCCTATCTCGGAATGGATGTGATCGCTCGGTTCATTATCCTTCCTTTGAGCTTTGCCCCTCTGGTTACAGGCCCTATCCTCTCACTCGGCACTCCTTGGGGTCTTTTTCGTCATTATTGGATTCTGGCGAAACTGTTCATAACCATTCTTTCCACCTTCATCTTGCTGATACATATGCAACCCATCAGCCACCTCTCACACCTAGCGATGGATGGGATATTAGCAGGCGCCGACTCCAGCCTGCGAATACAAATGGTCGCCGCGTCTGGAGCTGCTGTGATGGCTCTACTCGTTGCTACCGCGCTCGCCGTATACAAGCCGCGGGGTATGACTGCCTATGGCTGGCGTAAACAATATGAGGAGCGCATACCGCCACAAACGTAGCTTCCAAGTTGGGCGAATATGAATAAACTCGTACACAAAAGTATAGAAACCCCAATAACCATGCTCTCTGTATAGACGTTAATTCAGTATTGTACAGGAGAGTACGTTATGAATACACCCATAGATCATCCGATGCCGATGAGCGAAAATCATTATCAGCATTTGCTCATCATGGCAGTCGTTTCTTTCATAGCCATGTACATTCTCATGTATGCCATGGTCGATACTCTAGGCAACGCATACAACAATTACAATCAGCTTTACATGGCAGGATGAATGACAGGTCCGATGGTGATCATAGAGCTGATCGTGATGCGTTCGATGTATAAGGATGCAAGGAGGAATGCGCTAATTATTGCAGCGACCGTCATTGCAGTTCTTCTTTTTTTCCTATGCAGTCTGCTGCAGAATGCAATTTCAGATAAACAATTCTTGCGATCCAGGATCCCGCATCACGCGGGCGCAATCCTCATGTGTGAGCACGCCTCTCTACAGGATGCTGAGATTGAAGAACTTTGTCAAAATATCATCGCAAGCCAGCAGGCAGAAATTGATCAGAGGAAGGCCAAATTGCTTGAGCTAGAACAGTAGTAAGGTCAAATTGAAGTCAATATGTTTATCAGCCTTCTATTTGGTGCGACTGGCTAAGGATTGCAACGTTACTAAGAAAGTATATAATGACAGTGCTTCCTTAATTCACTGAGAGGCAAGCCAGCTTCCAGGACATCCTTTTGATTCGACTCTTCACCAAGCGGATGCCTATTAGAAGTCCACAACGCAAAGTTTTTCGTTTCGGCTGAACAATACAGCGACCGTGATGCACAAGGCCGGGAAAGGAGTGTCATTCACACCTCAAATGGACAAGTACTTGTTCCATGACATTTAAAGACTACTCTTCTCACTTGTCAGGAAAGGATATATGATGAAACCTATCAGCAACCTTCGCTTCTGGTTGAGCGTGATGGCTATGCTCGTCCTGGGCTTCCCCGCCACGGCGCGCGCCGATAGCGGTGGCTCCAATGCCGGGGAAGCCTTCAATATGGAGGTCGTGGGTCACAATGACCTAGGCATGCGCGGCTTTAATGCAGACGTTTGGGTACATAAAGGATATGGTTATGTCGGACAATGGGGATTCGGCGATTGGGCAGCTGGGGCAAAAGACCGGTTTTGTCCGACGGGATCGAATACCAGCATTCTTGTTCTCGACGCACGCGATCCCTCCAATCCGCAGGTGGTCGGGCGTCTTCAGAATCCGCCCAACACCTCCGTTGAAGATGTGGTTGTATATACTGCCCGGTATGGACCGTTCGCGGGTCGTGATATTGCTGCAGGTGGCATTCAATTTTGTGGTGATTCTCGCTACGATCAGAGTGCTGACCGCGGGCTCATGCTCTGGGATGTTACCAATCCCGCCACGCCGGTTCAGGTTGGCTATCTTAAAACAGCCTGCTGCACACGTGGCGTTCATGAGTTTGAAATCCAGCACCGGGCTGACCTCCAGCGCACCTTTGCATATGCCAGTGTGCCAACCAGCCGCTACCCTGATTCGGCCACCCCAAGCGGGTATCGCGATCAGAACGGAGATGGTGACTTTCGCCTGTTTGACATCACCGACCCGGCGAATCCAGTGCAAGTTTCGGATTGGGGCATCCAAGATATCGGCGGACCTTTCTACCCGGGCCAAGGCTGCGACGCTGATCCCAACTATGGGCATGGAGCAGAGCCATCCGACGATGGCAAGCTGGTCTTCGTTTCTTATTGGGACAGCGGTTTCATTGCCCTGGATGTAACCAACCCAACTCAGCCGATCTTCAAGGGACGCACCGTATACCCGGCCAACGCGGACGGGGATGCCCACTCCGCTTCCTACGATGATGCCCGAAAATTGCTTTTCAGCGCCGATGAGGATTTTTGCAAGAA
>Ga0075418_10008054_pt1 | contig 11829 bp, 10 predicted proteins | sample SoiMetdeltSBSDD2_FD_81776 | JGI IMG/M metagenome (GOLD analysis project Ga0075418, IMG submission 81776) | Bulk soil microbial communities from a Populus tree surrounding site in Tennessee, USA - Soil MetaG P. deltoides SBSDD2 | ecosystem: Environmental > Terrestrial > Soil > Tree plantation...
AAGGCGGACGTGATCGGGTGACCAACTCCGCGCTATCGCGCGTCTTGCGTTATCCCAATGCTTATCAAACGATGTCGGACTTCTTGCTAAATGCTGTCCGTCAACTCTACATCGAAGGCAATGCATATGCTTTGTGCCTTCGCAATGACCGATATGAGATTGATGAATTACATTTAATGAATTCGCAATCGTCTTTTCCACAAATCGCGCCAGAGACGGGAGATATTTTCTATCGGCTCGGCGGTAATGAGGTTATCGAAAATCAATTAAAAGGCGACATGGAGCAATTGATCGTTCCAGCGCGCGACGTTCTTCACATCCGCCTCCACACTGACCGAAGAACGCCGCGACCGCTTGTAGGCGAGACACCGCTGCTAGCGGCATTGAGTGATATGGGTACGCTCGATGCGATGACCGCGCAGCAACAAAGTTTTTATCTTAATCAAGCTCGGCCCTCGGCCGTGTTATCTACCGATATGCAACTTGACAAGGATCAAGTTCAATTCTTGCGGGATCGATGGAATGAACAATCCTCCGGTTTGGCGCAAGGCAAGACCCCAATCTTGACAGCAGGCTTGAAGGTTGTTCCTTGGTCAACGCCGACAAAAGATGCTGCCATTGCAGAGATGGCAAAGATATCACAAGAGCGTATCGCCTTGGTGTATCGGGTTCCAATGGCGGTGCTGGGATTGGAGCATAGTGGCTTCAAGTCTACTGAGTCGCTCATGCAATTTTGGATCGCGACCGGTTTGGGCTTCGCCCTCAACCATGTGGAAGAGGCGTTTGGACATACGTTCCAACTGGACGGTCAACCCGACGACTATGTTGAGTTTGATACCGCAGCACTACTGCGATCAGAATGGACAGCACGGATTGAAGCGCTGGCGCGCGGCGTTCAAGGCGGCATCTTCTCGCCGAATGAGGCGCGCAATATGGAAAGCCTACCAGACGTAAAGTACGGAGACGAACCGCGTGTGCAACAACAGGTTGTGCCGCTCTCAGCGGCTTCAGCCATACAAAAGCCGGTGAGATCGCCTCCACCGGATTCAGGGCCACCATCAGCGCCCCCATCGCCATCGCCTCCATCCGCCCCGCCCGCTCCTCAAAAGAGCAATTCAAGAGGGCCACCGGATGTCAGACGAGAATACACGAGGAGATTTATCGAATATACACAACGCCATGAACGACGAATTGGTTAGTGATGCGTTGTTTGACGCGGGCGGCTTTGTGCTCGCGCAACTCAAACGCGAATGGCGACGTGAATTCGAACTCCAACAAGCGCAATCGCGAGAAATTCTTGCGACGTTGCGTGCTGAGATTACTGAATTGAGAGGAGCTATTCGCGATCAAGTTGCTGCGCGATTGGCTTCAGTTAAAGACGGTGAACCAGGTTCTCCTGGGCCGATTGGTTTGCAAGGTGAACCTGGCGCCAACGGATTGCCCGGGCCGATTGGCCCAATGGGCGAGAAAGGAGAACGTGGCGATGTTGGAGAGCAAGGAGCGCAAGGTGCCATTGGTCCGCAAGGACCGCAAGGCGAAGTTGGACCCGTTGGAGCGATTGGCCCTGCGGGCGAGCGCGGCGAAACGGGCGAGCGTGGCGAAACCGGTCTCACTGGCGCGCCCGGAGAACAAGGCCCTGCGGGCGAACCGGGGCCGATAGGTCCTGCGGGACCTCCCGGGGAGCATGGAGAACGGGGCGAAATCGGACCTCCCGGAGAACGGGGCGAGCGTGGGGAAGCCGGACTTCCCGGAGAACGGGGCGAAGCCGGACCTCCCGGGGAGGTTGGACCGATTGGGCCTAGGGGTGTGCAGGGCGAGCGCGGCGAGACCGGCCAGCGGGGAGAGACAGGCGACACCGTAATCGGGCCTCCCGGGCCTCCGGGAGCCCAAGGCGAGCCGGGTATTCCGGGACCTTCGGGCCAAACCGGCGAGCGTGGGGAAAAGGGGGAGACCGGCGAGCGTGGGGAAAGGGGGGAGACTGGCCTTGGGGGCGAGCGCGGCGAAGCTGGCCCTCCCGGGGAGAAGGGATTAGATGGCGCACCCGGAATCAAAGGCGACAAAGGTGATCCCGGGGATATTGGCGCTCAAGGCGAGCGTGGTGCTCCGGGTGAGATGGGACCGCGCGGAGAACGCGGCGACATCGGGCCTCAAGGAGAACGTGGTGAACGTGGGCTAGATGGATCCCAAGGGCTACAAGGCCCAATTGGCGAGCGTGGGCCTCCTGGTAAATTGCCACTAGTAAAAGATTGGATGGAGGGCACCGTCTTTTACGAAGGCGATGTGGTTCAATATCAAGGTTCAAGTTATCAAGCCCGCAAAGATACGGCGCAACGCCCCGATGAAAAAGATTGGCGACTAATCGCAGCAGCAGGTACGGATGGCCAATCAATGACCATTCGCGGCACTTATGCGAGAGGTGCCATTTACCGGAAGTTGGACGTTGTTACGTTGAACTCATCTTGGTTCGTCGCGCGTAAAGACAATCCAGGCGAATGTCCGGGCCCAGATTGGCAAGTTGGTCCAATTGGCAAGAAGGGCGAGAAAGGTCTACGCGGAGAGCAAGGACCATCAGGACCAGCTGGTCCCGCCGGACGGGATGCGCTCGAATGGGTTGCGGTCAAGGTAGATGCAAAATCCTACACCATTGCTCTGATTATGAGCGATGGATCAGAAGGTCCAGAGTTCAACTTGCGGGCCTTGTTTGAACAATTCGATATGGAACGGAAGGGAATGGGATCATGACGCTTCCTGCTCCGCAAGGCTCCGTGTATCCACCGCCAAGATTGCGTGTGATCGAGAGCGGTGTTGGTTCTGCTCCGAGAGTAATCGGAACTCCTGTTCCTGGTACGACAGTTGCTGGAAGCGTTACCCAACTTCCAGCTCAAATCAATATCGTGACTTATGCAGGTGATGATCTGGCGTTCGAGTTGCCGATCACGGATAGTGAAGGTGCCGCGGTTGATATGACAAGTGCTACTATCTTGGCACAAATCCGTCAACGCCCAGAGACGCCAGATCCACCTGCTGCATCCTTTACATCATCCGTAAACGCGAATGTAATTACTCTCAGCCTTCCAGGTTCAGCATCCCAAAGCTTGAACGGCGCGTATGTTTGGGATTGCCAGATCACTCTCAACAGCAAAGTTTGGACACCTGCTGCTGGCGCAATCACCATCACTCACGATGTGAGCTATCCATAATGGCTGATCGCTTCATCAAGGTTCTCGACGCGGCTTCGTCATATGAGCTCATGACGCTTGAAGAAGCCAAGATGATGCTGGGTATGGCGCTCAGCGACAACTCGATGGACCAACAGCTACAATTTTTCACCGATGTCAATTCGGCAATGATTATGCGATATTGTAATCGTATCTTCGCGCGCGAGCGCGTCGAGGAAAGTTGGGGTGAGGTTCAAGATGGCCGTATTTTTCTTTCACATTGGCCGGTGAGAGAAGAGGATATTGAAAACATCTCTATTGGAGGATCGTATTATGGCTACTACGGCGGCTTCATGGTCGATGAGGCGGCTGGAAAAATTTCTGTGGGCTCAACGGCAACAAACGTGGTGGTCACGTATACTGGTGGGTACGATCTACCTGCTCAAGCGCCGCTCCCATTGAAGCAAGCGGTTGCACTTCTCAATAAACAAAGTTACTTAGCGGCCAAGATTGGCGGCTCAGGCGGTGCGGCGCTAGCGAGTGGCGTGCGGATGATCGCTCATCGCGATAGCCGAGTGATGTATCACGATCCTAGCAAAATTTTGCAGGCTCAGAATATGTTGGCAACATCGGGAGGTAAGGGTGTAGGAACAGATGATGCGCTTCGTTCCATTCTCTATCATTACATGCATCACGAAGTTTGAGCGCAATGGATATTCAAATTGACACAACTGCGATTGGCTCGCTACTCGAAGCGATGAAGAATCAAATTGGCTGGATGAAGGCGGTCGGCATTGGACAATTTACAGACGATTGGCAAACCGAGGATATGAACCGGCAAAAGCCATTCACTCTCCGCGCGCGGCGCGCGGGTTATGCGCTTGCGACTGTTCATCCGCACTCGTTGTATGAGACGTTGAAGGCTGCTGGCTATCGCGCGGGCGCGACCAAGGAGGGCCGGAGATATAAGCGCGCAGCAACGAAGCAATTGAAGGCGCAATTACGACGTAAGGCATTGATGGTGTCGAGGCGACGCAAGAAAAAGAAGAAGGTGGTTGTGCGACGGGGACCTTGGTCTACACGTCCGATCTTACGGCAAGAACTTCAAGGACTGTTGATCGAACGTGGCAATGAGTTCGTCAGAACTAATCTCAATTGGGCGAAGGCGAAACAATGGTCGCAGGCGGGATAGATGGCGGTCCATAATCTTCCCAACGAGTTGTTCATTATTGCGTTCGATGAGTGGGCACGACCCATTACTGTTACATATCAATCTGGTGGAACTCAATCTGGGCGCGGATATTTTAGCACTTACGATGCAGAAATCATTTCTGAAGCTGAAACCGTTTATTCGGATCAAACGACCATTCTTGATATCTTGAATGAAGAATTTCCCAAGGTTCCAGATACGGGCGACACAGTTGATATTCCGGCCGATCCGATTTCTGGCAATCCGGCCCTAGGATCGTATCAAATTACCGATGTCGATCCATATGATGCCAATCAACTTGTTACCAAGTTCACTCTACGCAAGGTCGATACAAATAAGCCATGAGCCTTAATCCGTACCGCGTTCCTGTTCCGCCTGATGGTCCATCGCTACAAACTCAAACTGGTGCTTGGGTTTTACGCGAATCATTCTTGATGGCGTTGCAACGGTTGCCATATTTTTCATTGTTTAGTGTCCGGCGTAATCCGCATGCTGGGCAAATACAAAAGAAGGAGTTGCCGTTGCTCGGCGTTTATATGATGAGCCGAATGGCGGTGCCAGATAGTTCTGACGGAAACAGAGGCGCTCACGGCGCTATCAGCTTCCTTGATACTTGTCGTATTGGCTTCCAAGTAATGATCATTAATATGAATGATGAGGCTGCTGAGCGAGAACTTGATCAAGCAGAACGTGCGATTGATGTCGGACTTTGGAAGAATGGACATATCACCAATTTGTTTACCAGCTGGAATATTTCCGATCAGCGCTTTGAGATGATTGACAATATGCATTTTGAAGATGTAATCCGGGGTGACTCGCGAAAGAAGTTCGGCTCAGTTGGCGTCAATAATGAAACCGCCATCGCTGAGCTACAATATGATATCCAAGTGACATACCGAGAATACTTCGCCCCGGATATCACCGATGATTTGTTGCGCTTTCACGGTGAGGCATTCCCGGCAAACTACCGAAAACACGAAGCCTATGACGAGATCGTCCACGTTGAATATGAATGGGAATTCCCGCGTTAGAGGAGAACAGGAGTCATGATCACTATCAATCCGTTTACGTTTGGCCCTCAGAATACGGCCAAGATGAACGCGCAAGTAAACGCAGGTTCTGGTAGATATGCCGGAGATGCGCGGTTAAAGCAGTTGCGCGAGGCTCGCAGACTTCCGCGCGTTCGTGTCGTTCCAACTCGGCCGGAATTGCGAGCCGTCTTAGGACATCCTAACGGAATGCGCTTCCGACCGTCTGGTTCCATCGAATGGCCGATGGATAGCTACACCCAACGTCGTATTCGTGATGGTGATGTGCGTGTAGTTGCTGATGTGAAGCAACCTGCCGCTTCGAAGCGTGCCGCTGAACAACCTGCGCAAACCGTGCGTAGGCCGCACTCTTCAGGTGGAGGGAGCGGATCGAAGCCTTCATCCTCGTCGTCATCTTCTACATCGTAAGTAGGCAATCCTGCCGCGCGCGACTTGCGTGGCTAACGCAAGGAGAAATGAACTATGCCTATCAGCTTTAGTCAAATTCCCGCTGATCTAAAAATTCCGCTGTATTGGGTTGAAGTGGATCCATCGCGCGCCGGCATTCCTCTCATCCATCAACCTGCGTTGTTGGTTGGGACAATGACGTCGGATGGCGATGCTCAACCGAATGTTCCTATCGCTATTGGAACACAAGCTCAAGCTAATGCTCACTTCGGTATTGGTTCAGAAGTGGCGCGAATGTTTCGCACTTACTTCGCCAACAACTTCGCTAATGAAGTTTGGGGTCTTGGCGTTCCAGAACCGCTGGGCGCAAGCGCTGCTGCGGGCGCGGTGGTAATTACTCGCCAACAGCTTGAGGCGGGTACGATTCATCTCTATATCGCGGGTCGTCACGTTCCCATCAATATCGCTGCATCTGATACGCCGCAAGAAGTAGCGTTTGCGATTGAGGCGGCAATTGATGAGCAACCCGACCTTCCGGTGACTGCGAAAGTCGGTACCACGGCGACCGCGAGCGGAACAGGTACATCGTCAGGGACTAACTTGACGATCAGTAACTTTACTGCCGTGTTGACTGGCGCATCTGTTCAACCTGGCGATACTGTCACCGGTCTCAATACTCCTCCCGGTACCACAATTGTAAGTCAAGTCTCAGGTACGCCGGGAGGCAATGGTGAATACACCATTTCCCTGGATGCGACTGAATCGCTCGATCCGCTCGACATCAATTTGCGGGCATCGGGTACGGTCGATGCTACGGCCGGTACCAGCATCACGGTTTCTGGTTCGCAAGCGCAAGAAGCGAGCGTGACCCAACCCGCCGGTATTTGGCCCGGCTACTCTATCGTTGGCGTGGGTGTTCCGCCGAATACTAGCATTCTTAGTCAAAGTTCAGGAACTCCTGGCGCTGATGGAGTATATGTTCTCAGTGCGGCAGTTCCGGCGCTCACAGCAGTACCTTGCAAGTTCGGCATTACTTGTACAGTTAACGGTACTTCTCATGGTCGTATTCTTACTGTGACGGCTTCGACTGGTACCATTGGTCTCGGTGCTGTTGTATCTGGAACGGGTCTCACCGCTGAAACGGTAGTTGAGAGCCAACGGTCAGATGTGGCCAAAGGTAGCGGAGATATTGCCGGTACGGTACTCACTGTCAGTTCTGTTACGGGAGCGCCAATTGGTCTCGGTGCGCGTGTGGATGGGGCCGGTGTTCCTTCTGGTACCCATATCACTGGACAAGTTAGCGGCACTCCAGGCGGTATTGGAGATTATACCCTCAACAATGGTGCGACCCTCACAGGAGTGTCGTTGACCTTTACGATGGCTCCGGCTACGCCTGGTAAGGATGGCGTCTACATCCTCAGTAAGGATGCGACTGCTGCTGGTGTGCCGGTCGATTTTAGTGCGACCGATAATGCCGTGCGTTTCACTTGTACTTGGAAAGGCGTTAACGGCAACGACATTCGCGTGGATATGAATTACTATGGTTCAATTGGCGGCGAAACGACGCCCGTTGGCCTTGGTATTCAACTTCCTGCGACTGGCTTCCTCTCTGGTGGTGTCGGTGTGCCGGTCTTTGATACAGCCATCACCAACTTGGGTGAGAAGAACTACGAATATGTGGCGATGCCCTACACCGATAGCACTTCGCTCAATTCTTGGGAGCTTGAATATGGCTTCGAAGACGTTGGCAGATGGGGCTGGCGGCGGCAGTTGTATGGTCATATCTTCTCGGCGCGGCGCGATACCTACGCCAACTTGATCTTGTTCGGTAATACGCGCAATAATGGCATCACTACTGTTATGGGTGTCGAAAAGACGGCTCCTTCGGCTGTATTCGACTTCACGGCAGCTTATACCGCGAAGGCTCAGCGCGCTCTCATCAACGATCCAGCGAGACCATTGCAAACCTTGAGTTTGAATACGGTCAAGTTGGCTCCGTTGCATGATCGCTTTAATACAATCGAAATTAACGCGCTGGCAAGCAACGGTATCGCGACCCAAAAGGCCGGAAGCGATAACCAGCCGATGATCTCAAGAGAGACGACGACATACCAGCTCAATCTCTATGGGTATCAAGATGATGCCTATGAGCTGGTTACTACGCTGGCGACGTTGGCTCGCCTTATTCGTAATCAGCGCTACGTCATCACCAGTAAGTATCCGCGTGTGAAGTTGGCAGATGACGGTACACGCTTTGGCCCGGGCCAGGCTATCGTGACGCCAGGCATCATCAAAGGTGAGCTCATCGCTGAGTATGTGATGGATATGTACAACGGTCTTGTTGAGAACCTTAGTGCGTTCAAGAACAACTTGATCGTTGAGCGTGATCCGAATGATCCGAACAGGGTCAATGTGTTGTATGGACCGGACTTGATTAACCAACTTCGTATCTTTGCGGTGTTGGCGCAATTCCGTCTCCAATATGACCGTGGCGTTGATACTCAGATTATCGGGTCCAATCCCGGCACCATCGGAATGACCGGCATTCTGCCGTCACCGTTCAATATCTCTGGCGTTGCCTAGCGATATTGTATCGTAATAGCGAGGCGCGGAAATTCTTCGCGCCTCGTTTCTTTCTAATTCGAAGAATGGAGGAATACAATGGCGGTTCGTTTTGCTGGTATTGCCTTCCTGTCAGTTGATGGGAATCAATATCAACTCCGCGGCAACTTCACCGTGAGCCCATCTCCGGTTGAGCGTACGATGATTGCCGGTCAAGATGGGGTCCATGGCTATCAAGAGCTACCCCGCGTGCCATATATTGAGGGCGACCTCAGCACCGTGCCTGGACTTAACTTCGAAGACTTGATCACTCAAACAAACAGTACGGTTATCGCCCAACTTGCTAACAATAAGCAATACACCCTTCAAGGAGCGACCGTCAAAGGAGGGTTCGAACTCAACACCAGAGATGGTCAAGCGCGTGTACGCTGGGAAGGCGTCACGTGCTCAGAGATCAATTTGTTCTAGTGAAGGAGTACGTCGCTCATGCCTGAAGGTTTCCAAACTGACGAAATGCCGCCGCGGCCGCGACCGGAAGCCCAGCAAATGCGTCCGCAGCCTCAGCAAAATGGGGGCGCTCCTCGTCCTCTACCGCCAATCATCGATGAGAAGGCTCTCCCAGAGGCTCCGCCGATAGAAGAGCAAGCTCCGCCTACGACGTTTACGGAGACCTGGCCTATTCGCGTCAAGCTTCTCCACAAGGCCATCCGCAATAACGCCAATGAAGTGGTTAAGGAGTTGGTGTTTCGTGAGCCGACCGGAGGCGACATTAATCGTTATGGTAATCCTTGCCGTATCAACATTGATGGCGAGGTTATTATTGACGAGCAAAAGATGTCGCGCGTTATGGCGGCGCTTTGTGGCATTCTTCCGCCACTTCTCGATCAGATGGACCCGCGCGATTGGAACTCGGCGGCGTATCGGTTACGTGCTTTTTTTCTGCCCGAGGTGGCGGCTTGGTAGGGTCAGACGAAAATCTGATTCTCGATTGCTACCGCCTCGCACGCTTCTACCAATGCTCTCCGGAAGTCTTCCTGAACATGCCGTTCGGTGAAGTACATCTTCATTTATATCGGACGATTCAGTTGACTCGCATCATGCAACGCGAAGCTGAGGAAGCGCGTGATGGCTAGTTCTGAAGAACTTGTCATTCGTGTCACTACGGACGTTAATGCGAAGACCAAGGAGCAGGTCGAGCAAACCAAGCAAGCTTTCCGTTTTATGGGGGGCGCTGAAAATCAAGGCCATTTTGAAAAGATATTTAAGCACACCGGCAATCTAGAGCGCCAGATTAAATCGCTTGCCGAGAGTATTGGGCGCGGCGCTCCCATCCAAGGAATGACGAACTTCATCAGCAACTTTGGTCGCGCGGGCGCGGTCATCGGTGGCATTTCAGTTGCTGCCGGATTGGTCATAAATCATATCAATAAGGTCGCCAATAAGACGATGGATTTGGCGCGGGCAGCGAGACGCGCTATGGTTCATCCAGCGCAATTGCAAGAGATGAGGGAAGTGGCAGAGCGTGGAGGTGTGTCGGCTGAGTCCATGGACTCAATGGCACAATCGTTCGCTGAGATGATCGGTAATTTGAAGACTGGGTTACCGGAATATCGCGAACAATTCTTCAGGAACTTGACCAATCCGCAAGACCGCGAAAAGATGCGGGCGACGCTAGAGCAGATCATTGCTTCTGAAAAACCGATAGGAATGAATCTCGCGAAGGAATTCGCGGAAGGAATTCGGCGTCATTATACCAGCGTCGGAAATCCAGAAGAGGGAGCACGCATCGCTGAACAATGGCTACAAGTTTGGTTCGGCTCCATAGATATGGACCGCATCAAAGAAGAGTTCAAGACGGTATCAGAAGATGCCAAGAAGGCGATGGACTCATTAGTTGAGGCATCCGAGCAATGGGTTGTCTTGACCAATACCATTATCCAAAATTTTAATCGCATCATCAATATGGTGACTCTCGATGTTATGAATGACCCGTTGTTGGGTCCGATATTGAGAGGAATTGCTAAACTATCGCAAGCCGCAGCTGGCGCAGCCGAATCAGCGTATGCTCAAGGCGAGCGGCCTTGGTGGTTGCCATATCCTTCGGATGTTCTCAGGGGTATTCATCCATCAACAATTCCAGCTGAAATTTTATCCAGATATTTGCGAGGCAATACGAAGCTTCCAGGCGCTCCAACCATAGAACTTCCAGAAGTTGAAGTAAACGAAAATAGATTGCAAGACCCTACCAGGCCGCAATTCTTGATGGAGCTTGAAAAGCAGGTAGATCATATTGCTGAGTTGGTTGAGCAGTTCCAAAGATTTAACGCGTTACTAACTGGTCAAGAATTATCAGTGGGGGATTTATCGGCAATTACGCGCGGAGCGTTGACAAACGTTCAAGGCAATCCGGCCTTTCATAATTCACCGCTCGGCGGCGCGAAGGGTGAAAGCAATCCGATACAACTTCCGCCCGATGAACCTCAACCTGGTGGCGGGGCGGCGGCAGAAGCCCGTGACTCGCCTGGTTTTCGAGGCGGTCGTGAGGCTGCCAAAGAGGCTGATTCGAAGCTGCGGAGCGGTATTGCTGGATCAGTCGATCAAGCGATGAAATTGGTTGGGCTGAACGAAAAGAAGGATCAAGATGTACTGAGAGAATATATGCGTACGGGCGGCCGGGGATTGACTAGCGATCAGAATGCTTGGTGCGCGCGTTTCGTCAATGCTATTAATGTCAATGCTGGATTGCCGTCACTTGAATCGCAGGTTGGTGCAGAGCGTGCGTGGTCATCTCGTGCATTTGAGCGTTGGGGAGAGAAGGTTGATCTTTCCAAAGGGGATACAATTCAACCGGGCGATGTGCTTATCAAAGCGCGGGGCAATGATCCAAACAAAGGTCACGTCGGCGTCGCCACTGGAAATTATCGTCTTAATGAGAAGACGGGTGAATATGAATATGAGATGTTGTCTGGCAACATCGGTGGTGAACAGGTAATCCCTGGCACCAACAAGCCAGCACAAGGCGGCGGTGTCGGATTGACTTATGAAACAATCGGCGGAAAGGCTGGCGGCGAAAGCGCGCCTGGTGCAGGTAAAGGCGGTGTTCTTGCCGTGCGTCGTGGCCAGCGAGCAGCCGATGCCGTTCAGATGGTTGACACCGGGCCGGAAGAGGGCGCGGGCAAGGGATTGAGGCTCGATCCGACTAGCACGGCGATTGCTGCTAGCGGTGAGCGCGGGCTTGATGCGCAATTGGGTATGCCTGGCGCGAGCGAAAGTAGAAGCGACAGCGACATGAGTGCTGTTGCGCTAATGGGCAACAACAATTATTCAGATATGTTAAAGCGCAGCGGTGATATGGTCGGGCGTAGTGGTGGTTTCGATGAGAGTGACGATCCAATTGGTATGCGCAAAACGATGGACCGCGATTTGGGCGCTGGTTTTGGTGGCGACGAATCACCATCTGTTA
>Ga0075418_10008057_pt1 | contig 11827 bp, 12 predicted proteins | sample SoiMetdeltSBSDD2_FD_81776 | JGI IMG/M metagenome (GOLD analysis project Ga0075418, IMG submission 81776) | Bulk soil microbial communities from a Populus tree surrounding site in Tennessee, USA - Soil MetaG P. deltoides SBSDD2 | ecosystem: Environmental > Terrestrial > Soil > Tree plantation...
CCGTAATTCATCCCGGTCCGTGCCTCTTTCATTGCGCGCCTTCCGCTTCGGGTTTGCGGATGTGCTCGTTAATGCACGCGATGAGGTTCTCGAGGGTCACGGGTTTTGCCAGGAAAAGCGCCCCGCCGCTGTTAAAACCTTTGACCCCGGCCTCGCGCGGGGAGACCGTCGCCGTCAGGAAAATCACGGGCGTGCCCTTGAGGTGGCGGTCGTTCTGGAGTTGTCCGAAGATATCGCCGCCGTCGAGGTTGGGCATGATGACGTCGAGGATGATGAGGTCGGGTTTGAATTCCCGCGCCGCGGGCATGGCGTAGGTGGCCTTGTTCTCCGCGCGCACTTCGAACTGGCCGGTCTTTTCGAGGTTCAGTTTCACCATGCGCGTAAAGCTGGCCTCGTCGTCCACGATAAGAATCCGTTTCTTTTCCATGCCTATTCCTATCTCTACACCTTGAACATCAATGTGACAACTACTCCGCCTTCGGGCCGGTTGCGAATGTCGATGGTGCCGCCGTGCAACTCGACGATCTTCCTGGTTACCGTCAGGCCCAGGCCGGTGCCTTTGCCGGTCGCTTTGGTCGTGAAGAACGGGTCAAAGATTTTGACGAGTTTTTCCGTCGGGATTCCGACGCCCGTGTCCAGCGTCTCGCAAATCACTACCGTCTCGCCCGCGCGGAACCGATCGGCCAGGCGCCAACCGGCGTCATGTCCCACCTCCGCCTCGGCCAATTGCCTGGCGTAGGTGCGCACCGTCAGCGTGCCGCCCGAAGGCATCGCGTGAATGGCGTTCGTGAGAATGTTCACCAGGACTTGTTTGATTTTTTGCTTGTCGACGTGCACCCGCGGAAGGTCGCTCGCCAGTTCGCGCACGAGCTTGATCGGATTGTGCGTGACTTCGTGTTTCACCAGGGTGAGCGACTGCTCGACGATGTCCGACAAGTTTTCAGGATGAAGGTCGAGTGCGCGCGGGACTGAGAAATCGAGCAGGCCGAGGATGATCGCGTCGGCGCGCTTCAACGCATCGGTCATGTCGTTGAGGATGAGGCCCACATTCGTATCCGGTGACGCGAGGTTCTTGGTCATGTAATCGATGCCCATGCCGAGAATTGCGAGGGGGTTCTTCACTTCGTGCGCGACGCCGGCGGCGAGGCGGCCCACGGATTGCATTTTCTCGGCCTGGATGAGTTGGAATTGCGCGGACTTCAATTCTTCGTGGGATTTTTGCAGATCAGTGAACACTTTCTCGAGTTCCGCTTTGCTTTGGCCGAGTTCAGCGTTGGCCTGCTGGAGCTTCTCTTCGGCCTCCTTGCGCGCGGTGATGTCGCGGCTGATGCCGACCAGGCCGACAATCTGTCCCGCGTTGTTCCGCAAGGGCACCTTGGTGGTGCTGTGCCAGCGCTTGCGGCCGTGAACGTCGGTGACGGGTTCCTCACGGTTCAGGAGAACTTCGCCATTTTCGATAATGCGCTGGTCGTCACGCGCGAACTGCTCGACCAGGGCGGGCGGGAAAAAATCGGTGATCTTTTTCCCGATGACTTCCTGCTCGGTGCGCACACCGAGGAATTTTCGATGGGCGATGTTATCGATCGCGTAGCGATGCTGCGTATCCTTGACGTAAATGTAGTCGGGCAGGTTGTCGATGAGGCTGCGTAGGAGGTTACGCTCCTCGGCGAGCTCGCTCTCGATCTTCTTGATCTCGGTGATGTCGCGCGAAATGCCGAAGTTTCCGACGACCCGGCCCGACTTGTCGCGCATCGGCAGCTTCGACGTGAGCGCCCAAGTAATGCTGCCGTCAGGCAACGTCTCGCGCTCGACCTTGCCGATAATCGGTTCGCCGGTGCCCATCACCAGCCGCTCGTCGTCCAACGCCACCTGCGCGTGCTCGGCGGTGAAAAAATCGAAATCGGTTTTGCCAATCGCCTGCGCCGGGTCCGCGACCTTGAATTGTTCCATAACCGCGCGGCTGATGCGCAGGAAACGGCTCTGTTCGTCCTTGAAGTAAATGCGGTCGGGGAGATTCTCCAAAAGAGTGTGCAGCAAATCGCGCTCCCGGGCGAGGGCTTCTTCGGCGCGCTTGCGCTCGATAGCGTAGCGCATGGAGCGGATGAGGAGCCGGCTGTCGACCTGGCCCTTGACGAGGTAATCCTGCGCGCCTTCGTGGACGGTCCGGATGGCGAGGGCTTCGTCGTCGCGGCCGCTCATGACGATGATCGGCACTGCGGGAGCGGCGGCGTGGGCGCGGGCGAAGGTGTCGAGGCCGAAGCTGTCGGGCAGGGAAAGATCCAGCAGGATCAGCGCGATCCCGCCGCGTTTCACGCGTTCGAGGCCGTCGCCGAGAGTTTGGACGTGCTCGAGGACGAAGGGATTTCCGGGCGCGTCAGAGAGGTATTCCATCAACAACCGCGCATCGCCGGTGCTGTCCTCGATGAGGAGCACGGTCAGTTGGCCTTCGGTCTGCACTGCTGGTGGGCCGGAGGGGGTTTTGGTGGCCTCTGGCTTAAGGGCATTAAACCATGGCGGGGCGGGTGCGGGAAGCAGATTCTGCTGCAAACCCCGCTTGAACTATACGTCAAATATGAGGCAGACTATCTTGAACGGATCGAAGTAGCGAGGCAAAGGAAAAGGCCGCCGCTCCAGTTTCAAGGTGACGAGGCTTTGGCGGGATGAGCGTTCTTAGTGTCCATTGCGTGCCATGACTCAACCTGTTCGATGCGCGTGCCGTCACATGCCTCCCGCCAAACACCCTCAGGTTCAAGAAAACCGACATAACAAGCAAAAGGAGTCGCGACCGTGACCGATTGGCCAAAGCGTGGCAGCTTGTCTTTGACAGAGGTGAAGGCGGTGGCACCAATCCATACATTTTTCTTTGTATTCATTCTTCCGCTAAGGTCCGCTGAACGAGGGATGGCGGCCAATACTTCCCTTGCGCATCAACAATGTCTTTAAGGTATTTGACGCCCTCGGCCCACGCAAAAACGGCCCGAGGGATGGTGATGGAGAGAGGGAAGCGGCCCGGCTGGCAAGCACCCAGGCCAAGCCGCCTTTTGAGGAAACGGCCCCGTTCAGGTCGGTGTAGGGGACCGGAGCCGCTTGCATTGCGCATCTTAACCTTCGGCTCGCGGGTGACGGACCGCTAATGCTTCTCCCGCATCGTTCAAATACCTCAAAACTATTAAGGCTCCGGGTTATAACTTCAAAATGCTCAGGAACCTACTCGCTTCAATAGGTTTAAGCTATTAACCATGTGCTCGAGAGAAACGCGCTCTCGTTGATCGTTGACACGTCCGGAGAACCCGCCATTGTCAGTCACTATGCCGTCACTGCGTCGTTTATCGGTCGGAGGTGTAATTGCCGTTTGTATCATTGCGGGATGTGCCGCGCCCGAACGGGATGCCGTCATCGAGGTTCACCCCGAAGTTAAGGCGGTTCCGCCTGTGGGCTATTGGGTGGTCGATGCAAAGGCGACCGCACACGCAGCAGTGATAAAGCAGGGAGAAGAAGGCTCCAGCGTGGTTGTCCAGGGATCGCGCACGAACCACACCTATCAGGGGAAGGCGCGGGAGGTTTACGATAGCGCCCTTAAGACTGTCGGTGCTGCCGGTGTGCAGCGTAGTTTGATACTGCGAGCCGATGGCACGGGAGAGGATTGGGCCACCATGCCAAAGGCCTTGCGAGCTTCTCACACGCCATTTCATTGGAGCGCGCAAGAACACACGCTGGAGTTCCGGTACGCGTCTCATACCGTTAGAGCAGAGTTCCCACATCCAAACGAGATTCGATACCCGTTACTGGACGAGGTATTCATCTTCACGCCGCAGAACTAATCCCGCGGATATCCCTTGCCCATAAAGTCCAGTCTCCTTCCGCACAATGCCAGAGCAATTGCTGGCCGTGGATCCACAGGTCGATGCTTTGCCAAAGCGGGCCGGCCAGCACCAGGCGCGCGAATCAACTCAGTACCGCGGTACGTCGCAATGCAGAAAAACGGTCGGGCTTCCTTCGTCTTCGGCGAGAGAAACGCTGTCGATTGACCAACTGCCCTTGGGGCGTTCGGTCGCGATTGCTATCTCGATGTTTTGGTCCACCCCTTGAAGCTCCTCTAGCAGTTCTCCAACTGTCATGCCGTAACTTTGTGCTTCACAACTCTCGCCCGCAAGCCGATACCGGGCGCATCCTGATCCGGCCGGGAATGCGCGTGTCCAATGGCAAAAACTTCCTATCGTGGACTAAGAATAAGGCATACGCTCGGTTTCGCCTCAGTCATCCGTCACGCGAATTACTGGGGCAATTGGTTTCTTATCGACCCGCCCTTACCGTGGGCGGGTTCTTAATTGCCTCGGATTTCCGACAGGAGCTGTTTGGCCTGCCCCTTTCGCGTTCCTGCTAGATGCTGCCAAGGTCCTTTTCCAGGTTGGCGCGGTCTTCGCCATCGGCAACTTGCGGCCCGAGTTTACGGGCTTCGGCAAGATGATGTGCGGCGCGGTCGCGGTCGTTGCTAACTCTGGCGGCCCGCGCAGCGGCTTCATGGGCGTAGGCGAGGAAAAAAGGAGTCTCTCCATAACTGTGGTGCAGGCATTTCTCAGCGTAGCGCGTCGCGTTCGCGCCGTCGCCGATCAACGCGAAGATGCGCGAGAGTTGCCAGTACGCGATCGACAGGTTGCGACTGCCGCAGTCGGTGCGTTGCGTCCAGTGCCAGAGCGATGCGAAGGAGAGCGCAAGCATCTGGTAGTCTTCGTCCGGTGACCTGTTGGTTTGCTCGATGAGCCTCCACGCTTCATTGAAGCAGTGGGCCGAAAACCAGCGGTGTGCCGCGACGGTGTCGAACGGGGGCGCATTATTCACGGCGAAATGATTTGGCATTTTTGCCGGGAAGGCACGTCCTTTTCATTTCCGCCCGGCTCCGAAAGTGGCTCTCGAAGCCAAAGTGAGACGGGATTGCCCCGCCTCAATAGCCTAGAGGTATTGCCGACGCGCCACAGAGGTATTGGCCGCCTCTCCTTCGTTGGGCGAAAATCCAGCGTCATGAACATGGAAGTCATACAGTCGCCAGTACTATTCTCGGTCAGCGACACGCCGCGCTTTTCCGTGGACCAGCAACTACCAATAGCATTCCAACGAGTGATTGCTGTGTGCCGGTCGTTCAAAGGCCTTGGATACATCGACGTGGAAGAAACCTGGCATTACGATGCTGACGATCAAGAGATCCACGACGTCATTGCATGGGAGGATTGTTAAAGGAGTTTCTGCCCTATGCGAAGGCACACTTACAGGTCAGGCCATTTTACTCGTGGAACACGCCGAATTATTCCATCCAGTGTTTCAGGGCCATTACTTAGGCGCGTACCCAACTGCGCAACACGCTGCTGACGATCTGGCGCAAGGCAGAACACTTGAGGTGGCCTGGTGTTGAGGATCCGGCGTCCCTGGGGATTCCGGCTGACCTTGGGCTACGGGAGTCCTCCTAACTGGTTTGCGGGGTCTCGCCATTCCGCCGAACGCGAACGACCGCCGTGCCCGCATTCACAATGGCCTGTGGTAAACTTGGTTGATCGGATGAGCGCATCTCCCCAATATCTTTCATCAGATGAAGCACGGATTTCTCTGGCTCGCAGCGTTGCTCCTGTTGACCGGATGCGGTTTCCGGGCTGATAATTACCCGAAGGTCGCGAATGACTTTCTCGCCGTGTTCTCAGAGCTCAACGATCTTCTGGAGACCGTGCACACCGGCAAGGAGGCTGAAGGTGCGGTCGGCAAAATCGAAAAGCTGTCCATCCGCGTGGATGAGCTCACGCTGCGCATCAAGAAGCTGCCGCCCGCCACAAAAGAAACGGGCGCTTTGAGCGATGATTTCAAGAAGAAGAGGGAGCGCGAGAACAATCGGTTCCGAGACGCCCAGGCACGCCTCCAAAGCAAAGCCGAGACCGCCCTGGTGTTGCACCGGCCGATGATGCAATTCAGCCGCGCGGTCTTTGACATGGACCTGGCAGTGTTTGGGTATAACGACCGCTCAGTGCGCCATGCCATGGGCAGCTCTGGAGGCTTCTCAAACGCCGCCGCCGCCTCCGCACTACCAGGACGACCCCGCCCTGCGCGTCCCACTCCCCCCGATGCGTTCCAAATGACCCGCGAGACGCGAATGGGCCAGCTCTCCGAGAGATACGGTTCGAATCGAGTTGCGATGGTGCGCATCGTTGAGCTTTCGCCCGCCGCCAACAGGGCGAAGCTATTCGATGAAGTTCGGGCGAGCGCGAAAGTTCGCGACACATCGATGGTGGTATCGCCCGATGAACTCACCGTCTTCCTGGCGCCGGTGGGTGATTTGCAAGTCGTGGCACGGCAGCTTCCCTTCGGCAAAGTCACGCAGGTGGATCCCGGCGCGCGCACGATTACGGTGAACATAAAACAACCTCTTAAGTGAAGAGTGACTCCATACCGCGTCAGAAGAAAGCCGGCTACGAAATTCGCGCGTTGCCAGGACGGCACGCAGGTCGGGACCGAAGAGGGCCCTCGGGGAATGGACCCCATGGTATGTCAGCGCGCTGGGTGATTAAGTTTGTTAGCAAGCTCCCAGGGAAGGCAGGGCTTTGGTTACAAACCTATGAAGCATATTCTTTTTCTTCTATTGGGACTGATTGCTATGGCGACAGCCGCTTCGGCTCAAACGCGCTCACGGAATCTGCCGACCGTCACCCTGAATGTCGCGGAGCGCACCGTGACCGAAGGAGGAGCAGGTCGGGCAGCGCTGGTGGTGCGGCGCAATCATGGGACTGAGAATGCTTTGCGCGTGTTTTATCGCGTGGCGGGCGACGCGCGAAACAGCCTGGATTATGAAAGGCTGGAGGGCTCAGTGTTGATCCCCGCCGGCAGCCACGAAGCGACGATCGAGGTCATCCCCCTGGACGACGAGGTATTCGAGAGAGTCGAGCGCGTGGCCCTGCAGCTTAAACCGGCTCCGCGTAATAGTCTCAAATACCGGATTGGCACGGCGCGAGCTCAAGCAATCAGGATTTTGGACAATGATCCACCCGCGGCGGGTCCACTGCCGCGCATATGGCTCGGCCTTCACAATCCTCACCCTGGGCCGGGGCCCTTCCCCCTCTATGTCGCGCCTGCTCAGGTGACGATTTTGGTCACGGATAGTGCGCCTTACACGGTTGATACGTTGGAGATCTTCGCAAATGACGAGAGCCTGGTGGTGCTCGAGAATCCCAATCCGGGACGGCGGTACGTTAATCCGCGCAATGTCCGGGATATCGCGCGTTTCAAATTCCGATGGTCAAACGTGCCTGCTGGTACGTATACCATCACGGCACGAGGCGTGACGACCGACGGACGGAACGTGTTTGCTGACCCAATAACGGTGACCGTTCATCCCTAGCTGACGCTAAGATCAGTAAAGAAGCGGCAAACAAAAGGGAGCGAAAGGGATCGGTGAACCGATCAAGTTCCGCAATCAATCAAAGGCTGTTTAAGACGTCAATCATCTGCCTCAGGCGCCCGTAGTCCCTCCGGTTAAAACCAAAAGCAATCCTTGGCAGATCGACGTAGGCGTTGTCTTCGCGTTCCTCGGGGGTGGCCTGGATGGCCTGGACCGGATCACCACTGATGATGTCTTTGAAATCCTGGTTCAGGCCGTCGATGGCGTGTTGGGACGGGGCGTGCTTGAGACGGATCACCAAAAGTTCGTGGACGAAGCGCATGGAATGGTAGTTGCGGTAAAAGCGGGTGACGATGCGCACGGCTTCGTCGATGTCGTCGGTGACTTTGTACAGGTCGAGGTCATCTGGGGAGATGAAGCCGTTCCGCAGGAGGTGGTCGCGGATGTGGCGGTCCCAGGTCTTCCAGTAAGCGCCGCCGGGGCGGTCCATGAGGACGAGGGGCATCATGCGACTCTTACCCGTCTGCATCAGCGTCAGCGCTTCGTAGCCTTCGTCGAGGGTGCCAAAGCCGCCGGGGAAAAGGACGAAGGCGTCGGAATGGCGTACGAAGGTGAGTTTGCGGGTGAAGAAGTACTTGAAGGTGATGAGTTTTTTATCCTTCTGGATGATGGGGTTGGCGCTCTGTTCCCAAGGAAGGCGGATGTTGGCGCCGAAGCTGTTTTCGAGGCCCGCGCCTTCATGGCCGGCCTGCATGATGCCGGGGCCGGCGCCGGTGATAACCATCCAGTGTTCGGCGGCCATTTTGCGGGCAAATTCGACGGCGTGCTGGTATTCGGCTTTGGTGGGAAGGGTGCGCGCGGAGCCGAAGATGGTGACTTTGCGCGCGGCGGCGTGAGGCGCGAAAAGTTTGAAGGCGTAACGGAGTTCGCGCACGGCTGTCTGGATGACCCGGACGTCGCCGCGGGCCTCGACGTCATGGAGGAGCTTGAGGGCGTTTTCAATGATGTCGACGACGAGGTCAGGATTGTGGCCGCCTCCCTTGTAATCAACGAGCTCTTCGATCCGCCGCCGTAATTCCGGATCGACCGGCGGCTTTTCCGGTTTCTGCATTGCCACAGAGAGTACCGCAACCCGGGGGGAATGACAAATGACGAATGTCGAACGACGAATTTCTAATGACGAACAAAGCGTGCAAACGTAGTTTCACGGCGTGTTGCGGTTTGGGTTATTGCTGATGGCGATTGCGTTGTTTTCGTCGACGACGGTTGGCGCTGAGTCGGCGAGGATCAAGAAGGTGCTTTGGTTTTATTTGGACCAGGAGGGGCGACAGAGCTTGTCACCGAGTTTGTTTGATCGGGATGCGTACCAGGCGGTGTTGCGAGGCGATCCCACGAAGCGTTCGGGTGTGCGGTTTGATATGCAATGGAATGCGCCGGCGGGGGCAGATTTGGTTTTGCGCGTGGAAATGCGCGGAAGCATCGGCGCGACAAACACGACGGCGACCGTCCAGGGGCGCGTGAAGAAGAGCGGGCCATTCAGCCGTTGGACGCAGTTGAAATTATCCGGGGAGGATTATCGCAAGCTCGGTGAACTGGTGGCGTGGCGCGCGACGCTGCACGCAGGGGATTTGCAGGTGGCGGAGCATAAATCGTTTTTGTGGTGAACATATGAATCAACCTCCAGTCGCAGCGCCGCAGCAAACTTCCGGGCTGGCGATCGCGAGCATGATCCTTGGCATCGCGAGCATCGTCATGTGCCTTGGTCCGCTGGCGGGAATTCCCGCGGTGATCATGGGGCATATGGCCAATTCTGACATTCGAAAGTCGGGAGGGTTGGTTGGCGGAAGCGGCATGGCGATTGCGGGGCTGGTGACCGGTTACTTTTCGATCTTCATGATCGTGGTGTGGGGTTTGCTGGCGGCAGTGGCGATTCCGAATTTCGTGAAGGCGCGACAGCAGGCGCAGTTCAATGCATGCAGGCTGAACCAGGCGGCGATTCAAAGTGCCAAAGAATTGTGGGCGAAAGAGAACGAAAAGTCCGATGATGCTGTTCCGGTCGATTCAGATTTGTTTGGCCCCGGAAAAAACATTTCGGAAAAGCCACAGTGCCCAGCCGGTGGCAGTTTCTTGCTTAACTCGGTGAAGGAAAACCCCAGTTGCACGGTCCACGGGTCGATCGTCCAGCGAGAGTGAGCGGATTTACTCCGCCATGGCGGGTTCGCGTTTTTCCCAGACGCGTTTTTGACGTTCGGGCAAAGTCATGTCGATTTTGGCGTAGTAGGTGTCTTCGCCGAGTTGGGATTCGACGGCTTGTTCTAGGTCGGTCGAAGGTTGGACGAAATAACGCTCGTGGGTCTCGATAAAAATGCGCTCGCCGGCGGGGCGCATGAGGCAGAGGAAAAGGGGGCATTTGCCGCGATGTGACTCGACGAGGTTGCGGACGTTCTGGAGGGATTCCGGGGTCAGTTGCGCGGTGTTGAGACGGAAATGGACCTGCTTCGTATATTTCCTCGGCGCGTCTTCGAGGGGCATGATTTCCTGCGGGAAAATTTTCGGTTTGTCCTCGTCGTTGTTGATTTCGCCGACGATAAGAAGGGCTTTGTTGGGCACGATCAGGTCGCGGTATTTGTCGTAGTTCTCATTCATGACAAGCATCGACATGCTGCCATGCAAATCCTCGAGCGTGACCATGGCGTAGGGTTTGCCGTTCTTTTTGGAGAAGCCTTGTTGCACGCCGGAGATGAGGCCGCCGATGCGCGTGAGGGTGCGCGAGGGAAGTTGCGCGGCGCTCTGAGAATTCGTGAGGGCGTATTTTTCAAGGAGCGGCACGTAGGGCGTGAGGGGATGGCCCGTGACGTAAAAACCCAGGAGTTCCTTTTCGGCAGCCAGCAATTCGTGCTGCGGCCACTCGGGGAGGTTCGCGATGTGATCGTCTTTTTGCCCGGCGTTTTCCTCGAGCATGCCGAAGAGGGAGCTTTGGCCGCGCTGGCGGTCCTGCGCGGCGTTTTGCGCGCGCGTGAGGACGCGGTCGATGGCGGCAAACATGCCCGCGCGGGAGACGCCGAAGCAATCGCATGCGCCGGAGCGAATGAGGGCTTCGAGGACTTTGCGATTGACGGTGCGGGTGTCGACGCGCTCGCACATGTCGGCGAGGGAGTTGAATTTGCCGCCGGTTTGGCGCGCGCTGAGGATGGATTGCACGGCGACTTCGCCGACGCCTTTGATCGCGGCGAGGCCGAAGCGAACCACTTTGCCGTCCTGCGCGGGGGCGAAGGTGACCTGTCCTTCGTTGACGTCGGGCGGGAGGACCTGGACGTCCATGGCGCGGGCTTCGTTGAGCAGCACCGTGAGCTTGTCGGTGTTGCCCATGTCGTTGGTCATGAGGGCGCAGAGGAACTCGACCGGGTAATTGGCTTTTAGGTAGGCCGTTTGATACGCGACGATGGCGTAGGCGGCGGCATGGGACTTGTTGAAGCCGTAGCCGGCGAATTTTTCGAGCAAATCGAAAATAGCGTTTGCTTTGGGCGCGGGAATGTTGTTCACCTTCGCGCAACCCTTCACGAAGATGTCGCGCTGCTTGGCCATTTCTTCGGGCTTCTTTTTTCCCATGGCGCGGCGGAGCAAATCCGCGCCGCCAAGCGTGTAGCCGGCGAGGACCTGGGCGGCCTGCATGACCTGCTCCTGGTAAACCATGATGCCGTAGGTCTCGCGGCTGATAGATTCGAGGAGCGGATGTTCGTATTCGATCTTCACTTCGCCGTGGCGGCGCCTGATGAATTCGGGGATGAGTTCCATCGGGCCGGGGCGATAGAGGGCGATCAAGGCGGTAATGTGTTCGATGGAACTGATCTGGAATTTGCGGCAGAGATCGCGCATGCCGCTGGATTCCAGTTGGAAGATGCCGACGGTGTTGCCCTTGTTGAGAATTTCGTAAGTCTTCGCGTCGTCGAGGGGCAGGCGGTCAATGGGAATGTCGATGCCTGTGTTGGCCTTGACCATCTCGCAGGTATTGCGAATCACGGTGAGGGTCTTGAGGCCGAGGAAATCCATCTTCAGGAGACCGAGGTCGCCCACCGGATTCATCGCGTATTGCGTGACGATGGTACCGTCTTCGTCGGCTTTAAGGGGGAGAAGGTTGACGAGCGGTTGATCGCCGATGACGACACCAGCGGCGTGGACCGAGGCGTTGCGCGTGAGGTCTTCGAGGATGAAGGCGGTGTCGACGAGTTCGCGGGTGACTTCTTCGGTTTCGTAGGCCTGCTTCAGCTCCGTGGATTGCTTGAGGGCCTTGGCGAGTTCCATGTTCAACTCGTTCGGAACCATCTTGGCAAGGCGGTCGCCCTCGCCGTAGCTCAACCCCATGACACGGCCGACATCGCGCACGACGGACTTCGCGCCCATGGTGCCGAAGGTGATGATCTGCGCGACGGAATCGCTGCCGTATTTCTTGCG
>Ga0075418_10008058_pt1 | contig 11824 bp, 11 predicted proteins | sample SoiMetdeltSBSDD2_FD_81776 | JGI IMG/M metagenome (GOLD analysis project Ga0075418, IMG submission 81776) | Bulk soil microbial communities from a Populus tree surrounding site in Tennessee, USA - Soil MetaG P. deltoides SBSDD2 | ecosystem: Environmental > Terrestrial > Soil > Tree plantation...
ATAGCCGGCGAATCCGCTAGGATATTTTCCTCTCACCGCGCTCCGAGGGGATCGAGCCGGTGGACCACGTCTAAGGCCCGCGATGCTCAAGATGCCCGCACCGGACGCGAGCGCACTACGCCAATTCCCGCGCGCGCTCGCGGCATTCCGCCGGATCCTCCCGCCGGCAGGTGTCATCACGACGCCCGCGGAGCTGCGCCCGTACGAATGCGACGCGCTCACGGCCTACCGGCAGATGCCGCTCGCGGTTCTCCTGCCGGAGAACACGCAGCAGATCTCTCGCGTCCTCGCCGTCTGCGCGCGCGAGGGCATCAACGTCGTCGGCCGCGGCGCGGGCACGTCACTCTCCGGCGGCGCGCTGCCGCTGGCCGACGGGATCGTGCTCGGGCTCAGCAGGCTCAACCGGATTCTCCACATCGACTATGACAACCGTGCGGTGACGGCGCAGTCGGGGGTCAGCAATCTCGCCATCACGCACGCCGTGCAGGCGCGCGGATGGTTCTACGCGCCTGATCCATCGAGCCAGATCGTGTGCAGCATCGGCGGCAACGTCGCGGAGAACTCGGGCGGCGTCCACTGCCTGAAGTACGGGCTCACGACGAACAACGTGCTGGGTGCGGAGGTCGTGCTGCCGGACGGCGTGATCGTGCGTGTCGGTGGCAAGCAGCTCGAGCACGACGTGTACGACCTGCTGGGCCTCCTCACCGGCTCGGAAGGCCTGCTCGGCATCATCACGGAAGTGACGGTCCGGATACTCCCGAAGCCCGAGCGCGCCGCGGGGCTGCTCGCGAGCTTCGACGCAATCGAAGCCGCCGGCGGGTGCGTCGCGGCGATCATCGCGCGCGGTGTCATCCCCGCAGGCATGGAGATCATGGACCGACTCGCGACGAACGCTGCGGAGGACTACTGCGCGCCCGGGTACCCGCGCGACGCCGGCGCGGTCCTGCTGCTCGAGATCGACGGCAGCGAGAGCGAGGTCGCGGAGCAGCTCGCGGAAGTGTGTGCCGCGGCCGACGGCTGCGGCGCGACGCGCATCGTCGAGGCGCGCGACGAAGCTGCGCGCACGCGCATGTGGGCCGGGCGCAAGGCCGCCTTCCCGGCGGTCGGCCGGCTCGCGCCCGACTATTACTGCATGGACGGCACGATCCCGCGGCGCGAGCTGCCGTACGTGCTCGCGCGACTGCGTGAGCTGGCGCGCGAGTTCGGGCTCGAGGTCGCGAACGTGTTTCACGCGGGTGACGGCAACCTGCACCCGCTCATCCTCTACGACGCCAACACGCCGGGACAGCTCGAGCGCGCCGAGACCCTCGGCGCGGAGATACTGAAGCTCTGCGTCGAGCGCGGTGGCGTGCTCACGGGCGAGCACGGCGTCGGCGTCGAGAAGCGCGATCTCATGGGCACGATGTTCAGCGAGGTCGACCTCGCGCAGCAGGAGCGCGTGAAGTGCGCCTTCGACCCCGACGGCCGGCTGAATCCTGGCAAGGTGTTCCCCGTCCTGCATCGCTGCGCGGAGCTCGGGCGCGTGCACGTGCATGCCGGACGCACGCGTTTTCCGGAGCTGCCGCGCTTTTGACAGTCGCGCCCGACATCGAGGTGCGCAACCGCGACGATGCCGTCGATGCCGTGCGCGCAGCGGTTGCAGACGGCACGACGCTCGCGCTCGAGGGCGCGGGCACGAAGCGGGGCTGGGGCGCGCCGGTGCACGCGGATCGAATCGCGCGTCTCGCCGGCATCGCGGGCGTCCTGCGCTACGAGCCGGAGGAGCTCGTGCTCACCCTGCGGCCCGGCACGCCGGTCGCGGAGGTCGACGCGTTGCTCGCGCGGCACGGACAGATGCTCGCCTTCGAGCCGCCGGACTACGCGCCGCTGTGGGGCGCGTCGGGCCGCGCGACGATCGGCGGCAGCGTCGCCTGCAACGCGAGCGGTCCGCGACGCCTGCGCGCCGGCGCCGCGCGCGATCATCTGCTCGGCGCGGAGCTCGTGAACGGACGCGCCGAGATCGTGCGCACGGGCGGACGCGTCGTGAAGAACGTCACAGGCTATGACCTCTGCAAGCTGCTCGCGGGATCGTTCGGCACGCTCGGAATCATCACGGAGATGACGTTCAAGGTGCTGCCGAAGCCGCAGACGAGCGCATCGGTGGCCGTCCCTGCTGCGGACCCCCGCGCGGCGGCCGAGACGATGGCGCACCTGATGTCCGGCGCGGCCGCGCCGTCTGCGCTCGCCTGGCTCCCGCGCGGCCTCGGCGAGCCCGTACAGCTCGACGCGTCCGCCGAGGCGATCGTGCTCGCGCGCTTCGAGGGCAGTCATGCCGGCGTGAGCGAGCGCATCGACGCCGTCCGGCGCCGCCTCGGCGGGACGCCCATCGACGAGGACGGCTCGCGGCCCGCGTGGGCGCGCCTGCGCGACGTCGCTCCCTTCCATGGCGCCGGCGCGTTGTGGCGGCTCGCGATCCCCCCGGCGGCGGTCGGCGATCTCGACGCGCTCATCGCAAGCGACGCGTGCCTGCGCTGTTTCGCGGACTGGGGAGGAAGTCTCGTCTGGGTGCGTGCGAGCGGCGACGACACGTCGACGCGCCCGCGCGAGTGGGCGGAAAGAGCGGGCGGACGCGCGACGCTCTTCCGCGCGCCGCCGGGCTGGGCGATCCCCGTCTGGCCGCCGCAGCAACCCGCGGTCGCCGCGTTGAACGCGCGCATCCGTGCGGCCTTCGATCCCGCGGGCATCTTCAATCCCGGCCGCCTCGGCTGAGCGGTGGCGCACGGTGCAGACGCGGATCCCTCCCGACCAGCTCGCACGCCCCGGCGTCGCGCAGATCGACTCGATCCTGCGCTCCTGCGTGCATTGCGGTTTCTGCAACGCGACCTGCCCGACCTACGCGCTGCTCGGCGACGAGCTGGACGGTCCGCGCGGGCGCATCTATCAGGTCAAGTCGTGGCTCGAGGAGGGTCGCGCGCCGAGCGCGAGCGACGCGAAGCACATCGACCGCTGCCTCTCCTGCCTCGCGTGCGTGACGACCTGTCCTTCAGGTGTCGACTACATGCACCTCGTCGACTTCGCGCGTGCGGAGGTCGAGTCGAGCGCGGCGCGCACGCGGAGCGAGCGAATGTTCCGCGCGGTCCTCGGACGCATCGTCACCGACGCGCGCCTCTTTCGTCGAGCGCTCCGCATCGGTCGCCTGTTCCGGCCTCTTGCCCGCCTGACCCCTGCACGCATGCGCGCGTTGTTCGATCTGCTTCCCGAGCCCGCGCCGCCTCGGCCGGAGCTGGTGCCATCACAGGCGCCGCGTTCGCTTCCGCAGGCAGCCGCCGCGCGTCGCCGTGTCGCGCTCGTGCGCGGCTGCGTGCAGGACGAGCTGCGGCCCGGAATCAACGACGCCGCGCTGCGCGTGCTCGGGCGGCTGGGCTGCGAGGTGCGCGAGCTCGGGAGCCGATACTGCTGCGGGGCGCTGGCGCACCACCTCGGGCAGACGCGGCGTGCGCACGACGCGGCCGCCGCCACTGCGCGCGAGCTCGGCAGGCTCATAGAGGAGCACGGCGTCGACAAAAGCGTCGCGAGCGCGTCCGGGTGCGGCACGATGCTGAAGGACTACGCGCAGGTCTTCCGCGAATCGGACGAGCCGGCGTCGCTCGGGGCGGAGATCGCCGCACGAACGCGTGACATCGGGGAGCTCGTGGGCGAGCTCGGCGGCGTCTCGCAGATGCTTGCCGGCAGCGCGAGCGGGGCCCACGCCGGCACGCGCGTCGCCGTGCACTCGCCTTGCTCCATCCACCACGGACAGCGCCTGGGCGACCGCAACAGCGCACTGCTCGCGGCCGCAGGCTACGCGACGTCGACCCTGCCCGAGCCGCACATGTGCTGCGGCTCTGCCGGCGTGTACAACGTCCTCCAGCCGGCGCTCGCGCGCGAGCTGCGCGCACGCAAGGTCGCGTTCATCCGGGAGAGCAGGGCGGCGGTCGTCGCGACCGCCAATATCGGTTGCCTGATGCAGCTGCGCGCGGGCCTGCGTGAGGCCGGCCTCGACACGCCGGTGGTGCACGCGATCGAGCTGATGGACGCCGCCACGGCCGATCAGAAGTCGGAGTAGCGCGACCGCCGGCGCCAGCGCACCCGCGTCAGGCCGATACCGAGCAGGATGGAGAACAGGGTGAGCCCGCCGCCGGCGAGGAACCAGTCGCGGGTCGTGTGCCCGCGCAGCGTGTCGTTGTCAACGGTCAGCTCCTTGATGCGCTGCTCGCCCGCGGCGACCTGCGCGGCAAGCTGGCGGTTGCGCTCGTCCAGCTCGAGTGACTTCGCCGATATGGCCTTGATCCGTTCGAGCTCGGCGCTCATCTGGTCACGCTGCGACGTCAGCTCGTCCATCGTCTTCTGCGCGGAGGCGAGCTGCTGTCCGAGCTCGTCGACCGTGCGGCTCAGTCCGCCCTGCTCGTCGCTCGCGCTCGCGAGGCGCTGACGGAGCGCCGCGAGCTGGTCGCGGGCGGCCGCTTCGGGCATGAGATAGCGCGACTGCATGTAGCCCTCGACGCCGCTCTGCGTGCGGACGCGGGTATAGCCGTTCTCCTTGTCGACCTCGATCATCTCCACGGCCGTCCCGCTCGGCACCATGCGCAGGATCGCGTGCTCCGTCGTCTTGCCCGTGCGGAGGGGCACTTCGAACTGGTCGGATACGTACAGCGTCTCGGACAGGCAGGGCAGGGCGACGGAGGCGAACGCGACGAGGAGGGCGGCGCGCAGGGCTGGAAGCCCTCTGGATGGTGCTCGCATCGCGCGAGGCTACCCGAACTCGCGGCCAGAGAGAATGACCGTCGCCAACGGGCGACAGCACTTCAGGGATCCGTGGAGAGAGCGCCCAGGTAGTAGCCGGTGAGGAATTCCTTCTCGGTCTCGTCGGAGCAGACGTCCGCGTAGTCGTGACCCTCACGGCCGGCGCGGATGCCGCCGGCGAGGGTGCAGTAATCCTCGAGGCCTACGACGCGTCCGGCGGCATAGCGTCGTGCGTCGTCTTGTTCGACGCCGGTCGCGCAGCCAGCCGTCCGGTCAGAGACCGCACGGGCGGTGCGTCCGGCCCGGCCGTCCTCGAGTCCGGCCGCGTACCAGTCCGTCTGCGAGCAATCGTTCGCCGTGAGCGATGCGCAGCCCGCGAGCGATCCGGCGACCGCGAGGACGAACGCATGGAGGCAAGATGGCGCCCGCATGGACGACACGCTAGCGCCGGACGCACATGGGAGGCACGGAACGGCGTCACAGAGCGCCGCCGCGTGCGCAGCGCTTCACATAAGTATCACTGGGCGCGATACACCGTCTCGCCGTCGAGCAGCGTCCGCAGCACGCGTGCCGTGCGTATCTGCTCCGGCCGGAGCGTCAGTAGGTTGCGATCGAGGGCCGTGAGGTCTGCGGCCTTGCCAGTCTCGATCGAGCCCGTCGAGTCGTCGTGCCGCATGAGACGCGCGGCGTTGATCGTGTAGGCCGCGAGCATCGTCGGCAGGTCGACCGCCTCGTTGGCGTTGAGCACGGCCTGGATCTTGCCGTCCGGGTCCTTGCGCGTGACGGCGACCTGGATGGCGTCGAGCGGATTCAGCGTGGACACGTTCCAGTCGCTGCCGCCCACGATCGTCGCGCCGGCGCGCTGCGCGCTGCCGATGGGGTACATGCGATTCACGCGGTCTTCGCCCACGACCGGCTTGTTGAGGTCCGTGATGTAGGCGTCCGGATAAGCCCAGACGGCCTGGAAGTTTGCCGCGACGTTGAGCTCCTTGAAGCGCGGGAGATCCGCCGGATCGATGAGCTGGAGGTGGGCGATGTGATGCGTCCACTTTCCCGGGCCGTCGGCCGTGCGCGCCGCGGCGATGGCGTCGAGACCGACGCGCACGGCGCGGTCGCCGATCGCGTGCATGTGCACCTGCATTCCGAGCCCGTCGATCCGCTTGACGAGCTCTGTGAGCGGGCCGGGCTCGTAGTTGAGCGGGCCGAGGTAGCCGGGGCGATCGAGATAGGGCTCGAGCAGCGCCGCCGTCTCGCCCTCGAGGACGCCGTCCACGAAGATCTTCACGGCGTCCGGCTGCACACGCGCGCTGCGGTACTGCTCGCGCGTCGCGATGAGCTGCTCGAACTCGCTGTCCGGACCCGTGCTCCCCGGATCGTGGACGATCGAGACGAGCACGCGCGCGTTGAGCCGCTTGCCGTCGGCGAGCGCCTTGTAGGCGTCCAGCTCGCGCTTGCCCGCGGACGCCTCGATCAGGGACGTGATGCCGAAGCCGTTGGCTTCCTCGATCGCGTGTTGGAGGGCGTCCGCTGCGGTCGCGGGATCAATCGGCGGCAGCAGCTTCGACACCATCTCGACGGCCGCCTCGCGCAGCGTGCCCGTCGGCTCTCCGTCTGCCTCATGCTCGATGACACCGAGCGGCGGATTGGGCGTGCTCGCAGTGATGCCAGCCTCCTCGAGCGCCGCGGAGTTCACCCACGCCGAATGGCCGTCGACGCCGACGAGGTACACCGGACGATCGGGCGCGATGTCGTCCAGCAGCTTCTTGCGCGGGTTACCGTCCGGCGGAAAGAGCGCGAGGCTCCAGCCGCCGCCGACGAGCCAGCCGGTGCCGCTCGCCGCACAGCTGCGCACCTTCGTGAGGACGTCGTCGACGGTCTGCGCGTCGTAGAGGCCGCAGCCGAGCTCCTCGATGCCGGCGGCGACGGGGTGCACGTGGGCATCGTGGAAGCCCGGCAGGAGCATACCGCCCTTGAGCTCGACGACCTCGGTCTGCGGCCCGATGAGCTTGCCGATCTCGTCCGCGCTGCCGACCGCGACGATGCGACCTCCACGCACGGCTGCGGCCTCTGCGGTCGAACGCGCGGCGTCCATCGTGTAGACAACGCCCCCGCGGAAGACGATCTCCGCTGCCTGCTGCAGCGATACGGTTTCGGCCGCGGTCTTCGGTTCGCTCTCCCGCGTGCTGCAGCCTGCCACGATGCAGAGCAACGCCACGGCGGCCGCGAGCGCGAAGCGCTCTGCCGCAATTCTGTCGATGCGCATGATTTGAACTCTCCCGGATGCCGGCGCGAGAGTTTAGCGGAAGGCGCGCCGGCGCACCCGGAGGCGCCGAGAGTTCGTTTCGAGACGGTCTCTAGTGCGATGCCTCGAACTTGAAGGCGCCGCCGATGGGGCCGGGGACGCTCAGTCTCTCCGTGGTCTCCGCCGCCTGCGCCTTTTCGATCTCGATCTGCGACCGGGTGCGGCAGGTTCTCTGGGGGATGCGCGTGCCGGTGATCACCTCGGCCCGGCAGACGACGAAGGATCGTCGGACGTCCGTCGCGACCTCCTCGACGGGCGCCGCGGAGGGATCCGTCGCGGCCTCGACGAGACGGAGGGGCGTGGCGGGCGGCTGCGCCGTCGCGCAGGCGTAGAGGAGCAGCAGTGTGTGCGATGCGATCAGTGTGCGAGCGTGCATATGCCCTCCCGGCGATGCCGCTGCCCTTCCGGCGATTCCGCCAGCTCGTTTCGCTTCGTCGTGGGAGATTATACGACCACCCGTGGGCGACGTGTGATCCAGCGCACCGTCGCGTCAGACGGCCGATGTGACACGCGCGACACGCGCAATTTCAGGCGCAGCTGCCGCTGACGCGGACGCGCTGCGTGTTCGAACGGACGGTCTGGCTGAGGACCTTTGACGCGAGCGGCTCGAGCAGGACGCGGCGGACGCGCTCCTCCGGGCCGGAGTCGATGTGCAGGTCGCACTGCAGCGCGGTGGGCTCGCGGTTGACGAGCTTGATCAGCAGCGCGCGGTCTATCGCGGTCGCCGTGACCTCGACGTCTCGCACACCGACAATCTCGCCGAGCTCGACCGTGAAGGCGGACGCGCAGGGCGCCGCCGCGAGGAGGCCGACGGCGAAGGGGACGGCGAGGCTGCGGAGCCCGCGCACGGGCCGCTGCGGCTCACACCTGCGATTGCAGGTAGTTCTGGAGCCCGATCTTGTCGATCAGCTCGAGCTGTGTCTCGAGCCAGTCGACGTGGTCCTCCTCGGAGTCGAGGATGCGCTGGAAGAGATCGCGGCTGACGTAGTCCTGGACGGACTCGCAGTGCGCGATCGCCTTGCGCAGCGGCGCCATCGCCTGCTGCTCGAGCTTGAGATCGCACTGGAGCATTTCCTTGACGTTCTCGCCGATCATCAGCCTGCCGATGTCCTGGAAGTTCGGCAGGCCCTCGAGGAAGAGGACGCGCTCGGTCAGCGCATCGGCGTGCTTCATCTCGTCGACCGACTCCTCGTACTCCTTCGTCGCAAGCTTCTCGAAGCCCCAGTTCCTCAACATCCTGGAATGGAGGAAATACTGGTTGATGGCCGTGAGCTCGCCACGCAGCACTTCGTTCAGGAACTGGACGACGACGGGATCGGATTTCATGGCGCGCTCTCGTCCGTGGAAAAGGGCGCCATTGTGCGCCGGGCCTCCACGGCAGGCAAACCGCGAGAGCCGTCGCGCGCTAACGGCGGGAGACGACGAGACTCAGCGTTGGACGCGTGTGTGGCCGGTGATCGCCGAGCTCTTCGCTCACTTCTTCGAGGAGCGATTGCGCCGCGCACACGCAGGTGCCGCAGCGGGTGCCGATGCCGAGCTCTGCTCTCAGCGTATCCAAACTGTCGGCGCCGCCCTGGACGGCTTCGCGGATCTGCGACTCCGTGACACCGTGGCAGATGCAAACATACATGTCCAAATACTAATGCAAATGAGAATGATTCGCAACCAATTTGACAATGGTTGCGGCGCGGACGCCCGTTGAAGAGCATTTGCGCCAGGTCTGAGGGAGAGAACACCATGAATTTCCTGCGCCTGCTGTTCACGCTGGCTCTGCTGGCGGCGGCGAATGTCGCCACGGCCGCCGCCGACGAGGAACTCGCCAGGCTGAAGATCGGGCTCGCGCTGAGCGGCGGTGGGGCGCGCGGCGCTGCGCACGTGGGCGTGTTGCGCGTGCTCGAAGCGGAGCACGTGCCCGTCGACTACATCGCCGGCACCAGCATGGGCGCCGTCATCGGTGGCCTCTATGCGGCGGGCGTGAGTGTCGAGGGGCTCGAGCGGCTGCTCACCGAGATCGACTGGGCGGACGCCTCCGACGATCGCATCCGCCGCGAGGATCGTTCCTTCCGTCGCAAGCGCGACGACGATCTCTATCTCGTGCGGGCCGCGCCCGGCATCGGCGACAACGGCCAGGTGAAGTTCCCGGCCGGGCTCGTGCAGGGACAGAAGATCGACCTGCTGCTCAAGTCCTTCACTACCGCCGTCGCCCAGGTTCACAACTTCGATCAGCTGCGCATTCCGTTCCGCGCCGTTGCCGCGGACATCGTGACGGGCGAGGTCATCTCGCTCGGCGAGGGCGATCTCGCGACGGCGATCCGCGCCAGCATGTCGATTCCCGCAGTGCTCGCGCCGGTCGAGATCGACGGGCGGCTGCTCGTCGACGGCGGCGTGTCCGCGAACCTGCCCATCGACGTCGTGCGCAAGATGGGCGCTGACATCGTGATCGCGGTCGATGTGACGACGGAGCTGGCAACGCGAGAGCAGCTCACCTCAGTGCTGGCGATCGCCGATCAGCTCACGACGCTGCTGACGAGGCGCAACAGCGAGGCGCAGGTCGCGACGCTGAAGCCGAACGACGTGCTCATCGCACCCCAGCTCGGCGACATCCGCTACTCCGACTTCGCGCGCACGAGCGACGCCGTCGAGCGTGGCGACAATGCCGCGCGGTCGCATTCGGGGCTGCTGTCCGCGCTCGCGCTGCCCGAGGAGCAGTACGCGGCGTATCTGAAGGTGCGGCGCCGCGAGCGCACGCCGCCACCCACGATCGACTTCGTGCGCATCGATAACCAGTCGCGGCTGTCGGACGCGATGCTGTCCGCGCGCCTGCGCGTCACGCCCGGCGAGCCGCTGAACGTCCTCGAGCTGCGCCGCGACATCGATCGCATCTACGGCCTAGAGCTGTTCCAGACGGTGAACTACGAGCTCGTGCGCGACGCCGGCCGCACGGGGATCGAGCTGCACGTGCGCGACCGCGCATGGGGACCCAACTATCTGCGCTTCGGCATGGCCCTGTCGGACAACTTCCAGGGCGACGACTTCTTCAACCTCGCCGTCGCGTACACGCGCACCGAGCTGAATCCTCTCGGCGGCGAGTGGCGCACGGGACTCGCGATCGGCGGCGCGCCGGGACTCTTCAGCGAGCTGTATCAGCCGCTCGATCCGCAGACGCGCTGGTTCTTCCAGCCGTCCATCAACCTGCAGGAGTACAAAGTGCCCGTGTTCGAGGGCGACGACCAGACCGGCGAGCTGTCGCTGCAGTACTCCGGCGGCGGCTTCGCTTTCGGGCGCGAGTTCGGCACCTGCTGCGAGCTGCGGATGGGGCTGCGACGCTTCAACGGTGAGGCCAACCTGCGCATCGGCGATCCGACGGTTCCCTCCGACCCATTCGATGGCGGCGACTTCGTGATGAGCATGGCTACGGACGAGCTGGATAACCGCAACTTCCCGCGCAACGGCGCCCTCGCGTCGATCGAGTGGCGCGCGTCGCGGGAGTACCTTGGCGCGGACGACGACTACGACCAGGCCAGGATCAACTACGTCAAGGCACGCACGAGCGGCCGCTACACCTTCCTCGTGCGCGCCGAGGCGGGGACGACCTTCTCCGGAGTCGCGCCGGTCGAGAGCCTGTATCGCACGGGCGGCTTCCTCAACCTGTCCGGCCTGCAGCAGAACGCGCTCAGCGGCCAGAGCTTCGGGCTCCTGTCCGTGGGCACGCTGCGCAGGCTGGGCGACATCGCGGTGCTGCCGGCGTACATCGGCACGTCGCTCGAGCTCGGCAACGCCTGGCAGGACCACAGTGACTTCGGCGAGGACGCGATCGTCGCGGGCAGCCTGTACGTCGGCCTCGACAGCTTCCTCGGTCCGCTTTATGTCGGCTACGGGCGCGCCGAGGGCGGGCGCGGCAGCTTCTACTTCATCCTCGGCCGCGTGTTCTGACCTCATCCGCCGGTCAGACCGCGCGACTTGACCTAACGCGCGGCCCGCCGTACCGCCGGGCTCAAGCCGCGGAGCGCACGGCCGACAGGAAAGGCTGGGACTGACTTGGTCATTCGACCCCGTGGGGCACCATCGATGCCGCTATCCGACGATCTGACACAACGCCTGATGCACGTCACCGATCTGCCGAGCCCGCCGCGGGTGGCGTCGGAGATCCTCGAGCTCGCGAACGATCCCGAGCTCAGCCTCGTGCAGGTGGCGGGTGTGCTCAGCAAGGATCCGGCGCTCGCCGCCAAGATCCTGCGCATCGCCAACTCGCCGATCTATGCGCGCCGCCGCAAGAGTGACAGCCTGCGGCAGGCGCTGCTCGTGCTCGGTCTCAACGCGACGCTCACGCTCGCGCTCGGATTCTCGCTCGTCATGAGCCTGCGCCGCGATCGCCCGCACGGACTCGACTACAAGGCGTTCTGGCGGCGCGCGCTTCTCGGTGCGACGGCGGCGAGCGCGCTCGCGGAAGTGCTCGGCCGGCGCGACGGCGAGGAGTTGAACCTCGCGTCACTGCTTCAGGACATCGGAATGCTCGCGCTCGACAAGATCGAGCCCGAGCTGTATCGAAGCGCGCCGCCTTCGGCCACTCACGCGCAGCTCATCGCCCACGAGCGCGCCGCGCTCGGCGTCGACCACGCCGAGGTGGGCGAGTGGCTGATCGGCCGCTGGAGCTTCAGCGAGCGGCTGCGCGCGGCCGTCGGTGCGAGTCATCGCCTTGACGGTCTCCCGAACGACTCGCCCCACGCAGACTTCGCGCGCCACGTCGCGCTTTCGGGTGAG
>Ga0075418_10008059_pt1 | contig 11824 bp, 13 predicted proteins | sample SoiMetdeltSBSDD2_FD_81776 | JGI IMG/M metagenome (GOLD analysis project Ga0075418, IMG submission 81776) | Bulk soil microbial communities from a Populus tree surrounding site in Tennessee, USA - Soil MetaG P. deltoides SBSDD2 | ecosystem: Environmental > Terrestrial > Soil > Tree plantation...
CGTCGCGTGGCGCGCCGGCGATTCGGCGGCGCCCGACGGCCGCGCGCTCGGCCGCGCACTCGCGTCGATTCTCTCCCGCGCCGGCGCCTGAGGTCTGCCTTTTCTCCGGCTTGCAGTCGTCCCGCAGCGAGGCGACGATGCCGTGCACGACGCTTTATTCTCTGGGGGAAACAGCATGCTGAAGCCGACCGTTTTGACCGCCGGCGCTCTCGTTCTGCTCGCGACCGCCGGTTTAGGCGGCGCGCAGCAGTTCGCGAACGTGACGCCCGACATGATCCGCACGGCGTTGCCGGTCGAAGGCGCGCCGCTCGCCGAGAAGGGCGCATACGAAGTCACGTCGGAGCCCGCGTTCGGCTCGCCGGGCCATGTGGTCGTGCGTCCCGCGCAGCTCGCCGCATTCCCGCAGCAGGACAAGCTGCCGGTGATCGCGTGGGGCAACGGCGGCTGCGCGATCGACAGCAAGGGCTTCATGGGTTTCATGCAGACGGTGGCGTCGCACGGCTTCCTCGTGATCGGCACGGCGCCGATCGAGGGCGCGGCCCAGCGGAGAGCGAGCGCCGACGACCTGCGCAGCGCGATCGATTGGGCGGACAAAGAGAACACGCGCGACGGCTCGCCGCTCAAAGGCAAGATCGCGACCGACAAGGTTGCCGCGATGGGTAGCTCGTGCGGCGGGTTTCTTTCCATCGAGGTCGGCGCCGACCCGCGTGTCGACACGATCGGCGTCTTCAACTCGGGCGTCACGCGCCTCGATCCGAAAGCGCCGCCGCCGTTTCCGATTCCGGACGTTGCCGCGCTCGCGAAGCTGCACGGCCCCGTGTTGCTCGTGAACGGTCATGACACCGACTTCATGATGGAGACGTCGAAGTCCACTTACGACTGGCTCGAGCGCAAAGCCGCGTTCTACGGCGCGCGCCACGGAGCGGGGCACAGCGCGACCTTTTTCCACCCGGGCGGTGGCGAGTTCGCGAACGTCGCGTGGAGCTGGGCGGCATGGCAGCTCAAGGGCGACAAGAAGGCCGGCGCGATGTTCGTCGGCAAGAACTGCGGGCTTTGCACGAATTCGAACTGGGACGTGGCGTCGAAGGGCCTCGAGTAGGGGCCTGCATCGCGATCCGCCACTGCATTCAGTAACAGGGAACTACATGCTGCACCGTATTGCCGCCATCGCTTTCATTTCGATCGCTGCCGCCGCCTGCCAACCCGCGGCGGCGCCGCCGGATCCGAACGTCGCGCGCCTCGTCGATCAGCAGGCGATCGCGCAGCTGATCGCGGGCACCTATCCCAACGCGCTCGACAAGGGCGATTTCGACACCTACGCCAAGCTCTATACCGAGGACGGCGAGCTCACGCTTCAGGGCAACACGGTCAAGGGCCGTGCCGCCATCAAGGCGTTCGTCGCCGCACTGCCAAGCGAGCCGCGCGTCATCCATCCGATCACGAACGTGTCGTACACGGTCAACGGCGATACGGCGACGGGCGGCGCCTACTGGCAGGACGTCGGTCTCGTGAACGGCGCGCCGGGTGTGGTCATCGCCGGCCGTTACGAGGACACGCTGCGCAAGGTCAGCGGCCAGTGGCAGATCGCCAAACGCAGCATCGTCATCGAGTTCGCACCGCCCGCCGCGGCGCAGTGAGCGCCGCTCGAATCGGAGTGCAATGCTCGTCACGTTCCACACCAAGCGGCACGCGAACATCACGATGTTCGGCGACGTCGCAAAACAGTTGCTGGAGCTCTTGGGGCACAGCGGCACGGTTCCGAGCGCGATCAAAGCCGAGGACGTGCCCGCCGCACTCGCGCGGCTCGAGGCTGCTCTCGCGCAGCGCAAAGCCGCGGACGCCACCGACGCCGCCGACGTGCCGAAGGACGATCGAGGTCGCGTCGACTACGACGCGCCGCGCAAGGTCACTCTCTCGCAGCGCGCGGTGCCCTTGCTAGAGCTGCTTCGTGCTGCGGTCGCGAACAAGGCCCACGTGATGTGGGATTAGCTAAGTCGAGCTGACGCTTGAGCACATCCCCCACGCACGACGAGCGCATCGCGAAAATGACCTTTGCGGCCGTCTACCCGCATTACGTCGCGAAGGTCGAGAAGAAGGGCCGAACGCAGGAGGAGCTGCAGCGGGTGATCGAATGGCTGACAGGGTTCGACAAGACCAAGCTGCAGCAGTTGATCGAAGAGAAGGCGACGTTTGCGTCCTTTTTCGAGCAGGCGACTTTGAACCCGCGTGCAGAGCTGATCACCGGCATGATCTGCGGCTACCGCATCGAGGAGATCAAGAATCCGTTGACGAGAAAAGCCCGCTACCTCGACAAGCTGGTCGACGAGCTCGCGAAAGGACGAAAGATGGAGAAGATCCTGCGCAGCTAGCGGACGCAGCTCAGAAGCGGAACGTGTATTTGAACTTCACGCTGACGTCGGCTGCCGCCGACTGAAACGTCGAGTTCTTGTCGAAGTCCTGGAGATTGTGGTTCAAGACGATGAACCCCTCCTGGCCGGCTTTCGGAATCCAGTGCAGCCGCGTGTTGAATCCGAGCACCTCGGACACGTTGTCGTACTGTGCGAGCGTGATCCACGCGAGCTCCGTCGAGAACATCACTTGCGTGCTCAAGCCGACGAGCCGCGTCACGAAGTCGCCTTGCGGTAGCTCGACGTCGTTCCAGTCATAGTCGAGGTTCAAAATGAAATGCCGCGACTGCTTCCACGAGAACTGGCCACTGACGTTCGTGCGGCGCCCGTCGTAGAAGTCGCCTTCGAGATACGTGAGGTTCCCGGACAGCACGCGCTGATTGCCCGTCGCGAGCCGAATGCTCGCCTCGTCGAAGGTGTAATGGCCGGCCGGGATCGTGACGTTGCCCGCTGGATCGGAGATGTCGGTGTACACGTCGAAGGGTTCGGCGACGTTCTCCTCGTTGGTGATGTAGCGCAAGCGAACGGCGTCTCGAGTGTGCGTTTCGAGCTCGATGAGCTTGAAGACGACTTGCTCGCTTTGCAGGCCGCCGCCGTTGAGCAGGTCGAACCGCTGAGCATCGAGGCCGACATTCATGCGCTGCAGCGTGTCGCCTTCGTAGAAGCGCGTGTAGCCGACGTCGAACGCCGTATCGCGTACGTCGGCGCGGTTGATGAAGCCGAGCGCAGGGTTGAAATTGCGCTCGATCTCTTTGACCGAGAAGCCGCCGCGGAACCCCGCGGTGTTCGGCATGTTCACGCCTAAGCCGTAGGCGGCATCGTCGCCGACGAGCTCCGGCGTGTCCGATTGCTGATACCACGCGTCGGCCTCGAGCACTCGGCCACCCGAAATGCGCGAGTTCAGGAAGCGGAAGTCCGCGCCGACGACGCTATTGTCGATGTTCGCCTGCGGATTGCCGTCGGTAATGATGAAGCCGACGTTGGACTCTTCTAATACATTCGCCGAGACGCGCCCGACGAAGAGGTCCTGCGCCTCGACGTAGCTTGGGTTGCCTTCGAGGCCGAACGCGTCCTGGTTGATGGCGAGGGAGCCCAGGCTCCATCGGCCGACGCGCCCGCTCAACTTGCCGCCATACTCGATGTCGACGGGCGTCCCGAGCGCGCTCAAGCCGATGCGGCGCGAGAAGAACGGCCGCGCGTTCTCGCGGCTCGGCCGCGACGTCGCCTCGTTGCTTTCGTTGGAGCCGCTGCCGCTGATGCGGCCGAACTCGAATAGATCCGCGTCGCTCAAGAAGAAGTCGCGCTTCTCGGGGAAGAACAGATTGAAGCGCGTGAGGTTGACTTGGCGAGCGTCGACTTCGGTCGCCGAGAAATCCGTGTTGATCGTGAGCGCGCCGTTCAGCGACGGTGTGAACCGGTAGAACACGTCGAGCGACGGGTTGGTGCTCGAGTCGGTCGGATCGCCGCTGCCGCCGTTCAGGAATAGCTTCCGGTTACCAACTGCGAGGGACGGCACGACGTCCAATCCCAGGCCTTGGTCCATGCCCTGCATCCCGGTCGCGACCCCGAGGATGCTCGGGTTGTACGTGCGGTTGCGCGACACCCACGCCATCTCCTCGCCGCGCCGGCGAATGCCGCGCCCGAAGTTGAAACCCCAGTCCGTGGTCGAGGCGTCGAACGGCAGCGACTTGAATGGAATCGCCATCTCGGCGACCCAGCCCGTCTCGTCGATCGTCGCCTCCGTGTCCCAGATGACCGTCCAGTCGCTCTGGAACGAGCTGACGTTCGTGTAGAGCGCGTCGTGACGCACCCCGTTGGCGTTCGTCTCGAAGCGATAGCCGCTGCGGCCCGTGTTGAACGGGTCGAGGATCACCACGAGCCGATCGTCGGGGCCCAACCCCTGGCCGTGCCGGTTCGTGGGCGCTGCGATCAATGCCGGCTCGCTGTCATGCATGCGCGCGCCGATGTAGAACGCGTCGTCGTCGTAGAGGACGTAGACCTCGGTCCGCTCGGACGGCGTCGCGCCGTCGCCGGGTCTTATCTGATGAAAGTCGGTGATGACGTCGGCCGTTTGCCAAACCGCTTCGTCGAGCTTGCCGTCGATGACGGGCGGCGTCGTGGCTCGCACCATCCGGACGGTCTTGCGGGCGTCCGCGCTAGGTACAGTGGTTTCGGCGCTTGCGTCGAAGCCGAGTAGTGCGAGGGCAGAGCAAGCGATTGCAGTGGCAGCTGGAGCCGCCCGGTAGTCGTTGGCCAAAACAGTGATCTCGCTGAGGCCAACTCTGGCCCGGTCCCCGTCTGGCGCAGTCTACCGTCGCGGCGGCGGAGACGGGCAAAGTTTCCTGGAGGAGCCGCGACCGAATTCCGTTACCGCACGCGTCAGACTTCATACAGGTCTGCCGACGGAGCTAGCCGGTTCAGTTTGCGTTCAGTGCAAGCGTGCGGAAATAGCACCTAACGGCCGCGGTTCGATATTGCATCGGACATCACCCGGCCGGTCGTAGGACTGGCTTCTTGCTGAACTCGGAGATACGAGTCGTGCCAACACAAGGAACCTCGAGGGCGATCGGCGGCACAAGCCTCCGCCGCGGGTTGATTGCCTTGTGGTGCTTCGTCGCCGTGGGCTGCGCCGGGACGGCGAACGCGCCGACGAACCATGCGCTCGCAACCGCCGAACCGACGGTGGCCCCCGCCACGCCTCCGGCTGCGGAGGCTGCGGCGACGTCCGAATCAGACCCTGTTGCGGTCGTCGCTGTGTTGCCGGACAGCACCGAAAACGTCAGCGAAGTACCTTCTGTTACGGCTGAGCCGGAGCAAGCGCCGCCGGCGGTCTCACCCGCGGAGATTGCGACGGAAGTATCCGAGCTGGCCGTCGTCGCACCGGCGGCCGCCGCGACCGAAGCAATCGAGCCCGCCTTAAGTCTCAGCCCGTCTTTGGCCGCAGCGCCGGCCTCTGCCGAAGCGCTGGACTTCTCGTCGCTCGTGACGCGCCTTCGCAAGACGAAGGCGATCAACTTGCGGACGAAGGTGGCCGTCAAGAACGAATCGGACGACCTGCTGGAGCAAGTCCGCGCGTATCACGCGAAGACCGGGGAAACGACGCTGGCCGACTTGCGCCGCGCCTACGACTCGCTATTTCAAGAGTTGCACGCGCTGCTCGAAGACGCCGATCCGCCTCTCGCCCGCGACATCGACCGGTCGCGCGCCGCGATCTGGGAGATCCTCGCGGACCCGAGGAAGTTCAACGCCGCCATCTAGGCGCCGAGCGTCGCGCCGCAGACGCGGCAAAAGCGCGCGTCCGCCGTGTGCTCGCCGGCGCCGCACTGCGGGCAGCCGCGGCCTGTGATCGCACGCAAACGCTGGCTCGTCATCTCGGCGGTCACGATGCCGGTTGGTACCGCAAGCACACCCCAACCCATCAGCATCATGATCGTCGCGATGGCGCGGCCGAGATCGGTTCGCGGCACGATGTCGCCGAAACCCACCGTCGTCATCGTCGTGACGGCCCAGTAGATCGCGATCGGGATGCTCGTGAAGCCGTTCTGCGGTCCCTCGATCACGTACATGACCGTGCCGAGCGTGACGACGATCATCAAGACCGTCGAAAGGAACACGGCGATCTTGCGCCGGCTGTCGCGCAGCGCCGCGCCGAGCAACTGGTACTCAGCGAGATAGTTTGCGAGCTTCAGGATCCGGAACACCCGCAGCATCCGCAGCACACGCACGTTGATCAACGCGTGGAGGCCCGGCACGAGCACGGCAAGGTAAGTCGGCAGGACCGAGACGAGGTCGACGATGCCGAAAAAGCTGCGAGCGTAACGCCACGGACGTTCCACGCAAGCAAGTCGCGCGAGGTACTCGATCGTGAAGAGTGCCGTGAACATCCACTCGAGCGCGACCAAGGCAGGGTGATAGCGGTTCGACGCGGCGAGCGAGCTGTCGAGCATGACGACGGCCACGCTCGCTAGGATGGCCACCAGCAACATCTTGTCGAACAGCAATCCTGCCGGCGTATCCGACTCGAAAATGATGATGTAGATCGTGCGACGCCAGCCGTGAGTTGGCCGTCCGAAGCGCCGTGCATCGAGCTCGGCAGCGGCGTCGGCGGCGGTCGGCGTTTTGGGAGATGTCATCGCTGACGGCGCTCCGTTGGGCAGCGCCATCATACGCTGCGTCCATATCCGTAGTTCCCGCACGCGAGTTGCGCCTACCACGAGCAGTCGCGGCAGTGGCTCGGCGCTAGGATCTTGCTCGACTCGGGACCAAGAGGAGCGGCAGCGAATGAACATTCTCGTCCCCTACGACGGCTCTCCGGCATCCGAGCGGGCCGTCGAGTACTCCTTGCGAATAGCCACGGCCGTCGGCAAGCCGACCGTCGACGTGCACCTGCTCAACGTGCAGGCCGCCGACGCGAGCATGATCGACTATCTTCGGCGCGATGCAGCGGACGTAGCCGCGCATCTCGTCAGAGACCGCCGCGACGCAGGCGCGAAGCTACTCGAGCGTGCGGCCAAAGTGGTCGAGGCCGCGGGCGTCAAGAGCGTCGAGCGCACGGTACTGATCGGCGATCCGGCCGAGTTAATCAGCGGGTACGTCGACAACGCGGGCTGCGACATGGTCGTCATGGGCACGCGCGGCTTGAGTCCGGTCGGTGGTGTGCTGCTCGGCTCCGTGACGACGAAGGTCATTCACGCCGTCAAGGTGCCCGTCACGCTCGTGAAGTAGCACGCCGGCGGGCGACTGCGGCGGCGACGGACGATCGGGTGCTTCGGCGGGTCGTCCCTGACGCGTCGGCGGACGCGAGGAACCGGTAGTTCATGGGCCCGCTCGCTAGCGGGGCTCCTTTGTTCTGGGCCGGAGACTAGCGCAGCTCGCCCAAGCCGCACGGGCGCCGCGGCGCTTGCCACCCCTCCGCGGAGGGATTTCGCCCAAGGTTTCACAAGGCACGTGTTCGCGAAGCAGTGACGAGTAGTCTCAGTGCTACTATTCGTACTGGGATCCTTGCTTGCGCACGGCGCGCTCCAACGCATGACACGATCGGCTTTTCTCGGCTTGTGGGTTGCCGCGGCATTCGCTATGGCGGCGCCGGCACAGGTAGGGCACCCGGCGAAGGGGTCCTGGAGCGGATACTGGGGCACCAGCGAGGCCTCGAAGAAGCGCATTCTGCTCGTGCTCGACTGGCGGGATCAGCAGATCACCGGCGTCATCAATCCCGGACCCAACCAAATGAAGGTCGACAAAGCCGACTTGAACGTCGACACCTGGACGCTGCGGCTCGAAGCCGCCATGCCGACGAGCGGCGGCGGCAAAGCACCGTTCGTCACGACCGGCAAGCTCACCAATCTCGGCTCGTGGACTACGCGCACCTATTCGGGCACGTACACGTTCGGGACCGAGACCGGCAAGTTCACAGTCACATTGAACTGAACTCCTAAGGGGTAGGAATCATGCAGAGGACATTCACCGCGCTCTTGGTTGCCGCCATGATGGCGCTGCTCGCCCAGCCGAGCGTCGCGCACCACTCGTTCGCGGCGGAGTTCGACGCCAACGCTCCGATCGAGCTCACGGGCACGGTCACGAAGGTGGAGTGGGCGAACCCGCACACCTACTTCTATATGGACGTCACGAGTCAGAAAGGGGACGTCGAGAATTGGGCGCTCGAGATGGGCAGCCCCAACGGCTTGATGCGCCGTGGCTGGACGCGCGACTCGATGAAGATCGGCGACGTCGTGACAGTGACGGGCTCACGCGCCAAGGACGGCAGCCCCAAGGGCAATGCTCGCTCAGTGGTGCTGTCGTCGGGCAAGAAACTGTTTGCCGGCTCGAGCCAGGACAACGCCGAAGCCAACTGAGGAGCCGAACGTGCGCAACACCACCATCCTGGCTTACGCGACCGCGCTGACTACGCTCGCTTTCGCAGGCTCGGCCTTCGGGCAACGCCCGGCCGCGGCGGCAAAGCCACCGTCGGCGCCGACGCCGCGCCTCGCGGACGGCACTGTCGATCTCGGCGGCGACGGCATCTGGGATCAACCGTGGATCACCGATTTCGGCAAGCAACTCGTGGGCGACCAGCAGATCCCGTTCTTGCCCTGGACGAAGGCGATGTACGACTACAACAAGTCGAACCAGGTCGCCTATGACCCGCAGGGCTTTTGCTTGCCGCCCGGCGGCCCGCGCATGTTTGGCACGCCGTATCCGTCGCAATTCATTCAGGACCGAAAGCGTATCGTCGTGATCTTCGAGGGCGGCGCGCACGTCTGGCGCGAGATCCACATGGATGGCCGGCCGTTACCTAAGCGCGAGGACTTGAACCCGACGTACTTCGGTTATTCCGTCGGCCGTTGGGAAGGCGACACGCTGGTCGTCGAGACGACCGGTTTCAACGAAAAGACGTGGCTGAACTTCAACGGCACGATGCATACGGACGAGCTGACCACCGTCGAGCGCATCAGCCGACCGAACCGCGACACGCTGCATTACGAAGCGACGATCAACGACCCGGGCGCCTATACGAAGCCGTGGACAGTCGCCTGGGACATCCCGTGGAACGAGGGAGCCGAGCTCGCGGAGTACATCTGCCAAGAGAACAACAAGTTCTTGCTCGAGCTCAAGGACGACAACGGTAAACCGTTCTTCGAGGACGAACCGACCGAGGAGCCTTGAGCCGAGGGCCAGACCCGCGCACCCGCGACAAATGGCTCGCCGCGGCGAGTGGCGTTGACGAACGGCAGCGCCGCTAGAACATCCCCGCGAGCCCCTCGAGTTCGCTAGACTCTGCGCTCCGTCGTTCCCGTCGCAGGAATTCCGATCATGTCGAGCTTGCGCGCCCTCGTCACGGCCGCCGTCGCCGGTCTGGTCACGATCGCGAATGTTTTCGCGCAGCCGGCCGCGCCGGCGGCTCCGACGACACCGCCTGTCGGTGCGGTGCTTGGCACGGGAGCCGTGACCAGCTTCGTCGAGGACATGGATAAGTCGCTCGCGTTCTACCACGACGCGTTCGGCATGGAAGTGCCTGAGCTTCCGGCGAGCGGCACGCGTCCGTATAACCCGAGCAACGTGCAGCTCTTCGCGATGTTCGACATCGCGGGTGCGAAGGAGCGGCATCAGACCGCGCGCCTGGGCGACGTTCGCGTCGAGCTCATGGAGGTCCAGCAGGTCGATCACAAAACCATCCCGCTGCGGCTGCAGGATCCCGGCACAGTCACGCTCGTGTTCCTCGCCAAGGACGTCGACGCATCGCTCGCACGCGCGAAGGCGGCCGGTGCCACCGTGGTCACCGCCGGCGGAGCGCCCGTGAAGCTCGCCGATGGCGGCCGCTCCGCGATGATCAAGGATGTCGATGGGCGCTTCATCGAGCTGCGCCAGCCCGCGGCGGCCGCAGCCGCAGACGCGCCCGCGCTCTTGGGAATGCGCGTGTCGATTGCCGTCGAGGACATGGCGAGCACGCTGGCGATCTATCGCGATCTGCTCGGCTTCACCGTCGAAGAAGACAAGAACTTCAGCGCCGACGCACAACTGCGCACCCTCACGGGCTTGAGCACGGCCTCGTTTCATCGCACGACGGTGCGCGGACCCGGCACGTCGTTGCCACTCGAGCTCGTGCAGTACGGCGGAGTAGAGCGAAAAGCACATACGATGCGCATTCAGGATCGCGGTGCGGCGCGCATGCAGGTCCGCGCCGATGACGTCGGGATGCTCGTCGACAAGATGAAGGGTGCAGGCTTGCGCGTCGTCTCCGTCGGAGGCGGTCCGGTACCGATTCCGCCGAACTTCATGGGCGCGCTCGTCGCCGACCCGAACAACTTCTTCCTGACGGTGATCGCGCCCTGCGCCACGGCCTGTGCGCCGCGGCTGATCAGCGAAGGTGAAGCCGCGCCCATAACTGGGACGCCAGCACAGCACTGAGCTTTCTCGCGCGCGGCGAGAATGAGTCCATGTCGAAATTGCGCCGCGTCGCCGCGGTCGCGATGGCGCACTCGGGCGAACCGCAGGGTTCGATCTGGGAGATGACAAACTCGCGCGACGCGTGGAGAATCGGCGCTGCTCGGTGTCCACTCCACAACAAGAGATAACCACCATGGCCCGCTCCACTTTCGTCCTGCGTCTGTGCAAAGGTTTGTCTGCGATCGGCTTGATTTGCGCGGCCACATCCGCGCTTGCGCAAGCGCCCGCGCAGGAAGCGCCAAAGAACCTCCAAGTTCTGCCCAAGGATTGGACCCGGCCGCAAGTGGTCGCCGTCATGCAGAACTTCAACGCGGCGCTCGGTGTGGGCTGCGATCACTGCCACGTGGTGCCGCAGGGCGCTCCGCCGGACTTCGCGTCCGACGACAAGGACACAAAGAAGTACGCGCGCGCCATGATGAAGATCACGCAGACTGCGAACGCGTCGCTGGCCGAAGGGTTCGGTATACCGGCTTCGGACCTAACGCGGATCAACTGCATCACCTGCCATCGCGGCGTCGCGACACCGAAGCAGATCGGCGAGATCTTGGCGGCTACGTCGGCTGAGAAAGGCTTCGACGCCGCGCGCGCGCAATACAACGACTTGAAGACGAAGTACTACGGCGCGCAGGCGTACGACTTCAGTGAGTCGGGCCTGATCGCGACCGCGCAGCCGCTGACACAAGCTCGCACCGACGAGGCGATCAAGTTTCTGAACATGAACCTCGATCTCTTCCCGCGTTCGGCGCGCACCTACGTGGCGCTCGCAGGCGCTCAGCAGGTGAAGAACGACAAGGCGGGAGCCATCGCGAGCCTCGAGAAGGCGCTGCAAATCGAGCCGAACAACGCCGCTGCGAAGCGCACGTTGGATCAGCTGCGCGCCGCGCAATAGCGCGCGAGCGTGTTGACGCGCGAACCAACGCCGGTCTAGAGCGCGGTGCTGAGCCGCGCGACTTGGCGCACGGCGCGATCGAGCTCCGCGTTCCACGGATGGCCGTAGTTCAGCCGCACGCAATTTCGGTACTCGCGGCGAGGCGAGAAAATCGGTCCCGGCGCGATGCTGATGCCGTGCTTGAGCGCCCGCCGGTGCAGGTCGAGGCTGTCTACCCCGTGCGGCAGCTCGAGCCAGACGAAGTAACCGCCTTCCGGCTCCGTTACGCGATGGCCCGGGAAGTGCCGGCGCACCGACGCGAGCAAGGACTGCTGCTGCGCCGCGAGGGCGCCGCGCAGCTTCTTCAAGTGCGCATCGTAGGTCTCGTGCCGTAGCACGTCGGCGATCGCGTCTTGCACCGGAATGCTCGTGGCGAGCGAGGTCATGACTTTGCGCCGCTGCACGTCGCGCGCGAAACGCCCGGCCGCCACCCATCCCAAGCGGTAACCGGGCGCCAGGCACTTCGAGAACGAGCCGCAATGGAGAACGATCCCGCGGTCGTCGAACGACTTCGCGGCGCGCGGCCGCAGCGAGCTGAAGTAGA
>Ga0075418_10008061_pt1 | contig 11822 bp, 10 predicted proteins | sample SoiMetdeltSBSDD2_FD_81776 | JGI IMG/M metagenome (GOLD analysis project Ga0075418, IMG submission 81776) | Bulk soil microbial communities from a Populus tree surrounding site in Tennessee, USA - Soil MetaG P. deltoides SBSDD2 | ecosystem: Environmental > Terrestrial > Soil > Tree plantation...
GCCCCAAGGCTCCGGAACCACCCGCGATCAACACCACTTTTCCATCTAATCTCATCGTTCCCTTCCCGTCGTCGTTTCGTTACACCATGCCGGCTAGAAACCTTCCAACACGATCTTTCCGATAGTCTGTCCCCTTTCGAGCACCGCATGTGCCTTCCGTAGGTTAGACGCGTTGATCGGAGACAGCACTTCCTTGACCGTGGTTCGCATTTTACCGGCGTCCATCCACTCCGCCACACGGTCGAGCAACCGGTGTTGTTCGATCATATCGTCGGTTTTGTACATGGATCGTGTAAACATGAATTCCCAGGCGAATAGGGCGCTCTTCTGCTTGAGTACATCTTGAGCGAGCGCGCCCTCATTTTCGACGATCGACGTGATACGCCCCTGCGGGGCCACGACATCGCAAACTTGATTCCAATGTTGATCGGTATTGTTGAAGATGGCGATATAATCGACGTACCGGTATCCCAGTGAGTCAAGTTGGGAATGGAACGGACGGCGATGATCGATCGTGGCGTCGGCCCCCAATTGTTTCACCCATGTCTCACTTTCCGGACGCGATGCCGTCGCGATCACGGTGATCCCCGCCAGCTTGGCGAGCTGAATACCGATCGAGCCGACTCCTCCCGCTCCGCCCACGACTAACAGGGTCCGGCCACGATGCCGACCCTCCACGTCGATGCCGAGACGGTCGAACAACGCTTCATAGGCTGTGATCGTCGTCAGGGGTAACGCGGCAGCCTGTGGAAAATCCAGGGACTTTGGCTTGCGGCCGGTGATCCGCTCATCCACCACGTGATACTCCGCGTTACATCCGGGTCTGGTGATGTCCCCGGCGTAATAGACGGAATCACCCGGTTTGAACAGAGTGACTCCCGGACCGACCGCATCGACAATCCCCGTTGCATCCCAGCCCAGTATGCGCAAGGTTGCCTCTGTGACGGATCTCGAGCGCACTTTGTAGTCGACCGGATTCACCGCGATTGCCTTGATGGCCACGAGCAGATCCCGCTCACCGGGGATCGGCTTCGGCACATCCACGTCCAGGAGAGCTTCGGGGTGGTCGATGGGTAATGATTTATACAGGCCAACCGCTTTCATACACTCAGGCCCCTGCGCTGTCGTCGCATACGCATCACGGGCGTTACTTTCGCCCGGTGTCGTAGTAGTACCGCTCCTGCACGATTTTACCGTTCTTCCATCTTGCCGCGACGGCCTGTTCCATATGCACCGGTTGCCCGTTGGTGGCGATGAAATCGATGGTGCACTCATAGAATGTCACGTTGTCTCCCGCGGCGCTCGCGAGCACATTGAACCCTTTCCATTCCTTGACGCCGTTCATGAACTCCTGCTCCCGCGCGATATTGGCGGCCAGTCCTTTCGTCGGTGGATTGGCGTTCTCCTGCATCTGCGTATCCTGATCGTAAAACTCATTCATCGCCTCAATCACTTTTCCCTGCCGGATGTGATTGAGGAGATCGTCCAGCCGTGGCTGTAGATGTGCAGCGCTCATGGTCTGTGTTCCCTCTGTGTTTGATGTTGGTCCTTGAATGTGATGCCCAATTTCTGCACTTCTTGATAAGGGAGCAACCAGACCAGCGATTCATCATGAAGATCGCCGACTTGAATCCGGTTGCCCCAGGGATCTCGGAAGTCGCAGCGAAACCCCGGTATCATCTTTAGTTTGTACTTGCCGACGAGTTTCTTCCGCACTTCTTTGACCTGTTTGTCGTCGCGAACGATCAGCCCGAAATGTTTCACCCGATCGGGCTGGAGCGTCTCGACCTCGAAGATCGCCATGAACTGATGCTCCCCGAGCTTGCACCAGGCTGCGCCTTCACCGCCACGCAGCATTTTCAAACCGAAGACATCCGAATAGAACTTGACTGCCTTCTTGGCGTCGGTGACCTCGATCACGATATGATTGCAACCGTAGACTTGGACAGCCATCGCCTGGATCTCCTTGCTTAGTCAAGAACACTGTACGGGCGCGCCTGCCGGGGCGCACAGGTCGGATCCTCCACCATGATGTAGGGATCAGGCGGGAGCCTGCGCTCCGGCTTTCTGCCGTAACCATTCCGCCATGACCGCCGGCGGCTGCGCGCCGGAGAGTCCTGTCAGGCCATCACGATGAAAGTATGGGACGCCGCGGATGCCGAGCTGTAGACCCTTCTGTTCTTCGTTGCGCACCGCCTTCACGCCTTGATCCGATTCTAGACACTTCGCGATACGTTGGCGCTCCAGACCTCCCGCCTCTGCGAGGACGGCCAGCGCATCCCGATCACTGAGATCAATTCCCTCCTCGAAGTATCCGTGGAAGAATGCCTCGAGACCTGTTCCTGCCTGCTGTGCTGTTCTGCAAGCCAGACCAGGCGATGGGCATCGAATGTGTTCGGCACCCTCGTCATGCGGTCGAACGCAAAGACGATTCCCGATTGTTTTCCTGCTTCCCACACCTGTTCAAGCACGGATTCCACCCGGGGGAGACTCCCGAACTTCGCTTCCAAATATGTCCTGCGGTCCATGCCCCTGGCGGGCATGGTCGGGTTCAGCTCGAAATGGCGCCAGCTCACGTATGACCGCGTTTCCGGTTCGAGCAGGGCCAGCGCCTGTTCGAGCCGCCGCTTGCCCACATAACACCACGGGCAGACTATATCGGAATACACCTCAATGTGGACGCTTGTGTCATTGTGACTCATAAAAACCGTCGCTCGTCCCTCGTGAAACGTATCTCGGTGTAAGGCTGCAGACCTCGACGTCGCTCACGAAAGGTGTCCCATTTTGCCCGCCTGATAGTCTTGCACCGCCTGCACTAACTCTTCCTTCGTATTCATGACAAACGGACCGTATCGCGCAATCGGTTCCCGGATCGGTTCTCCGCTGAGGATCAGGATCGTGCTCGTTTCCCTGGCTTCCAGCGTGATCGACGTGCCGGCACGGTCATAGACGGCCAGCTCGGCTTCCTTGGCCGTCTGCGCCGAGTTCAGCCCGACTTGGCCACGAAGTACAAACACGGTGGTCGTGTCACCCTCCTGAACATCCACTTTCAAACGATGACCGGCATTCAACCGGACATCGTAGAGATGCACGCGCGTAAAAGTCTTGGCCGGCCCCTTCACTCCGCCATGTTCCCCTGCGATGACTCGAACCTCGCCTGCGCCGTCTGCCAGAGTGACTACAGGAATCTCTTTCTTCAGCAGCGTTTGATACCCGGGCGCCGTCATCTTGGAGGCCTTGGGCAAATTTACCCACAACTGGATCGCATGGAGCGTTCCGCCTGCCTTGGCAAACTCCTTCTCGTGCAACTCCTCATGGACGATGCCGGCGGCGGCGGTCATCCACTGCACATCGCCGGGACCGATGATTCCCCCATTCCCCGTGGAATCACGGTGGGCCAATACTCCCTCGTACACGATCGTGACCGTTTCAAAGCCCCGGTGGGGGTGCTCGCCGACGCCTCGCGGATGGTCTGTCGGTGTAAAATACTGCGGACCCGCGTAGTCCAGCATCAGGAACGGATCGACCTCACGGTCGAGATCATTGCTCGGAAACAGATTTCTCACCGGAAACCCGTCCCCCACCATGTGGGTGGAACCAGCTCGATACACTCCTTGTACGGTTTTTTCTCGTTGGACGATATCTGTGACAACATGTGCCATCGGTCACCTCCCCTTCCCGCTGCAATGCAGCAATGCGCTCATTCTCATCTGAAAGACACTTTCTCGTCCGTAGCATATTGACGAATTGTGGTCTATGGGTGACCGGCACTCCGGCTACTCTAGCCACCTCTCAAACCTTATCCCACTCTTGAACGTTGGAGACGGTGCGCTTCCGTGGATCGCAGGTTCTAACGTAGCATGTTACCTTTCGCTTCCGCTTCCACCTTCGCCATCACCGCTCTATCCGTTGCGCGACCATGCGATCCACTGATAACTGCCCCGCTCCCGTCAGCATCAGCGCCACACTCATCCCGATCACGAGCAGATGATATTCATACCCCTCTCCCTGCTGCTGTCCGGACCAGTTCATGAAAAAGCCGTGCGGCAAGTGCGAAGTCGTAATCGCACCTACCATGATGACCACGAAACTGGCTGCAACAAATCGGGTAAAGAACCCGACGATGAGCGCCAGGCTGCCGAAGAATTCTCCCATGATGACCAGAAACGCGATGATCCAGGGCAGTCCCATTTTCTGGGTAAAGAACCCCATCGTTCCGTCAAACCCAAATCCACCGAACCAGCCCAGCAACTTCTGCGCGCCGTGTGGAAACATCACCAACCCCAACGTCAGCCGCAGAATCAGACCCGTCCATCTATCGTCGGTCGCAAAGAACGCTCTCATGATCCACCTCCGTAACAAACACTTCTGACGCCAGTATAATAGTTCTAGTTAGAACGAAGTCAAGTCGTAATATCTTCGACAAAAGGAATGGATATTGTTTACCCGTAACTCCGCGCGGTTACGTCCACAAGAAAGCCCACACGTGGGAAATTCCCAGGGAGTCTGTGTGGGAGAGTTAATGGCGGGCGCGGCTGAACTCTGCGTGGTGCATCACGCCGCTGGGAACTTAGGTGACGCGTGGCCTTCGCAACCCCAGTGGCGCGGACTGCTTATCCCTTGTCCAGGGAGGATGGAGGCGCTGGTGCCGGCTCGCGCTGGATTTCACTCCATCGTTCGAGCAATTCGTGATCTCGCATGCGGGGTCCTTGCTTTGAGCTACGCCCTAGGCGCAGCCTCAGAGACGCAAGCGACTAGCACTCAGACTCCAATTGGCGTGGTCACTCAGCGCATGTTGCGGAGTCTGGTTCGACCATCCGTCGACGCGTCACCGGAACCTCTATCGCTCTTTCCTTCCTTTGATCGCCCGTTCCACTTCGCGGCCGGCCTCGCGGGCTTTGATTGTTTCGCGTCGGTCGTACTGCTTCTTTCCTTTCGCGAGCGCGACTTCGATTTTTGCCTGCCCCCGCTTATTGAAATAGATCCGGAGGGGGACCAACGTGAGCCCCTTCTGCTGTGTCTTCCCGATGAGTTTGTTGATCTCCTTCCGATGCAGGAGAAGTTTTCTGGCGCGAAGCGGCTCATGGTTCATGATGTTGCCATGCGAATAGGGGCTGATGTGACAGTGATGGAGGTAGACCTCCTCGTCATGCACGGACGCATAGCTGTCTTGTAGATTGACGCGCCCCTCACGCAAGGATTTGACCTCCGTGCCCCTCAGCACCATTCCGGCTTCCAGCTTCTCTTCAATGAAATAGTCGTGATAGGCCTTCCGATTGGTGGCCACCACCTTGTACTGATCGTTGTCGTCTTTTTTCATAGGGCGCCACTATAGCATGGCAACTCTCTTCTCTCGATAGCGGGTGGAACGGATGCGCATCAGACGCAGCGGTGGAGCAGTCGTTGGACGGTTACCATTCGTCGGGATCTTTGGCGTGCGGCGAGGTTGCGGATAAGCTCTACTGTTGTGCGATGCGAAAGACTGAGCGAGGGCCGACCACCGTTAGGCAGAACGGAAAGCTCCTCCATCTTTCCATCCCCTTAGGGGGTGGAAAGCGGACGCGTTGAGCGACAGCATGGCGCCTGTTGCCATCGGGCTGGTCACTACTTGGATCGAAAAAACTCCTCACCCAACTCTCACCAGCGGGTAGAACGATGTGCGGTGAGGCTCGACGCCATCGTTGCTTATCAATCGGGATTGTGGCGCGCGTGAGCTGAGGCATGAGACATACTGATGTGCGAAACGAAAGACTGTGCGAGGGCCGACCAACGCGAGTTGGATCGGAGAGCCTCCATCATTCCTCTCCGACTAGCGGGTAGAACGATGTGCATCAAGGCCGGCAGCATGGCGAGCACGGACGATCATTGGCACTACGCTGCTGAGCGCGCCGGCTTGTTGGCTGGAGGCCAACCGTCCAGGCGCGCGAGGCCAATTGTAAAACCTTTGGCAGGCATCCGTCACCAACGCATCATGCTGCCTACTCGCATGCAGATCGTTCGCTACCCGCCCACACTTGTTTCTTGACCCCTCCCATCAGAACCCCTAAGATCCCGCCATGCGAAGGGATGGCCCGCTCGATTCAGTCGCTTCCGTTCTAGCAGGGTTGGCTCACCGCCTGGGTCTTGAAAGCAAGCTGTTGGAAACTCATCTCCACCGACAGTGGAGCGAGATCGTCGGCAGGCAGATTGCCGCACACACCAGACCCGACCAGATCCGGTTCAAAAAACTCTATGTGTACGTCCAGCATTCCGTGTGGCTGCAACAGTTGACATATCTAAAACCCGATCTGTTGGAAAAGATCAATGCCGCCGCGGGGGAGTCGCTCGTGTCTGATCTAGTCCTGCGGATCGGCGATTTCGGCCCCGATTCGTTGAAAGTGCAACCGTGCGCATCTAAGGCCGAGCGACGAGTCGAGCCGCCCCCTGCCGTAAAAGCCGACGCTGCCCACCACGCGCAAGCGGTCCGGGACCCAGATCTACGCAAACATTTCGCGGCGGTTATGGCTCAGGCGTTGACGCGCCCGAAGAGGAGGCAGGAGATCCCGCAATCGACCCTTTGAACAGCTCGCGTGAATAGGCGGCGGTCGCTGGACTGTTTTTGCCTGGCATAAGCGGACCGATGCGACCTTCCTCTTCCAGCCCATCCAAACGATAGAATCCGCGTATCGCTTTCTCGAATCCTTCCCGTAACGGCTGGTCGTCCCCCTGCACGTACCGGCGGAGAGTATCCGGTTCCGTCCAGTCCTCGTGCGTGAAGATGTAGATCCTGATGCGTTGATAGCGTCCATCCGGATGTCCCGGCGTCGTCGGCTGGATCTTCATCGTCCCGAATTGGCGCGTCTCGCGCCCGACTTTTCGGAAACGCTCGATCAACGTTTCTATTTCCGAATCGCTGGTCCAGGCCGGGACATGCACCGCGACGACGTCGCCCTCTTGGGATCCGACGCTGTAGGGGGGGATCGACCGGTCCGGGCGGCTCAGAAACATGCCGCCCCAGATGAGGGCAAAGGACCCGAAGAGGACGCCCAACGCCAGCTTGACGACGGTGTCCAGCGGACGCTTCTCGTCGGTGTGACCTACCGAGACCGTGGATCGTTGATCGTGTTGCATGAAGCAGGGTTGGGCACGGTGTGCGGAAGACCCACAACAACGCACGCTGCGGGGGATATCATCCGCCTTCGGCCTCTTCGAGGATGCCTTCCCGTTCGACCAGACGAGCGACGGCGACGACGCGATCCTCGTCACCTTCTAGATCGAGCAAGCGCACCCCCTGGGTATTGCGGCCAATTTCTCGGATGTCATCCACCTTGCATCGGAGGACTTTGCCCATGGCTGCCATCAGCATGATTTCGTCGTCGTCGCGCACCTGAAGGAAGCCCACGGCGAGTCCATTTCGTTCGGTGGTCTTCACGCTGATGATCCCCTTGCCACCGCGGCCTTGAATGCGGTACTCGTTCACCGGCGTCCGTTTTCCATACCCGCCTTCCGTCACGGTTAGAATGGCGGTCGTGGAATCCGGCGTGATGGTTTCCATGCCGATGACCTGGTCCCCTTCTTCGAGCGTGATCCCCCTGACACCATGGGCCGTCCGGCCCATCGCGCGGACTTCCTCCTCTTGGAAGCGGATGGTGATACCTCGACGGGTCCCCAGTAGAATTTCACGTTGGCCATCGGTCAATTCCACGCCGATCAACTTGTCGCCTCCATCGAGGGAGAGGGCGATGATGCCGCCCTGGCGTGGGTTCCCGTACGCGGAGAGTTCGGTTTTCTTGATCACGCCTTGTTTGGTGGCCATGACGATGTATCGGTCGTTGCGGAATTCCTTGACCGGGAGCGACGCCGTGACCTTCTCGTCCGTGGACAAGGCCAAGAGATTGACCAGGGCCTTGCCCTTCGCAGCTCGGCCGGCTTCCGGGATCTCATGGACCTTCAACCAGAAGACTTTGCCTGCGTCGGTAAAAAATAGGAGATAATCGTGCGTCGAAGCCGTGAACAGGGTTTCGACGAAATCCTCTTCCTTGACGCCCATGGCAATCTTGCCTTTGCCGCCGCGGCGCTGTGCCCGGTACAGCGTCACCGGATTTCGTTTGATATAGCCTGTATGGGAGATCGTCACCACAACCTCCTCATCCGCAATCAAATCCTCAACCGTCAGATCGGCTTCCTCCTTGACGATCTGTGTTCTTCGCTCGTCGATGAAGGCGGTCCGGATCTGGAGCAGCTCATCCTTGATGATCGTGCGGACGAGGGCCTCGCTCGCCAGGATCGATTTGAGATACTCAATTTGCTTGAGAACTTCGCGATACTCCTCGATCAATTTGTTCCGTTCGAGCTGCGTGAGACGCTGAAGTCTCATGTCCAGAATGGCGCTGGCCTGAATCTCCGTGAGTTGGAATTGGGTCATCAAGCCCACGCGCGCCTCGTCCGGCGATTGCGACCGGCGGATGAGGGCGATGACGGCATCCAGATTATCCAGCGCGATCTTGAGGCCTTCGAGGATATGGGCACGCTCTTCCGCCTTGCGCAATTCGAACGCGGTGCGTCGGACGACGACTTCGCGCCGGTGCTCGACAAAAGCCACCAAAATCTGCTTGAGATTCAGGACTTCGGGACGGTTGTTGACGAGCGCCAGCATAATGACGCCGAAGGTCGTCTGAAGCTGCGTGTGTTTGTAGAGATTGTTGAGGATGACCAGCGGAATTTCGTTCCGTTTCAGTTCGATGACGACGCGCACACCCTCGCGATCGGATTCGTCGCGGATATCCGAGATGCCCTCGACCCGTCCATCCTGCACCAGATCGGCGATCTTCTCGATCAGGCTCGCCTTATTGACCTGGTAAGGAATTTCCGTGACGATGATGCGCTCGCGCTCGGTGCGTTCATCCGTCTCGATCGCCGCCTTGGCCCGCAGCGTGAGCAACCCACGCCCTGTTTCATAGGCCTTCTTGATGCCCTCGGTTCCGTAAATGAATCCGGCGGTGGGGAAATCGGGGCCGGGGATCTTCTTCATGAGCTGCGGGACCGTGACGTCCGGATTCTCCAGCAGCAACAGCAGGCCGTCGATGACCTCTCCCAGATTATGGGTTGGAATATTCGTCGCATAGCCGACGGCAATGCCTCCCGCGCCATTGATGAGAAGGTTGGGCACTCTGGCGGGCAGGACAAGCGGCTCTTCGCGCGATTCGTCATAGTTCGGACCGAAATCGACCGTCTCTTTATCGATATCCGCCAGCATTTCTTCGGCCAGTTTCGTCATGCGGGCTTCTGTATACCGCATTGCCGCAGGCGGATCGCCATCCATCGAACCGTAATTGCCCTGGCCGTCCACGAGCATATAGCGCATGTTGAAATCCTGCGCCATGCGGACGAGGGTATCGTAGATCGCCGCATCGCCGTGGGGATGGTAGTTCCCCATGATCTCGCCCACGATCTTGGCGGACTTCCGGTACGCGCGATTCGAGGCAAGCCCCATTTCATTCATCGCGAAGAGAATCCGCCGGTGAACCGGCTTGAACCCGTCGCGAACATCCGGGAGGGCACGACCGACGATCACGCTCATGGCGTAGTCGAGGTAGGACGAGCGCATCTCGTCTTCGATAGCAATCTGGCCTAACCGTTCATCCGGCGGCATCTGAACTCCTTACAAGAGCTGATGGCATATGGCATATAGCACAAGCATGAAAAGGCAGTCCGCCTTTCTCACCATTCGCCATACGCTATAAGCCATACGCTCTTATCGAACGTCACACGTCAAGGTTTCTGACTTCGAGCGCGTGCTGTTGGATGAAATTGCGCCGCGGCTCGACTTCGTCGCCCATCAGAATCGTAAAAATTTCGTCGACGCCCGGCACATCCTCGAGCGTGACCTTCAGCAAGGTTCGCTTCTCTGGGTCCATGGTCGTTTCCCAAAGTTGTACGGGATTCATTTCTCCGAGGCCTTTATAGCGTTGAATATTGAGCCCGTGTTTGCCTTGCTCCAGAATCGCTTGCACAAGCTCCGCCGTCCCGGTTCTCTGAAGTTCCACGCCCTTTGCCTTGAGCTTGTACGGCGCCTTTCCCAGCCCGATCGCGGACGGAGCCAGCTTCTGGAGCTCGCGGAAATCGGCGGACCCGACCACCTCGTGATTGACTTCGAGCTGGTGCACCATTCCGTTCGTGGGAATGCGGCAGACGATCTTGTTCGACTGATGTTCTTCGTCCTCTACGATCTCAACGGTGGGGGTCGTCTTGGGATACACTAGAGCCAACGTCCTTTTGACATTCATGACGATGTCGTTCAAAGCCGGTCGATTTTTGAGCACGTCTCGATCCAAGGTCGGCTCGTCGACGAACGCCCGCAGAATATTGGACTCGTGCAGTTTCTTGTGCACTTTCCTCAGCAAACTCTCGAACGCAATCAGCTTCTTCAACACTGGAAGCAGCCGGCGACCGGTCACATAGTCCTGCCCGCTGTCCATGTAGACCTCGACGTCCTCGACGGCAAGATCCGCAAGGTATTCATTGAGCGATGGTTCATCCTTGAGATACCGTTCGGTCTTGCCCTTTTTAACTTTGAAGAGCGGCGGCTGGGCGATATAGATGTATCCCCGTTCGATCAACTCCGGCATCTGCCTGAAAAAGAACGTCAACAACAGCGTGCGGATGTGACTGCCGTCGACATCGGCGTCGGTCATCAGCACGATCTTGTGATAGCGGGCTTTCGAAATGTCGAAGGCCTCCTTGTCCACTTTCTCGCTGTCCTCTTTTCGGCGACCGATGCCGGTCCCGAGGGCCATGATCAGCGTACGGATTTCATCGCTCGTCAGCATCTTGTCGAACCGGGCTTTCTCGACGTTGAGGATTTTTCCTTTCAGCGGCAGGATCGCTTGAAATCTCCGGTTGCGGCCCTGTTTCGCCGACCCGCCGGCCGAATCGCCCTCGACGATGAAAATTTCACTGGCTGCGGGATCCTTTTCCGAGCAGTCGGCCAGCTTGCCCGGCAGTGATCCCCCGTCGAGGGCACTCTTCCGGCGGATGAGTTCCTTGGCTTTCCGAGCCGCCTCGCGCGCGCGTGCGGCGTCAATGGCCTTGCCGATGATCTTCCGGGCAACCGGGGGATTTTCCTCGAAGTAGGTGCCGAGCGCATCATTGACCGCGGCTTCGACGATGCCTTTGACTTCGCTGTTTCCCAATTTCGCCTTGGTCTGGCCTTCGAACTGCGGGTTGCGTACCTTGACACTGACCACACCGGTCAGGCCTTCACGGACGTCATCGCCGGAGAGGGACTCGACTTCTTTTTTCAACAGGTCGTTGGCGCCGGCATAACTGTTGATCGTTCTCGTCAACGCCGCCTTGAATCCCACCAGGTGGGTGCCGCCTTCCTTCGTGTTGATGTTGTTGGCAAAGGAAAACAGGTTTTCGGCATAGCCGTCGTTATATTGCAGGGCCACTTCCAGAATCAGTTCCGGCTTTTCCACCTGCACGTAAATCGGTTTGTGCAAAGGCGTTTTGGCCTCGTTGAGATGCTCGACGAACGACACGATGCCGCCCTTGTACTTGAAGGACTGCTCTTTTTCTTTCCCTTCATCCTTGAGGGAAATCTCAAGCCCTTTGTTCAGGAAGGCCAGCTCCCGAAGCCGCTGGGCCAATACGTCAAAACTAAATTCGAGCGATTCAAAAATCTGCCCATCCGGCTTGAAGGTGACTTTCGTCCCGCGTCGCTTGGTCTTCCCGGTCACGTTGAGCGGAGCCAGAGCTTTTCCCCGTTCGTACATCTGTTCGAAGACCTGGCCGTCCTGCCAGATTTCGAGTTCCAGCCATTCGGAGAGGGCGTTGACGACCGA